>Ga0272443_10001721_pt1 | contig 30547 bp, 20 predicted proteins | sample SSMAcet12_FD_193581 | JGI IMG/M metagenome (GOLD analysis project Ga0272443, IMG submission 193581) | Marine sediment archaeal communities from Little Sippewissett salt marsh, Falmouth, MA, United States - SSM-Acet-12 | ecosystem: Environmental > Aquatic > Marine > Wetlands > Sediment ... | reverse complement strand
AAAATTGGCGAGATTCTTAAAATGCTTCTGGGACTTTGATTAAACACTAAAACCAAAAAACCGACCCGAAGGCCGGCTTATAATATATTCAACAAATTACCTTATCTGCAAACTGCGTCAAAGAAAATGTCCTTGTTCTTTTCTAATAATTCTTCTCTCTGTTTCTGATTCAATAATCGTTTAATCTTTTTCATCGTAATCCCTCCTTGTGGATTTTTCATTCTTTCTGATTTTCAATAACAGTATAGAATGTGTTTCAACATCCACGTCAAGAGGGAGAAATAACCCATTATTGTAAAGCTTTTGTGAAAATACGGGGTGGGGTACGGGTCAAAAAATGAAAACTAAATCTCTACCCTATTCTTTCCATTTTGCTTTGCTTTATACATCAATTGATCAGCTTGAACAACAAAAGCGGTTTTCTTCATTCCGGTTTTAAATTGAGAAACACCAAAACTTGCAGTAACCTTGAATCCGGGTTTATAAGTAGAAGATTCAATTCTTTGACGAATACGTTCAGCAATAACTTTTGCTTTTTCAACACATGTTTCAGGACAAATAATTAAAAATTCCTCTCCACCCCATCTGCCAGGGGTATCTGTATCTCGAACATTACTTTTTGTAATCTCGCTAATTTTTTCAAGCACTTCATCACCGATGATGTGACCATAAGAATCATTAATCCCTTTGAAATCATCAATATCAAAAAAAATAATAGAAAGGTTCCTTGAATATCTGGCACTTTGGAGAATTTCATATTCAAGCACAGCATCCAATTTTCGTCGATTTGAAAGACTTGTAAGCTTGTCTGTTAATAATAAATCCCTTAATTCTTCATTCAAACGTTCAATCTCTTCTTGATACTTTACTTTATCGGTAACATCATAGCTTGAACCTGCTACTTCTATAATGACACCATTCTCTTCAATTGGAGAAAGAATTGTTTCAAACCAAACATCCTCAAATTGAACACGATACTGTACGATTTCTCCTGAAAAAGCTCGTTCATAATAATTATTAATCATATTAGCTTGTTGTTCTCCGAAAATCTCACTTACTGTTTTACCATATATTCTATCCGTTGTTGCATTGAATTTCCTTGGTATTTCTCCTTCATTTAAAAGATAAATAATCTGACCGTCTTGCCTCTTTCTCAAACGAAAAATGTTATTTTTAATATTCTGCATTGTGAATTTAAAATTCGAAACAATCCTGGAAATTTCTTCTTTTTTCATATATCCTCCAAAATAAAGCTAATCATATTTATAAGCCCATTATACATGATAATAACGATCAAAATAACAATGAAAAAATTATATTCGAATAATAATCTTTCTAACCGTTCTACCTTTGGCATAATACTTCATAGCTTCAGGCGTGCGCTTCAAATCATACTCTTTATCAAAGACGCTTTTCAATTTATCCACTTTAAAAAGCTCCTTGATAAACAGAAGATCTTGCTGGCTTAACTTGTGAGAAAGGCTTGTATCCACCGGATAGCATCGATTAATTACTCCTCTCAGTCTGTATGATTGCTAAATGTTGTTTTTCCATCAAATCAACAAAAACCTTTACGATGTAGGGATCAAATTGACTAGCGGCGCACCGTTTAATTTCTTTCATGGCATCCACATGTTTCATCCCATTACGGTAAGGCCTATCGCTAACCATAGCATCATATGCATCAGCTATCGCAATGATCCGAGCCATCAGTGGTATAGCATCGCCTTCCAATCCATTGGGATATCCAGTACCATCCCAATGCTCATGATGAGCGAGCACACATTCAGCCAGAAGTCCATAATCTGGAGACGAACTGAGGATACTGTAACCAGCTTCTGGGTGTTTCTTTATCTTTTTCCATTCAGAATCCGTAAGTGGAGCCTTTTTCTCAAGAATACTTTCGCTAATAGATACCTTTCCAATATCATGTAGCATTCCGACCGTAGTGAGCTCTTGAGTTTCTAGACCCATCGCCAATCCAATAGCTTCACACAACTTGCTCACTCGCTTCGAGTGCGCCTGCTCACGAGGCGATTTTACATAGAGCGTTTCCATAATAAGATCAATGGTTTGATGACGATAGCTTCTACTTTGAGAAATCTTACTCCGGTACATGTCATCCTCGGCTTTTTTGAACACTTCATTTATATTCTGTTGCTCTTTTTTCTTAATACCAAAACCGCAGGACACAGAAATAGAAATGGGAAGGTCTTCCAACTTTTCCAAGGCTACGGCCTGCTTAATACGCGTGATTATCTGACGAGCTTGATCCTTATTCGTATGTGGCAATAAAACAACAAACTCGTCTCCACCAATACGTGCAATAACATCATCAGCACGGCATGTTTCTTTGAGCACATTGGCAACTTTCACCAATAATTCATCTCCGACTCTATGGCCAAAAGCGTCATTGGTAAGTTTCAACCCATTAACATCTAACATGACAAGCGTGAGTGGAAGGTTTCTATAAACATTTATTCTTTTGAGCTCTTCATCAAAAAAACGTCGGTTATACAAACCTGTCAGTCCATCGTGAAAACTAAGGTATATAACTTCTTTCTCTGCGTCCTTTCGTTCTGTAATGTCTTTATAGGTAGTTACAAAACCAATAATTATACCATCGGCTTGTTTGATTATATCAACTTGCAGTAGCATTACTATAGCATTCCCATCATTCTTAGTAATGATTTGCTCCTTTTTCCATGAACCTTCTTCAGTAGTTTTCTTGAAAAAAGCTTCTCTATTATTAAATAAACTCTCTGCAAAGGTTCTTGATGAATCTGTTAGGTTCTTATAAGCCTGATTAGCGTACGTAAGTATACCTTCTGGACTATATATAGCTATAGCGTCACTGGTAGATTCAATAGCTTTTTCTACCTGAACAAGATCTTTACGTTGTTCATTAACAAGAACTTCAAGCTTGCGGTTTTTTTCTTTAATCTCTCGTTCTTGTCGATAAAGAATGCGACGGTTTTTTTCTATTTGATAATTGCCAATGACTCCAATTACGTTGGATCCAAAGAAAAAACATATCATTAGCCAAACATGAAAAGGTATCTCCCCGTGCATCATGGCATAACCTCCGATAAATATCATCAGATTTGTCAGTCCACCAACCACAGCATATCCAGTATTAAGCTTTAATAAAAAGTATCCGGAAAAGATAATCATAAAAGCGCCGCCGTAATAACTAAAAGTATCAGGAAGTAAGATTAGCATATAGGAGATACCAACTCCAGCCAAAACGAAACTCCCAAATAGCATCTGTTGACCCCACTGAGAAAAAGCTTTATGATAAGTAAAGGCTATGACCAGGAGAAAATAGGGTATAACAACACCAAATCGAATAAAGATGAGAATCGATGCATATTCTCCAGCTAATAATGAATCCAAATAACCAAAGGCTCCGTACAGTATTATGAAAGCTACAAAGAAAAGCCGCAACGAAAATCGCCCTTCTCTTAATTTTTCTTTAATATATTCCTTTTCCTCTGTCGCAGTTAAGATAGAAAATCTCAAAAGCCTTACATCTCCTCAAAAAGCCTTTGTCTATATGACATCGTATTAATATAAAATGTGGGATTTTCCCTCGCTCATTAAAAAATCGGTTTTAACGATTTTAAATGCTTTGTTTAACAATGATTCGTGAAAAACACAAACAAAGCCATATATATTTTAACATATTAACCTCTTTTCGGTTTTCTTCCATTTACATCAAAGCAGTAAGTGCCGGTTCTCTTTGACACTCTTCCAGTTTTTTCCATTTATTGCTTTTTTTTAACTTCCCGGAAGCCATTGGGACTGAGATACAGAAGAAAAAGCACAATAGAACCCGAAAGAAGCCATGGAACTATATTTTAAAGCGGCCATAGAAAAAAATAGAGACATTCCTAAACCCTTAAAACAAACAGATCATTTTTCGGGGAAAATTCTTTTGAGAATGCGCAAGACATTACATACAACTGTTCTGCAGCAGCAAAACTTGAAGGATTCAGCCTCAATCAGTACATCGTACGAATAATCAGAAAATTCAATAATAGCATCTTGAAAAACAAAAAACCGACCCGAAGGCCGGCTTATAATATATTCAACAAATTACCTTATCTGCAAACTGCGTCAAAGAAAATGTCCTTGTTCTTTTCTAATAATTCTTCTCTCTGTTTCTGATTCAATAATCGTCTAATCTTTTTCATCGTAATCCCTCCTTGTGGATTTTTCATTCTTTCTGATTTTCAATAACAGTATAGAATGTGTATCAACATCCACGTCAAGGGGGTAAGTTTCCCCATTCTTGTAAAGCTTTTGTGAAAGTGTGGGGTTGGGTACGGACTAAAAAAAAGATAACTATATTCCTTTCAAACCAATAATAATAATCTTTCCAAGAGAAATAAATACTTACTGTGATCATATGTTTTGAGAAACTGAAAATAGAATCCAAAACAAGATCGCTTGTTTTGGATCGTCTTGGTATTTGTAAGTATTGGAATTTGAGCTATTAACTAGCATACCATTGACATTAAAATGATTACCAAAAATCCTAAGCATTAAGAGATTTCCGGGAAAAAATCCACAGAAGAAAAAAACACAATGACTTTAAAAAAACAGAAAAGGAGGGTTTGAGAAAAATAATTGACAATAACTTGTTACAGTGCTATGATGAAAAAAAGTTCTATTAAAAAAGTCTAGAATTTTTTTACAAAAATACGGAGGGATAACTTTGAAAACATACTCAACATTAATCGTTACAGTTGGTTCTAGTCTGCTTGGCAATCTCAATCGAAATGAGAAACTAAAAGCATTACTTGAAAAAAACGAGCTTCAAACCATTGGAGAACAAATGGCCACAACGCAATGGGGAGATCCTGAATCTGAAAGGCTATACGGAAGTGAAGTCAACTCAACTGCCAGCTTGATTCGTAATTTTGAGCAAATCGAAAACGCCAAATTAATTCAAGGAACACTCTGCCTATTCATCTCAGACACCCCGCAAGGAAATACAGTGGGAGCACTTTTAAAACATTTTTTTGAAAACAATGAAGAATTCAGATTTGGAACCGTTCAACTTATTCAATTAAAAGGGCTCACTCACTCCGACGAACATCGATTTGGAACGGAAGGCCTAAGAAACGTTGTCAGAGAATTTGCTAGAATTGCAAGAACCCATGCCAACAACGTTATCGTCAATTCCACGGGGGGATATAAAGCACAAATAGCCTTCGCCCTTGCATTAGGTCAAGCTCTGAAATTCCCTGTTTACTACCGGTTTGAAGCCTTCTCAAAAATCATCAAAATGCCACCCCTACCGGTTTCACTGGATTGGGAAATCTACCTGAATCATTTCGATATTCTTGAAACACTTGAATCCGCTGACCTCATGGAAGAAGAAAAATTAAAACAATATGGCTACAACAATTTTGCTTCCCTGCCAAATGACATAAAAGCCTTCATCGATCGGGAAAAAGTTGAAAAAACCCATTACCTGGAATTTAACCCCATGGGCCAAGTCTTTCTTGAATCGGCTCGTGAATTGATTCGCTTGGAAACAAAGCTTCCTGAATGCACTACCCCTCCAAAAGAAAAAATTATCATCAATTCAAAAGAAGGCCATGCAATAGAATTTGACCAAAAATACAAAATCAGCAAAACGATTTCCTCATTAAAATTCGTTGAAAAAGTACATCTGTACGACTTTCACGCCAGAGAAAAAGACGAGTTAAAAGTAAAACTATCAGAAGACAACATTATAAGAGTCCTGTACGGAGATAAAAAAGGAACGGCTTATTACGAAGTTCAAACAACCGGAAAAGGAAAAAGAGAATTGATTGCTGCTGCGGAAGAAATAAAAAAGGCTTTACAGTAATTAGAAAAAAACCCAACTATTAAATGTGAGTGAGGACAGGAGCGGTGATTTCCGTATCGCCGGGCCTGTCCCCCGGAAATGGAGTCGCCACTTTCGAAATACTAAGTGTGATTATTCTTTTAAGTTTATTCACTCAACACAACTTAATTGACAGTGAAGTTTTTTCTCTTAAAAACTTCAAGGACTGTTTCTCAAGTCCAATGACCCAAGAACAAAACAAAAGATGTCAAGCGATTATTCACATAGCCGCGGGCTCGTGTTCTGCATTTGGATTTGCATCGGCTCAAATCCCGGGATCTGACTGTGACATTATAGCACCCATACAAGTCACCATGATCATTTCGCCGGGCGGTGTCTTTGGGGTCACTATAGACAAAAGTTGGGCAAAATCACTGCTTGCTGCAAATATAGCAACATACACAGGCAGAGCCTTATCACAGGCCTTAATCGGATGGGTTCCCTGACTGGGTAACGTCGTTAATGCAGGCACTGCTGCTGCATTAACGGAAGCCATTGACTGGGCAGTTGCCAAAGACCTTGAAAAATCGGCAAATGCTACGAATAAAGCTGCTGCTTATTAAAAGAGGAGAGAAAGGAATGAACCATGCCCCACTTTAAAAGTAGAAGTGGGGGCATGGTCAAGTTGAAATATGATGCTGCAATCGTTATAATGAAAGTAAATCAAATGAGGGAGAAACGAAAGGAGTGCTTATGTCAAAATTAGAAAAAGAATGGAAGTTTATCTTTAAAGAGGATGAAAAATACCAGCAGGTGATAAAAGAAATTCAAAGTAACCCTCAAATCAAAAAAATCGGAATCCTCCAATGGTTCATCAGCGGCGACACGGAAAATGACGACTATGAAAGAATCCGTCTTGAAATTTCCCGAGAAAAAGACAGTTACAGACATGTATGGACCTATTGTAAAAAGGAAAAACCGAAAAATGATAAACAGGAATTTCATGCTGAAGAAAAGATGTATGAAACAGAGTTCACGTTGGATATGAGTAAACACGAAGAACCAAAGCCGGATTTCATATCAGGCTCCACTTACGAAATAATAAAAGCCGTTAAAAGAAACCTCTCGAAACTTAAGCAATACCCGGCAGTATTTAAAATCCGGTACTTCCTTTTAGAAAAAGATTACGAATTTATATTAGACCAACTCATCCCCATTGGAGATTACAAATATGCGGAAAATATCAGTCATATCATTGAGATTGAAGAAAAGAATGAAGAGGCAAAATTTGATGTTCAATCAATCATCAAAGATTCTCTGATTTCATTTGATGAAGACGATCTTGTGAAAAAAACCAAAGAAAACAAGGATCTATTTATACAACTTAAGAATAAAAATATTGCGAATAACGCATTTAATCAAGCAAAAAGAATACAAGAAGCCATTCCCTCACCACAAAAAGCGATCAACCATATCGAAAACAAATTACTAGGCCCTGTCAGTGTTTTAGTAATGCAGGGAAAATCAGTGGAAAACTTTGAAAATGACATCGATAAATATGAAAAAGAGACCGGTCAGAAGAAGAGCCATGACTACGCAAATTACTATAATAACAAAATAAAAAACAAAGAAGGGGAAGCAGAAAAAACAATCGTACGTTCAATAGGTGAAATTGACAGCTTACATCTTCTAGCTTTAGAAGGATATACAATAGAAAAAGTTTACTATTTTGTCTTTCCGGATGATGAAAAGGGCCCTATTCCACGATTCACAAACGAAGAAGACAAATTACCCCGATATTATGCTAAATTGGAAGAAAACACAAAATGGTTTTTAGAAGTCGAATGTGAAGCCATTCCGATCGAATATTCCGCAAAAAGCAGAGAAATGATTAATAAAACCTACGAAGAAATCCAAAAAGGCATTAAAAGTGTTCAAGATAAAGATGAAAAGGAAGGATCAAAAAGAGAACTTTTAATTGACATCACTTCCGGTCAGAAATATCCCGGTATCATGGCAGTAATGCACTGTATGTTCAATCAAAAACCGTTTTTCTACAAACAAATGGGATTCTCCGAACTCATTAAATTCCCAGCGGTTCCGGTCAATTGGGATAGCACAAAAATAGATGGTTATAGCACTTTTTTTCATATATTGAAAGAACAAAACATCAAATATTCAGACTATATATCCTTACCCCAGTCCATAAAAAATATCTTCAGTTTCACAGAACCCAAAGGAGAACAAACACAATCAGAACTCATCAGCTTTCTAAAAATAGATGCCATCAAAAAAGCATACGAAGAAACCAAAAAATTACCCTTGGGATACGGAGAAGATTTCCTGAAATACATAGAAAACGATAAATGGCGAAAATATGTCATCAAAAAAATCCGTGAAGTTTGGTCCCTTCAGTGGATCGGCGATCAAATCCCAGAAACCGTCGAACACTCCCAAAGACACAGCAAACGCTTGATGGAATTTGCCTATAACATGATCAACATCATTGGAAAAGACATCTTCTTAAGGGGAATTCCCGAAAAACTCCATGATCATTTCTTCTTTATCCTGGCTGTTGCCATGAACGTCCATGATCTGGGACACACCAACACCATCTGGTACTTTGAAAATGACAGAAAGATGTTCCTGGACGGTTTGCCCGGCGTTGTCAGGGATTTGCACAATGAACTCACCATTCAAATGTTGGATGAAAACAAACGGGCCAAAGAGTTCAAACTCCTTGAAGGATTGGAAGGGGAAGTTGAAGCGCAAGAACTGGAAAAGGTTAAAAAAGCCATAAGGCTTGTATGCAAATATCATCGCGGATATCTAAGAATTAAGGATAAAGGGGGAAAGAAAAAAAGATTTGCCCAGATCTTTCAATTAGACACAACCCCTCTTGAAAAAGTCCTGGCAAAAACTTTTAAGAACGATACAGATTGGATCAAACTCACACAAACTGCTGCACAATGGCTGAGGTTTATTGACGGAACGGATGTTCAAGCCGATCGTGCACAATCCGAGCCTTATTCCAAAATCAGAACACAAAGAACCATCATGGAATCTTACAACATAGGTACAGAATTATATAATCAGAACAAAGAAACTATTCAAACTATGAATCTCACATCTGAATTAGAAAACAGCTTGAACTTATTGAAAGTCTTTAAAGAAAATCAAGAAAACGTCGAACTTGCTAAAGAACTGGAAAAGAAGGGGGAAAACATTGAAGAAGTTGTTTATAATGTGATCGAAAACGTTATAAAAAAAGAAACGAAAGAAGAATACTACAAAATTCCTTATGAGATTAAACAACTGGCCAAATTCGCATTCAAAATCAGACAATTCCCGCATTTTGAAAAACACGCCTCAGTTCTCATGGGATACCCCAGATTTTACAGAGAAAAATACACCAACAATGAACAAGAACAGGGAAAGTTAATTATTCAATATATGATCAAAAAAGGAAAAACAAATATCGAACAAGTGCTAAGGAAAGATGTCAAAAAAGAATTTTCAACCGCATTAATCAACGAAATCTCACAAAATGGACTAAAAAGTGTTGAAATTCAAATTGAAGAAAAAGAACTAGAATAAAAATCAATAGACGTTATCGTCAAAGCATTTTACAAATCTCCTTAATTAGGGCCTGCTGAATAACTAAAAATCCTCAAAATCCACTTTCAGCAACACATCTCTCCCGGCTATTTCTGCATTTGAAATGGCTCTGGAGCATCTGGACTCCAGTTCACGAAAATTACCGGGATAGTTGAATTTTTCCAGGTATTCAATGGCTTGAATGCTGATGGCCTTGATTTTACTTTTCCGGGCCATTTTCTGTAAGGCAAAGCTCAACAGGAATCTGAAGTCTTCCTTTCTGTCCTTTAAATCGGGTAAATTAATTTTATAGGTAAAACGATGATAAAGATCCTCACGAAAATGGCCCGTTATGATCTCACGTTTCAGGTTTCGATTGGTGGCTGCGATCAAAATCATTGGGACTTTGATGGGTTGGGGATTGTCATAACCCGTCATGGGCACACTCATATCATCCATATACGTCAAGAGCTTCGTTTGAATCTGAACGGGAATATCTCCAATTTCATCCAGAAACAAAACACCCCCGTAATTGGCAATCATCTTTCCCGGTTGAATCCTCGAACCCGTAAACGAACCTGGTACACAGCCAAACAGCTCGATGTCAATGGTATCCTTACTCAAATTAACCAAAGAGACCTTTGAAAAGTGTTCTTTGCTTTTTGCTCCCAAAAGCTTTTCAGCAATATATCTTGCCATCAGGGTCTTACCCGTTCCGGTGGCACCTTCAATCAAGATCGACGGGATGCGATGGAGGTTCTTTTTTTTGATTATCTCACTGTTTAATTCGCTTAACACTGAAGAAAAGGTATGAATATCATCCGGATGTTCTGAACCTGCCAGATCTTTAACCGTATCCAAAACCTTCTTTTCCTTTGCCCTTAATTGCAACATAGCCTTTGACTCTTCCTTCAATGTATCCGCTATTCGAACCGTATGCAGCATGACCTCACGCATACTGTGATCTGAAAGCAAAGACACCTGCGATTTTGGATGCGACAAAAAGTCTGAATCCATCGTCACTTTCCAATCCAACGGCTTTGTAATCTCCTTTTCCATTTGTGTTTCATACAACCGCTTTCGAAAGGCATCTTTGATCACCTTTTCAAAACGGGCTACTTCGCTATACTCTATGTTCTCTTGCTTGAATTTATCTAAGCAAAACAAGCCCAACGGAATGGGCATAACATTCCCAATCTGATTGATTCGGTTGGTTTTCAAACTCTGATTATAAAAATAAATTTTTCTTGAGTCTCCCTCAATCATCGCTATCTCCTCAATATTGACTAAATGGATATCTTCTTTATCCTCTACCTCAAGTGGTTTAATCTTTGAAAATTCCCTTTTGGTAGAACAAAGAGAAGCTATAATAGTTTGAATAAAGTCAATGACTTCCTCTTCAATATAATCAAATCTTATTTTTATTTCGGTCAACCACGATCACTCCTTAAAGTAACGGTTTTTCTCTCAACTTCTCCACTATTTTTTTAAACCGTTGATTTTCAGATAGCTGTTCCAGCTCTTCATTGTTAAACCCTCGTTTTTCCATCCATTCTTCCAACAATTGGCTTCTTAAAAAATCCCTGACACGGAATTTTTGTCCCTTTTGAACCATCTCTATAAATTTCTGTTTGTTTTCACCCTGCCCAATTGTTCGTCGAAAACGAAGGAGCAGTTTACCCGGTAATTGACCCTCGGGCGTAATCAAATTAAATGAAACCAGCAAACCATCTTCCAGTTGCAAAGAAAGGTTTTTGAGATATTTTCTTATGGTATCCCGATTAATGCCAGTAGCAGTTTCAATATCTTTTGAGGTTGACAAGGGCAAACAAGAAAGAAAATCAAAATCATCCAATTCAAAGGGAAAGTAGCCGTCTAAACTCTCCTGCAAAAAATTGACCAATCGAACCACAAACACGGGTTTCATATAAGAATGATACAACATCATGCTTTCAAGTTTATATTCAGAAATATCCCTCTCAAACTGCCTCTGATAAGACACGATCGCTCTTCGCATGTGACCGTTCAAACACAACTTCAACCGATTCCCTTCGTTTTTCAGAAAGACCATGTTATTTCGCTGGGAAATTTGAGAGGTGTTTGCAACAGGATTAAATTCAAATGGATCGTAAAATTCATTAGGGTTGAAATCTTCCTCCACACGATCTAATATGATTTCATCGTCATTTTCATCAGGCAATGCCGCTTCATCCATGATGTCTTCTTCAAAAAGGTCATCCGCTTCATAATCGGAAATTGGTGCGGTCATCGCCAGTTGATGCATCTCGCCTCTCAACTGAGCCAGATACTGGTTTCTTCTGTTTCTCTTTGTCTGACTATGACCTTTACCCTTGGATTGACTTCTTTGCTTAGCCATTATTGATCACCTTCTTCTTCACGGGGTTTGCAAACATATAACCGACAGACGGTGAAAACTCAACCGTTTCAAGCACTTCCGACTCCCCTTTTAAAACCATCTTTTTAAAAATCCCCTCAAAAGATTCAAAAGACAAAGAGGATAAAAGCCCCATTTCATCGATTTTCTTAAACATCTTTTTCATACCGGCTTCAGAATGAATCCCCTTTTCAACGAGATAAGCATACAAAACCTCCAAATGAATCGAAAAAGTGCCGATGGCATCAAACAGAGAACTATCTCCGGCCTTTTGATTGGCGATGTTCAACAGATAGTGATAATAATCATTTATCCTTTCCTTGTTTTGCCGAGTCCTTGAAAAAAACAGTCTTGAAAGTTCATCCGGTGTAAAAGCCTTCCCCGTTTGAAACGTCTTCATGGATAATTGAGTTCCAAACTCACCCAACGAATGGCCCGAACTCAAGCCCACAAAATCACCGATACCGGGTAAAGCCTTCTCAGAAATCACCGGCTTGGAAAGATCCGCTCCGTAGCACTTGGAACAAACACCACCTTCACACTCGCAAGTGATGGGGCTTCTTAGTTCCATCAACTGCCAGTCCTCATTTTCAATATCCCGCAAAACCGATTCATCCACCAGAACCAAAGCGCCGTTACGGAGGATATAGCGGCCCAAAATTAAACGTTTCAGTGAAAATTCTCCTTTGGCTGCCTCTTTCAGCGCCTCAAACTGATCTCTTGAAAATTCCAGTAAATGATCCGTCCCACAATCAGCAACTTTTACCACATATGGATACAAAAAAGAAACCAGTTTTCTGGTAAAATAACCGGCACTGGCAACAGACAACTTTTTCTCCATGAGATTTCTTCTGGAACGTATGGCAATAGGATGGGGGTTATAATCTTCTATATCCAAATGATCCGTTTCCCGGGTACAAATATAATCTTCTATATCCAAGCCCATCCCAAAATTCTTTTTCGAATCCGGCCCAAGAATATTGATTCCCTTTGCCATTTGAACAAACTGCTCGTCTTTGCCTCGGGCCCCTGAAGACTTAAAAATAGGCAGAAAAGGACCAGGATGTTCCCCATCCAAAGGCGTGGCAATATCAAAAAAGGAGATACTCAATTCGCCATCCGATACCTGCTTGAGTATTCGTTTTGTATAGTGATTCAGGGTCTTATTATAGTCACTTTCTTTGACAATACCGGCGATATGCTCCTTTACTCCGTTTTTACCGGTCTGATCTATCACAAACTGGCCAAAGGCAAAATCCTGCCCGTTACTCCAGGCTAGGCCCCTATCCCCCAAACGATAAGGCAACTTCGTTGGCAACATATTCAGTAATTCCCCATGCGTTTGATCACGCAAATCATCATCATCACTCAGTTGAGAAACAGGGAAATAGCAAGCCATTGTATCTCCGTCAAAATCTGCCCCAAAGCCCTCACAAACCAACGTAGGAAGGCCGATGGAATAATGCTCCCAAAACTCCGGAAAAAAGGCCTGCATACTGTGGCGATGAAGCGAAGGCTGACGGTTTAAAATCACCAAAAAATTAGAAAAGTTCACATACTCAGAAAGTTTAGAAGCCATCCGTTTTCTAAGAGAAGTGTCTCCTTTTCTCGCCCGTTGGATCTCATCTTTTGAAAACTGGCCTTCAAGCCCGCTTTTGTAAGCAAACCACTCAATCCCAAAATCCACCGGCAAAAAGACATGTTCAATAGCCAACTCCGGTACCGGACTGATGGTGGATCTTCCTGAAAAGTGAATACGCCGCCCAAGCATATGCTTTCGTAAATAGCCATCCTTACCTTTTAGCAACCGAAAAGCCTTTTTTATATTTTTCTTTTTATTCATAAAATCAAAGATTTCAGGATCATAGTTTTCTTTAAATAATTGTCGATCATAATACTTTGCCATCAATCGGGACGTAAAGGTCCCTTCAACAGGTTCAGCCGATAAAGAAAACGCCTTCTTAAAATCCTCACTTGACTGCAGATCCTGGGCATCTGTTTTTTCATAAGTCGTCATGGTCAGCAACCCGTTCATCATTTGAGTATGTTTTTTCTGAAACTCAGAATAAAGACCCGCCATCTTTTCATCTTCAGGAAGAAGATTCGTCCTGGCAAAATCCTCAATCACATTAAAAGCCTTGTGATTAAACAGCGTCCAAAATTCCATCTCCCCAATTCTCTGACCGCCAAAACGCTTTCGCCCCTTTAAGGGTTGGGCATTCAAGGTGGATACACTGGCTTGTTTAACCACATGGAGTTTATTGCGCACACAATGATCCAACCGCACCATGTACTGATACCCGGCAGTAACACGCCGGCCATCCTCCAATTTAAAATACCCCCATTCATCCGCTCCCCTAGCCATCAAACGTTGAAGCAAGTCTTTTTGATCCACCGGTTCAAAGGGCCTAACCGACTTCTCGCCATAAGCAACCGACATATGAACTTCCAGCAACTGGCCCAAATTCATACGACTCATCACACTCATGGGACTAATCAAGGCATCCGGCACACAAGCCTTGCCATCAATGATAACTTTCGGCATCTCGTTGTCCGGTAGGATTTTCGAAACCGTAGCCTTGTTCCCGTGCCTACCGGTGATCTTGTCGCCTATTTCAAAAGGCAAGCTCTCCTCTACTTTAAATATCACTTCACAGCTTTCAATATCCGTTTTCTTGGTACTCCCGTTAATTTTAAGAATTTGGGCATAATCAAGTTTCTTCAAATTTAGTTCAACATCCTTGATAACACCCGGATATAATCCACGGTGACGGACTAATACTTTTGTTGTATAGGTTTTTAACTCATCGTTTTCTTTGATGGAGAATTCTTCTTGAACCCATTTGTTAGCGTATACCGCCCCTTTTTTCCCGCGTTCACCCTTTTGCATCAACTTGGACTTTTCCACTGACATCATCAAAAGCGGTTCGCCGTCACGAACAGCCCCTTTAAACTTGTACTTATATGTCACACGATAACGATAGGTGTCATCTTTATCTATCATACTGTGAAAAAACTTATACTCCCCACGAGAATGGACTGAATCAAAAGCGCCTCGCTTGAAAAAATCAATCAAAGCAGCACTCTTCACATCACGAACTTTTATCACCGCCATTTTTTGGGCAAAAGAACGGGAAATCACCAATCCATCCTCAAAATTCAATCCCTTAAACAACATATACCCCACCAGGGCATTCACCCCAAAATCAAGGCCAGCTTGCTCCTCCACACCGGTTGTAATCATTGGCCTCTCGGCGCCAATAACAGGGATCGCCTGCTTCAAATTCTTTCCGCCCATGGAAACTCTGGGTCCATCGGAATGATTAAGAAAAGGCACACAGGAACTGGACAAGGAAAATGCCAACTCAGGATTCTTTTTTAACAAATCTCTCTCCGGTGCTTGAATTTCAAGTGAAGCCGGATCAACTTCAGCCCCCCTGGCCAAAAACAGCGTTAAGCCAATAGATTCAGACTCAGGAGTCTCCAACATATCAAGCCGGCCCAAATGAGAAAAATGCGGCAAACGCAACTTCTTGGACACCTTCTCCGAATGATAAACCACCTTCCGCTTTTCACTCTCAAGATGCAATTGATTCTTCACCAAAAGAGGCAAAAATCCATGACATTTAATCCAACGAACCTGTTTAATCTCACCGGAAGCGTCCTCCAAAAACACAGGAAAAGACTCCGTTCCCCTTAAAGTATGATTCAACGTCATGGCAAGCTTCAACCGAAAGGATTCAAACTCTTTCGCCCTTTCAATCTCTTCATCCTCTCGCAGAAAATACGTAGGCTTTTTAACCCGATCCTCTTTCGATTTCCCCTCATTCTCACTCCTAAAAAAACTTTCAATAATCAAAGAGGCAATCATCAACGCCTTTGCAAGATAAGCCCCCCGAATCACAAAAAAATCATTCAAATCCATGTATTTATTGTTATTTCCTTTTATATCCTTTATTATTCGATGTTTCCGCTCAATTAAAATAAGAGGTGTGAATATCTCCTTTGAAAAAGGTTGAATAATCCCATCACGTGGCACAATCTCCAAACCATCCTCAATGGTGAACACATGTTCCTCCTTCTTAAGCAACACCTTCAAAGACCATTTCACCACTGAATAAGCATCATATGACAACTCATCAGCCTCACATGACAAACAATCAGCGGGAAATACAATGGGCAAGTAATCATGAAGGATCGTTGAAACACCTTTAACATAGTGATTACTAACATCTGTTACCTTCAATATGAACACCACCAAACATAATTTCAATAATTATAACATGTAAATGACAATGATGAAGAGAAGTAAAGCTCGATCTTGAAACTAAAAACCATATCCTTTATAAATTTCTTGAAAATACCACTTAAAGAATCTCTATAAAGAGAATTACAAGTCATATTAAAATATATATAATGATCTTATAACAATAAATATTTATAATCAAATATTTTTATAATATTTACTTTCTTTGGTTATTTTTGCTATTTTATGATACAATGTTTCTATAATTTAATTTTATTGCAGTTATTATTTTTTTTGGAGGTGTAAAATGAATGATATCACAGCTGTATTGATCGACACCGTTTCCATACAAAAATATATTTTTAGTAGTAATCGGCTCAGTGAAAACCTAGGGGCGTCATTTATTATTGAAAATATCTTTGACCAAACCCTCAAAGAAACGCTGAGTGAAACAACAAACATGAACGACGATTCGTTTGAGAACTGGAAAGAAAAAAACAAAAACTCAATCCTTGATACCCATGAAAATGCTGAAATCGGATACATAGGGGGAGGAAACGCCTTACTCTTCTTTGAAGAAGAAAATAAAGCAAAAGAGTTCTTAAAAACGTTTTCCAGAAAAATCCTCTTGAATACCCCAGGTGTAACCCTTGGAATGACATATCGAAAAGTTAACAAGCATTTTGTTGAAAACGATTTTCAAAGTTTTCTTCAACAAATCTTTGAACAATTAAAAGATACTAAAAATAAGAATTTTCCTAACGTCAAAATACAAAAATACGGAATTACAAAAGACTGTCCATTATCTAATGAAGCAGCAGATTCAAGTTTTTATGATTCTGATAATGAATTGAAGTTTGTTTCAACCATATCCAAAACAAAACGCCAAAACTCAACAGAAGCCATTCAAAACAGACACGAGAAATTTCGTTTAACTACAGAAATTGACAAACTGGGTCAAAAAGAAGGGGATAATTGGATCGCTGTGGTTCACATAGACGGTAATAACATGGGGATCAAATTTCAGCAATGTCATACCCTAAACCAACTTAGACAACTTTCAACAACAGTAAAAAAAATCACAAATGACACTTTTGAAGAACTCTTGCAGGATCTGAAAAATCAAATACAAAAAACAAAGGCACTGGACAAAATTTTAAACAACGCAAACGAAATTCTTCCCATCAGACCCATTGTCATTGGAGGGGATGATGTCACATTCGTATGCAACGCAAACCTGGCACTCTACTTGACCGAAAGGTTTATACAACTGTGGACGAAGAAAATGAATCAGGAAAAACTTCTAAATGAGCTGAAATTTTCATCATGTGGCGGGATTGCCTATGTCAAGACAAAATACCCGTTCTATCAATCCTATCAAATGGCAGAAGAATTATGTACCAGGGCAAAAAAACTGGTAAAAAAAGAAAAGGAAAAAGAACAATCCGCCATTGATTTCTACATCCAACAAGGCAGTATTTCAGGTAACATCAATACACTGATAGATGAAAAATTGCATTTCGGACCCTATTATGTTGAAAAAACAACGAATCATAAAAATACAGTCAACGAACTGACAGAAGGGATCAGACACTTTTCTAATTGGCCCAGAGCAAAAAGAAAGGGACTTCGAGATGTTCTCAGTATTTCCGAAACAGCCACGAAGAAATATATAAATGAGCTCAGAGCCAGGGGACTCAGGCTCCCGAATCACACTGAACCCTTCTCTGAATATCAGAACCTTGATGACAAGAAAGTAAATAAAACGCCCTACATGGATATCATCGAAATCATGGAACTCTATCCGGAACCAATTCTGGTTTGGAGGTGTGCACAAGATGAACAATAAAAAACTCACTGTAGAAATCAAAAACATATCCCCTTTGATTCTATCCACCGGCGAAACCGATTCAACCTATATCGATAGCCAAATGGCATTTGATGAAAATGGCTTTCCTTACATCTCAGCACGACGATTTAAAGGCTTGTTACGTGAAAGTGCCACTGAAGTCATTCACATGATAGAAGACAGTCGAATCGATTTAAAAATTTCAACCTTGAAAGAAGTATTCGGAGATCCCTGGCAAAAAAGTCCCTGCAAATTCTACGACCTTACTGTACCCCACTATGACGAAAATCTCAACCAAGCCCAATGGCTATTTGAAAAAAGTAAGGGGGCAATCAATAAAAACACCATTATCGATGCCGTAACCGGTATCCGACAACAAACGGCCATCGAAAATGGTGTCTCCAAAGAAAATTCACTGCGTACCATTAGAGTCCTACACCCGGGACACACCTTTAAAGGAACAATAGAAATTCAAGAAGGGCACTCATACCAAAAAATTGAAACCCTGCTTGTTTTAGCCGTAAAAAATCTAAAATATGCCGGTTTGAACCGAACCCGGGGATTTGGAGAAATAGAATGCACCGTGGAAAAACCGCTTGAAGAAAAAATCATAAAAGCCTTAAAAGGAGAGGATTGATATGCGAACAATCGAATACACCCTTGAAACTAAAACGCCCATCATCCTCACATACAGCAGCAGCGACGAAAACACCATTCAAACCCGTGACTACATTCCGGGGTACGTTACACTTGGGGCTCTGGCAACACAATATCTTAAAAACAGAAAACCGGATGAAAACTTTCAAAGACTTTTTTTAACAGAAGAAACCCGTTTTTGTGATGCAACCATTTCAAAAAAAGACAGCCAGCCCACTTTCATAGCACCTATGGCCATTCAAAAACAAAAAGACATTGAAAAATACTATTTCATGCCAAAAAATGAAGAAAAAATAAACTCATCAGCCATCTCAAAATACCTCCTCAAAACAGAAAAGGGCTATGAAATCCTCACGCCTGAAAAAGGCATCCATTTTCACATCAACACGGCCATCAAAGAAAAAGACGAAGAAGGCGGCATCTTTCACTATGAGTTTATCAAAAGCGGCCAATACTTTAAAGGAATAATCAAATGTGAGGACTATCTGTATAACGATTTGTCGACCTTTCTGGACACCCTTCAAACAATCCACATTGGCAGATCAAAAAACACAGAATACGGAAGCGTTCAATTTTCATATAAAGAACATCCTCAAGAACTACCGACGATCAAAGCCAAAAGCCTGACCTTCTTTTTCACCACACCGGTTATACTCAGAAACGAATACGGCTATTATGAACCCTCTCTGGAATTATTGGAACAAGAGTTGAAAATAGATGCACCTTACAAGATCACCAACCAATACTTCAAAACCATGGACATTGAAAATTATCGCAGCATATGGGGCATGAAAACCCCTGTCGTCAAAGCCTTTCAACCGGGAAGTTCTTTCACCATGCAATTCACAGAACCCCCCAACGAAACAATCATTCAACAAATCCATCAACTGTTGGAAAAGGGCATCGGCTGCCGAAAGAACGAAGGCTTTGGTGAAATCGTAATCATCGATATAAAAGAAAAAAATATCCCCATCTACTCACAAACTAAAAAAGAAAGCAACTATCAAAAACCGGAAAAAACACCCCTATTCATGGAAAAAGTCAACGACAAAATCACAGAAACGGAATTACTCAAAGTGATTGATGAAAAAGTTCTCTTTGACGGAGAAGCAATCAGAGAAAAAAACTCAGAACGTTTTCCCACCAACAGCTTGCTATCCAAAATTGAAATGATGGTCAAAGACAGTCAAAACTTTGAAGCATTCAAAACAAACAAAATCCAACGGTTGCGAACCCATGCTACAAAACAACTTGAAAAATGCCGAACAAACAATGGAACACTTTATCAAATACTGAACGGGGACCAAAGTATCCTTTTCGACCTAAATGAAGTCCGAGAATATCTACCGAACATTGAAGAACGCTCAAAAGAATTCAAATACACCCAAAGATACATATCAGGCCTCATGAGACGACTGAGAAAAATACAAAAAGAAAAAAAGGATGGTGAGTAAAATGAAACACACCGTCAAAAATTGGATCATCAGCGGAACACTCAAAACATTGAGCCCACTTGTCATTGGGACAGGAGATAAATCCCAAGACACAGATATCATCCTTCAAAAAGATGAAAACGGAAATCCTTTTATCCCCGCCACATCCATAGCCGGTAGCATTAGACACAGCCTCTTTGAAGAACACGATTTGGCCAACGACCGTGAAGCCATCAGAAGAATCTGGGGAGACACCTTCCGAATCAAGGGCAAAGACAAAACAATCAAAAGCGCTATCATCATCCGTGATGCCAAAATCCACCCGGATTACACAATAGAACTCCGGGATGGCATACGCATTGATCCAAAAACAGGATTAGTTGAAAAAGGCGCCAAATACGATTACGAAGCGCTGTCCCGAGGGGCGAGATTCAACTTAAAAATCACCATCCAACAAACCGATCAAGATAAAGAACATCTCATCAAAAGATTAGTCAACACCATAAAAAACCTACTTGAAAGCAAAGAATTTGCCATCGGAGCCATGAACACAAAAGGCTACGGAAAAGTACAATTGCAGAAGGCAAAAGTAACAGTTTATGACTTAACTAATGCAAACGATGTCATCAATTGGCTGGAAGGAAAAGACAAAACACAAGCCTATACTGACTTTTCAGACAATGACAGATATAAAAGAAAAATAGAAAACGACCTGACAATAACAGCACATCTCAAACTAAAAACCTCCCTGCTGATCCGATCCTACTCAGCTGATCCCAATGCGCCGGATGCCTCATACATGACCAGTAACGGTAAAGCCGTTTTGGCAGGAAGCTCCGTAAAAGGTGCACTCAGACAAAGGGGAGAAAAGATCATCAACACATTGACTCAAAATGAAGAAAAAACAAGAGAATTGATCAAAAACCTCTTCGGCTATGTAGACACAGACAACAGGGAAAGCGAAAAAATCAAAAGTCGATTTTCCACCAAAGAAACCTATAAAAACATCAACGAAGAAGCAGATCGCATACAGGCACGAATCAAAATAGACCGCTTTACAGGAGGAACCATCAAAACCGCACTGTTTGACGAAATGCCCTTATGGCCCGAGGACTCCGATGACCTGTTTTCCATCAGCTACACCATCAAAGACTGCAAAGAATGGGAAGCCGGACTGGCATTACTGATATTAAAAGACCTGATGACCGCCGATCTGCCCATCGGAGGAGGACGAACCATCGGCCGTGGTGTTTTTATAGGAGATACAGCTGAAATAACCTACAAAGCAGATAAATATATGATTCGACAAACAGAAGAAGTTCAAATGGAACATGGGAGAAAAGAACAACTTGAAGAATACGTCAAAGCCTTCAACAAAGCAATCAGAGAGGGGGAAGCCATCCATGCCTGATACAGTCTTGAAAACAGCAAAATGCGGTGAAACAATCACATACGATACATTCAACTCGGTTGAAGAAATTCTCGAGAAAATCAATCAGAACTTTGATCAAGCAACCCTATTCACATTATTAAAAGACAAAGCTATTTTTGGCAAATACACCAATCAAACCATCCAATTCCCTGAAAATGAAACCATAACATTTCCCATGATCGAAGAAATGAGAATCTTTAACAAAGACAAGGAACTCTACATTTGGCGTGAAAACAACACCCTAAAAGGCAGACTTCGAAAAGACCTCCCTGAAACCGGCAAACAGGATAGAGAATACGTCATCTCAAACCTGGTCCTGTGGGGAACACGAGCCAAAACAGCAAAACCCGGTTGGACAACACTCAAAGAAGACCGGGGCATCGAATACACCGTACCTTACCAAGTTAAAAGAGTGGATGAAAAACACCCGTTACAATTAACCATTCACACCTATATAAGCTACATTAACGACATACAAGCCAGCTATATCGATTCAAGATTCGTTGGTTTCACGGAAGGAGGGGAATGAGAATGGGTGTAACAAAAGCAAAGTTGGAAGTAAAAAAAACAAGTAATGGCGCAAAACAGATCACTTTTCACTATGAAAAAAATAACATTCCAAAACATAGAATCCTCACCCAAAACGCAGAAAAAGAAAAGGTTGATTATTCACTGGACGGAAAAGATTGTGTGTTTGAAACTGAAGGAAATAAAATTGTCAAACTAACCGTTGATGATCAGATAATATTTAACATCAAAGGACAAGGGCCCGTAGCCGCACCTCCGTCCACACATCATCATGGAGCAGGTCATCATGTCGGAGGACATGCCAGCAAACCCGTTGGTCCATCAAATGCGCCATACAATTTCATCCCCTTAAATTCAACCGTTGTCCCCAGCGAACATGAAACCTGGGAGGAGATTCCTGGATTTAATCAATATAAAGAAGGTAAGCTAACCGGAACGGTCGAAATCGAAATAGAAACAAAAACTCCCTTATATATCCGAGACACAAAAACCACAGATATGCAAGAAGACCAGCAACCGGAATCATTCTTTGCGCCCGATGGTACTCCGAAAATCCCGGGAAGTTCCCTTAAAGGGCTGGTTCGAACCATGGTTGAAATAGCAAGTTATTCCAAATTTTCTTTTGTAGATGACAAGAAATTGTACTTCAGAAACATCGGAGACAATTTTTTTAAAAACAAAATGATCAGAAATGATGCCAATGGCACACACAACCTGGCTAAAGCAGGAATTCTCAGAGAAGAAAACGGAGAGTATTATATTTACCCTTCAAAAAAAATCAACGGGACACAATATTACCGAACGGATTACAACCATAATAGCAGAAACCTGGATGCAAACGGGAATATTAACCCTTCGGAATTTACATTTCAAGCAATTTATTTCAAGCCTACAAATCCACGCAAGCAAACTGAAAGACATAAAATCCCTCCAAAATACGCCTTAAATTACGCCTTTGTCAATCAAATCTCTGAAAATCCAGGAAACAACTTTGTTAAAGGCTACCTGGTGTCTTCGGGAAATTTTAGTACAAAAAAACACATGCATTGGATCATCAACGAACCGGGAAACGAAAAAAAACAACTTCCAAAAGATGTTGTTGAAAATTACGAAAAAGATGAACAAAGAGACGAACGGTCCAATCTTTTCCAACAACTAAAAAACCATCAGCAAGGTGTTCCCTGTTTCTACCTTGAAAACGGGCAAGCCATCAAAGCCTTTGGCCACACGGGAATCTTTCGCTTACCCTACGAAAAAAGCATCGAAGACCACATTCCAAATAAAGCGGACAATACCTTGGACATAACCGAAGCCATGTTTGGGGACACAGAACATATCATGGGTAGAGTTTCATTTGAAGATGCCAATTTCACAGGAGACAAAAACCATGCCCTTGAAGAACCTATATCCCCAAAAATCCTCTCATCCCCCAAGCCAACCACATTCCAACACTATTTGGAGCAACCTATGGGAAAGAATACACCAAAAGACCACCTCAATAACTGGAATGACAATGCCAACATCCGAGGGCATAAAATGTACTGGCATCGTGAAAATCCCAATTGGTCTGAGGGAGAAGCCATTAGAGACAGAAACGATACACAGCATACCATCGTCACCCCAGTAAAAAAAGGAACAACATTTAAAGGAACCATACGATTTGAAAATCTGACAGAAGTGGAGTTAGGCGCATTACTCTTTGTTTTGGAATTAAAAGAAAACCTTTACCACAAAATAGGTATGGCGAAACCCTTAGGTCTGGGTAGCATCAAAATCAAACCAACACTAAAACTGAACGACCGCCATTCAGAAACAGGCCGATACGCAATCCTCTTTTCAAACAACCACTGGAAAACAGCAGAAAACCAAGAGCAAAATCAAAAAAAATACATAGAAAAATTTGAGAAATATGTCTTAGACAAACTTGGAATAACGACAAACTTCCTTTGGGAAACAGAAAGACTAAAAGAACTAGAAGCATTACTGGATTTCACAAAAACAAGCAATGCTAACTGGAACAGAAAAACCGAATACCTACCTTTGGCAGAATTTAAAAACAGAAAAGTACTTCCAAAACCAAGCGAAGTCTAAAAAAAGGAAAGCAAGATACTAGAACTCCCCTCCCCAAATGGGGGGGGGACCTGCTAAGGTGGGGGGGGCTAAACAAACTAACGTTTACAACACGAAACTCTGATAATCCTCAAACACCCAAAAAGACGAGGTGAAAAATGATCATCCACAGCGATCACAGCATCTTCGGGATCACCGAAAAAGAAAAAATCGATATCCTTGTCAACCCTGCCAACACCGTTGGGGTTATGGGGGCGGGATTGGCATTGGAATTTAAACTGAGATATCCGGAATATTATGCAGAATACCACAGGAAAGCCCTGCAAAACCAATTTAAAATCGGAGAACTGTATCTTTTTCAGGAAAAAGACTTTCAAATTGCCACCTTATTCACCAAAAAACACTGGAAATACCCGTCAAAATTGGAATGGATCAAAGCCGGATTTGATGCCATCAATAATTATCTTGAAGACAAACAAAAATTAACAATAGCCATGCCTTTAGCGGGAGCGGGAAAAGGCGGATTATCCAAAGAAGAAGTCATCTTTGAAATAGAAAGAAGTTTTAAAAAAACACCATCGAAGGTCTATATCTGTCATGATAAAATCTCTTCTGAACATGAAAAAACCGCCCTAAACAAAATTTACAAGACTACGCCGGAAAAAATATCAAATCAAGCATTAGCACATATAGTAAAAATCGCACAAGAAGACCAAAAACCCCATAGATTTCGTGACCTTCAAAAAATAAAAGGGATTGGAAAAACAGCTTATCAAAAACTCTTTCTCGCATTCATGAAACCCAAAAAAACAGCTAAAAAAGACGAAGAGAAAGGAGAACAGAAAACACTCTTTTATCAATAAATACTAAGTGTGATTATACCTCCTGAAACCATATAAAGGAGGTAAAAAAATTGGATTCAAAACTTCTCACAAAAACAAAACAGACATGGAACAACATTGGCAACATTTACCACATACTACCGGCAGTTAACCTACATTCCGTCTGTTTAAACGGCTTGTTTAATCATAACGCGATAAAAAACAGACAACATGCTGATTATTCAGAAGCCGGTATCCAAAGAGTAAGGGCAATAAAAATGCTGGGAAATTATCCACTTCATGATTATGTCTGCACCTTTATTAATCCACAAAACAAAATGAGTTACCGCTATCAAAAAGAACATAGAAGTTTTGTCATCGTAGAGTTCTTAACAGAAACACTCACTGACTACAACTGGTTTTTTTCAAAGGGAAACGCAGCCAGTAAAAAAGCAGAGTTTTTCTACAAAGATCAAACGACAATTGAACCTTCCTTAATCAGACAAATTAAAAACAGAGATTCCCAAGACTTTGATCTAAAAATGTCTGAAATTCTTCTTTTTACAAATCGTATCCATCCACGATATATCTCAAGAATCATCTTACATTCGGATGAAATAGTCGAAGCCTACTATCCTCTCACGGAAAGAGGCTTTCAGTTTGATATCGATCACAATTATCAATTCTATTGCCGCGTTTAGTCTAAGGGCTGCCTAAGAAGCGAGGAAGAGCTATGCAATGAGGAGGTGAACCATGTTTAACTGGTTTAAACGAAAAACAGATTCACGAATGCTGTCCACACTGGAAAGAATCGCTGATGCTTTGGATGATATTCGGACACATTTACACACCAATGATCAGGAAAAAGAACAAGAGATTGTTAAACGTGTTAAAGAACAATTTCAGAGAGAATTAAAGAAGCAACATCCCCAGAAACCGCTCAAAATGGAAGTAAAAGAAGATGTCACTGGACCTGAACCCCGCATTGAACCTGTATTTGAGAAAAAGGTTAACTCAAATGAAACTCACCCAGTTCTACAATCCCTTAAAGAAGTCGGAGTCAAGATTATCAAGTATGAGGAAAACAGCGAGAAATACGCGGATTTCACGGGTATGATTTACCAAATGGGTGAAAAATACAATGATATCGCCAAATTCCTCAAACATCTGAAATCCTCTCTGAATACTCAGAAAAAGAAACGCATCTGCCTGCGTAATTGGACAGATGCAGAAATCTCTTCATCCTGCCACTTGGCATTATCAATGTGCAATCACGGCCTATTGGACGAGTACGAGTACTTGAAATCTCCAATCTTTGAGATGATCTTTCAGACCTCAAGAAATCCAGAAGCCATCAACTTCTTAACCGGAGATTGGCTGGAATGCTATGTTCGCAACATTGTTGAAAAGCATCTGAGAATGCAACGGGTTAAATACAACATCGCTGCCAACCCCATCATCATGATGCCCAATGGCCGCCAATTCGAAATGGACCTTATCATCGAAATAAATGATGAACTGGTCTGGATCGAAATCAAGAGCGGCGAATACAAATCTTACCTCTCCAAATACGAAGAAGTGGGACAACTCCTGCAAATCCCGGAAGAAAACAGATTCCTAATATTAGCCAACGAAAAAGACGCCATCTGCGAAAGCCTGGGACGCTCCAGAAAAATGAACGTCCTCAACCTGAACATGCTCAAAAGAAAAATTCCTTCCGTTATCAGAAACCTTTCAATAGAAATGATCAAAGCAGGATAAAAATAAAAAGAAGGGGTGAAAACTAAGTGGAAAATAATCTCCTTGGTTCTTTCTATTGCTATTGATTTTCTTTTATTCTCATAATAGGAAAATGAAGAGAATAGTAATGATAACAACTCTAACGAGTAAAAACTAAACGCTGAATGTTTCCTCTTAAACCCTAAAATCGAAAAAAAAGAATACGCAAGTTAATCACAATAATTAAGTAGCTCCTGCTTAAAACTCAGAATACCTAATAATAAAGCATTTCAGAAGTATTTCTTTGATTTTGGTGCATGGACTTGGGGAAGAATTATTTAGGGTCTTTTTTTATAACAAAACTCAAATCACGAGAACCTCAAAAAAGGAAGTGATATTTTGGAAAAGACAGCCATTGTTAACACCATCCGGAAAAGGCTGAAAGAGCTCAGTGACAAGAAACACCGAGTCATTATTCCGGTTAACTTCGATCCGGAGATTTTATCCGTTCTGGTTGAAGAAACGGAGGCTTTCCAAATCTTTGAAGATGATTTAACGAATCCCTTTCTTCATCTGAAAACTCTTGAAAGCAAAGCCCCACAGGATCTATTCACTTATCTCTTACAAATCACACAACCCGAACCCAAACCCTTACTCATGACCCAGTGGTTTTACACGTTCATTTATCTGAATTTCAGAAGTCTTGCCGACACTCTTAAAGATATTGCCCTTCTATACAACAATGGAAAAAGTTATACTAAAAAAGAAGAAGAAACAACCGACAATTTTGATCTAATATACAACATCGAGCATTTGGACAAACACGATTTCGTACCCTATTACCTGTTTTCCGATATTTCATATACCAGCTGCTCCTCTTCTGAAAGACTTTTTGATTTACTTGAATCAAAAAAGATTTATTCGCTCAACACAACCGCTAAATTGAAAGAACGTCTAACAGAGGCAGGATTTATCTTTGTCAATAAAGTTGAACAATCCACAGTCCAGCTCTTTGATAAACTGACTAATGATATCAAAACAAGACTTCGGGAACTTTCTGCTTTAAACGAAAATGGTTTTCAATTGAATCCCGTGTACTTTGACGGGTATATCCCAAACACAGAAGTACAAAAGATTCCACTTGAAAACATATTGAATGATGTTTTCAATCACCAACGGTTCAGACAATACAAAAAATACAACAAAGAGGGTAAAAACAAAGAAATCATCGGGCAAGACGAACTGATCCGATTTCTTCTGGAGCAGAACCTAACGGAAAACAACGCTATTCGAGACCTGTTTTTCGTCAGCGGAACCGGTTCAGGAAAATCTCTCATCTTTCAGATAGCAGCCTATATCCTGAAAAAGAAATTCAACAAAATGACCCTTGTTGTATCTCCTTTAAAATCCCTCATGAAAGACCAAAAAGACAGTACCATGGCAGTTAATCTCAACGTCGAATACGATAATTCAGACCTGACATACGAAGAACAATGCCAATTAAGAAAAAGAATCAGCAACGGTGAAATAGATTTGGTCTATGTTTCACCGGAAAAACTGTTACAATCAGGCAGTTACTATTTGAACAACGGGTGTGATATTGGACTCATGGTCATTGACGAAACCCATCTGGTCAGTACATGGGGTAAGACTTTCCGAGTGGATTACGGTTATTTGGGTGAGATGATCCGAAGTATCAACAAAAAAAGAACGTACCCCATCTTTGCCACTACAGCAACATCAGTATGGGGTGGATCCTTAGACACCGTGGGAGAAATCATCGACCTACTGAATCTAAAAGATCCCCTCATCATCATGACTGACTTTCTCCGCAACAATATCACCATCGACATCACACATCCGGCAGAAAAAACAGATGGCATGGAAACTGAAAATACGATTAAAAATACCATTGATAACAATGAAAAAGTCGTTGTTTACACCACCTATGCCAAAGATGCTCAGATGATTGTAGAGGATTTTCGAGACAAATACCCGGAAAAGCGCCATAAAGTGGGAGCCTACACCGGAAAACTTAAAAAAGAAGAAAAACACATGCATCAAAACCATTTCAAAGCCGGCCGCATGAATGCCATGGTGGCCACCAAGGCCTTTGGCATGGGAATAGATGTTCATGACATCAAAACCGTGTACCATTACGATCTGCCATCAAACCTCTCCGAATACATGCAGGAAATTGGCAGAGCGGGCAGAAATGGAGAACCCGCATTCGCCCGAACGGATTACACCATTGAATCCACACAAAAATCACATCTCCTCAGCCGAATCTCTTTACCCCCCATGTGGATTGTAGACAAAATCTTTCAACATATCGCCCAACGAGTAAAAGACCTGAAAGGCACTGAAGATTTCACCATCTCATTGGAAGACATCATGTACCTGTTCATCAACGCTCAGAAAAAAGAGATTGATACCGCAGATGCGCTTCAAAAGGCACGGGTATCTTTGTTCCTCATCCAAAAAGATTTGGAATACCGCTATCGAAAACCCATGCTCTACAGAAAAAACGAGAACTACCAATATTTATACTTCACATCAGATGAACAGACCGGCAATCAAATTCAACAAGAGTACAAAGACATCGTCAGATTCTATAGAAATAGACAAGTGAGAAAAACAGCAACTAACGGCATTATCGCAGATAGAGGGCCTACATACTCCGTGGATATCACCAAACTTTGGGAAACCGGCGAAAAAAACTTCACCATTCGCAGTCTGGTTTACAGATTTTTCAACGAAAGCCATACCATCTTTCCCGGACTTACCATTCATCCCTTGACCATGGCAAAAATTGAAATCAACAAAAACACCGAAAGCATCGAAAGAATCTTCGCAAAACTCCTGGAAATTGCCGAAGAATTTTGCCAAATAGCACGCTCCTATAAATCGGAGAAAGAGTTGGAAAAATTCTTGGAGCAACAAATTAAAGGAGTGGAAGGACTTTATAATAAAAAGAAAGAGCTCGTCGCTATATTCAAAAATCAATTTGGAACCTCTCAAAATTACGAAGCAGAAAAACTTCTTTTTGTTTGCACCGACAACGACACCACCAAATTCAAGCGCATCAAAGCTGTCCCAAGGATTAGCCGCTGGAATAATAAGCTTCATGAAATATTGAATCTACAGCAAAATCACAATCAAATCGAATACTTCTTCCACCCTAATTCAACACTGATCAAACCGGTATTAAACATCCTGGATATCCTCGATCTGGCAAAAGTCAACTATCACGGCGGGAGAAACACCGTTATAACCATGCGCTGTGCAGACACCCACGCCAGGAAAAAACTCCTCCAACTCAGTGCCAAAGATTACAAATGCATTCTCATCCGCAACATCAGAAATAAACAAAAAAAAGAACTGGAAATAGCGAGAACATTCTACAAAACCGACTTCACAAACGAACAACGCTGGGACTACCTGGAACGCTACTTCCTTGGAGAAGAAATGATTTGAAAGATCAAGCACGATTAACACACTTTTAAGGTGTTAAAAATATTCTATATCCGATAATTTCAAATAAAACCTCATCACAAACTCATATTAACATATTTATCACACAATAAGATGTTATATATCCAACACAAAATAAACTAATTATAACATATGCTGTTTTCTAAGAGGGTCGACAGAAATCATAAAATAACAACGCATCTTAAGAATCATTCAGAACTCTTACATAACACGCATAATAAAAAGCATCCAGCATTTCAATTCACCTTCTTACAAAAAATGAAGAACCCAAACAATAAAAGAATTTCCAGTCGACCCTCCCCAGCGTCAAAACACCGGGGGGTCGACAGAAAGTCTTTTTCTTCGCAAACGCACTGATATTATTGCGTACAATCTAATTTTAACCCAAATTAAATTAATGGGTTTGACAACCCCAAAATTGTGTGGTAGAATTAAAGCGATGTCCAACTGGTCTAAAGCCTACCTATAAGGAATGGAAACGAAT
>Ga0272443_10001720_pt1 | contig 30553 bp, 33 predicted proteins | sample SSMAcet12_FD_193581 | JGI IMG/M metagenome (GOLD analysis project Ga0272443, IMG submission 193581) | Marine sediment archaeal communities from Little Sippewissett salt marsh, Falmouth, MA, United States - SSM-Acet-12 | ecosystem: Environmental > Aquatic > Marine > Wetlands > Sediment ... | reverse complement strand
GTCTGCCCCGGATCAGCCTAGGGACAGTGTACCGGAATCTGGAAATCCTCTCCGAGCTGGGCGAGATTCAGAAAATCGAATCCGGCGGGGCCTTGAAGCGTTTCGACGGAAATCCTGAAAATCACTATCACATCCGCTGCACCTGCTGCGGGAAGGTGGTGGACGCCCCCTTTGCCGTCATGCCGCACATGGAAGAAAAAATAGACGGTGCCACCGGATTCGTCGTGTTTGGGCACCGTCTCGAATTTCTGGGCCTGTGCCCCGAATGCAGGGAGAAGCCGATCTCCCCCGGACTTCGCAAACTGGCCCAATGACGGTGAGGCCAATTCGCCGGCCTGGCTACAAGAAATTGAAAATACGATCCATATTTTTCACCGCCGAGGCGCCGAGGACGCAGAGGAGGAGAAGAGAAGATATAAATGGTTCTCTCTGCGCCCTCTGCGTCTCAGCGGTGAGTTTGATTTGGTCGGAGATACGTCACCGACTTGATGACATTGAGCACCAAGCCGGCGCCCACGGGCAGCAGCATTAAAAAAGGAGATGACCAGATGGCTGAAGTTCCTTTCAACCCGTCGCCGGAACAGGCGGCCCAGGCCGATGCCAGCCGGCAGTTGGAACGTGTATTTAAAAATATGCCCAACGAGATCCATCTATTCCTGTTTTCCCGGAAGGACAGAGACGATCCCTTTGCCCAGGCGATCCGGCAGGTCGTTCGGGCCTTCCGGGAAATGACGGACAAGATCACTTTCCGGGAATACGGCCTCGATCACGAGCTGGCGGGCAAATGGCAGGTCACAGACGGACCCACCCTACTGTTCGAGCCGGAGAAATATAACATCCGATGGTACGGCGGCCCCCTGGGAGAAGAAGGACGAACCTTTCTGGAGCTTTTGATCTATATGGGGCTGGGCAAAAGCAACATCAGCGAGCAGGCCCGGGAGGTGATCGAAAAAATCGACGGCCCGCGCCAGGTAAAGGTGTTCGTGAGTCCGACCTGCCCGTACTGCCCGCAGCAGGCCGTCAACGCAATCAAGGCAGCCATGGAAAAGCCCGGACAGATCTCTCTTGAACTGGTCGACATCCAGTGCCGCCCGGATTTGGCAGAGCAGTATTCCGCCCACAGCGTCCCCCAGACCTTTGCCAACGACGTCATGATCGCCATGGGGGCGCAGACCGAGGAGCTGTTCGCCGCCAGTCTTCTGAAATTGGAGCAGCAGACCGTGTTCATCCCGGAGACGGAAGACGAGTTGGTGGAAACCGACCTGATGATCGTCGGCGGAGGGCCGGCCGGGCTGACGGCCGGTATCTACGCCGCCCGCAGCGGACTCAAGTCGGTGATCATCGAAAAAGGCGCATTGGGGGGGCAGATTGCCACCACCCCCGTGGTGGAAAACTACCCCGGACTGACCAGCGTGGGAGGCAAAACGCTGGTCGACATCATGGTCACCCACGCGTTGGAGTACACGACGATCTTTCCCGGCGAGGAGGTGATCGACATCGAGGTCGGCCGGCCCTTCGTGGTCAGCACCTCCCGGCGCAAATTTCACACCAAGACCATCCTGCTGGCCACCGGCGCGACCCACAAGCATCTGGAAGTGCCTGGAGAATCCCGGCTTTCGGGCCGCGGGGTGAGCTACTGCAGCACCTGCGACGGGATGCTGTTCAAGGGAAAAAAGGTGATCATGGTAGGAGGCGGAAACAGCGCCGTGACCGAAGCCCTGCACCTTCGAAACATCGGCGTGGACGTCACCGTCGTGCATCGCCGCGACAAGCTTCGGGCCCAGGACTTTCTTTCCCGGCTGCTGTTCGAAGCCAAGATTCCGGTGCTTTGGAACACGGAAGTCAGGGAGATTCTGGGCGAAGACCGGGTTCGGCAAGTGCTTCTGTTCGACAACCAAAGCAAGGAGACCTTCACCCTGCCCATGGACGGGGTCTTTATCTCCATCGGTTACGAGCCGGCCGTCTCGCTGGCCCAAAAACTCGGCCTGGCGCTCACCGAAGAAGGCTATATCCAAAAAGACGCTCACCACCGCACGAGTATCGACGGGATATACTCGGCCGGAGACGTGGAAGGAGGCTACAAGCAAATCGTCACCGCCGCCGGTCAGGGGGCAGAAGCCGCCATGAGCATCTTCGAGGACGTGATCAACCCCTACTGGAAACGGGAGGCCGGATAAAATCGCTGTGGCGATTTTATAAGAATTTCGCGTTCCGCTAAATTAGAACCCGGTTTCAAAACGAAGGGATTTTCATGCCGCTCGAATTTCGACCGCTTTCTCTGGATCTCCAGCAAGAATACCTCCAACGGCTGAGCGACGCGCAAACCAACGCCTCGGACTACAGCTTTGCCAACATCTGGGGCTGGGCCGAAGAATACGGCCTGCAGTGGGCCTGGGAAACGGACCTGGTCTGGATCCTGCAGACCCGACCCGAAGAGCGGCTCTGGGCACCGGTCGGTCCATGGGCGTCGGTGGACTGGTCCCGCCGCCTGCTGCCGCATCTTGACGGCGGCGCGAGAATGATCCGGGTGCCCGAGGCGCTCAAAGCGCGTCTTCAAAGCGTCCTGGGCGACCGGATCCGGATCGAAGATACCCGCGAACACTGGGACTATCTGTACCGGGTCGACGAACTAATCGCGCTGAAGGGAAACCGGTTCCACAAAAAGAAAAACCTGCTCAAGCAGTTCCGGAAAAATTACGACTACCGGTTTCAGCCCATGTCGCCGGAGATCATCGAGATGGCGCTGGAAATGCAGGAGGAGTGGTGCCTGTGGCGGGACTGTGAAGCATCCGAAACCCTGGCGGCGGAGAATCGGGCCATCACCCGGGTTTTTCGGCACTGGGAAACGCTGACCCACCTCATCGGCGGGGCGCTGATGGTCGAAGAAACCCCTGTGGCCTACACCGTGGCCGAGGCCCTGACCGGCGACACCCTGGTGATCCACTTCGAAAAGGGCTGCACCGGCTTCAAGGGGGTCTACCAGGCCGTCAACCAGCTCTTTCTGGAAAACGAAGCCGACGCGTTCACCCTCGTAAACCGGGAGCAGGACCTGGGCGATCCGGGGCTGCGCAAGGCCAAGGAATCGTACAACCCGGTGGACTACGTCAAAAAGTATACGGTCTCTTCTCGTGCAGGAAATGCCTAAAATGAACTAAAATGAGCTAAAATGCCTAAAGTGGGTCTCGCTTCCATCCAGCGTTCAATTTTTCCGCCGGCGGCGTTGATTCTCCAACGGCTGCCGGCATAACGAAGCTTGTGTCGAAGCCACGAATCCATTCTATGCACTTTAGGCACTCTAAGTACTCTAGGCACTATCTTTCAGTCTCCCTGGGCGGCCATAAAATCGTCGTACAGTTTTTCCAAAAAGAGCTTGTGCTTGGCCTCTTCCTGGCAGAGCATTTTGAAGATCTTTTTCTGCCCCTCGTCCGGGGTCTTGACCTGAAGCTCGTTGTAGAGTTTCAGGGCGTTTTCCTCCCTCTTCATGGCCATACGGAGAAGATCGGTGTAGTGCATTCCCGGCTCGTAGGTCAGGTCGACCATGTAGTCGCTCCGCTTCATGTCCGGGATCCACTTCCAGTCATAGCCCTCCAGCGGCGCCTCGCTCTGCTCGATATTTTCGAGCATCTTTTGGTGCTTTCGCTCCTCGGCCGCCATCTCCTCCAGCGTTTTCCGGGCGCCGGAAAAGGACTCCTTGCTTGCGCATTCCTCGTAAAATTCGGCGGCCTCGATTTCCTTTTCCATGGCGAACTGGATGATCTCGTCATAGGACGAAAAGCTCATGGTTTCCTCCTTCGATGGGGGTTGCTGGTCATATTTCAAAGACAAGAAATCGGCCTCTTTCATAAAGGATTTGCACCCCTTTGAAAACACTTTTTCGAGAGGACGCCCCAACGCCTTCACCGCCTGGATCGCCGCAATTCGCTAGAGGCAGAACGCCGATAGTAGCGGCACAGGCGCTCAGGGGATATGCCCAGGGAGTAAAGGATAATCAGGGCATAGTTTCGAAGGGTGCAAAAAAGGATACCTTCTTGCTGCCAGCGCCGGGCGGAAGTCCATACCGGCTGCCGGACAAACCGAATCTTTTTCCCGGCCTTCTTGACCCGGCGCATCAGGTCGACGTCCTCCATCAGAGGGATCGGCCGAAACCCTCCGATCTGAACATAGGCGTTCCGCCGCAGGAAAAGAGCCTGATCCCCGTAAGGGATCCGCGTCAGCCGGGACCGGATGGACGCTCCTTTTTCGATGAGCCGGTAGGCCGCGCCGGGTGCGTCGATGCCAAGATCGAAGGCGCCGCCGTCGATTTCCGGGTCCTGCAGGACCGCCCTGAGACGAAGCAGCCCGTCTGGTGGAAGACGGGTGTCTGCATGGAGAAAGAGCAGTATGCCGCCGGAGCAGGACAATGCCCCTGCATGCATCTGCGCTCCCCTGCCCCTGGGGCCGCTGATTCCCCGGACGGACCCGTCGGCAATCGCCCGGAGGGTCGTTTTTTCCGGGTGGCCGTCGACCACGACAACCTCGGCCTCATCGATGCCGGCCATCCGGCCGATCCGGTCCAGGGTCTCCTGAATCCGATCAGCCTCTTCAAACGCCGGAATGATGATCGAAATCCGCTCCCTTGGCCGCATAACGGTTTCCATAGGCGCTCTAAGTGGTCCTTATTTTACATATAGGGATTGTCAAACAGCCCCTCTATGGCCTTGTGTTTGCGGGGCGCCATTCATATCAAACTCTCTTAAAGGAAGGAAAATATGACAATCCTGATAATCATATGTCAATCCCTGCAGGGGATCAATTTCGCTCCGGCGGCGAAACATTTATGTCTCATCCATTTCATGAGACAATACGATCCATCGCAATCTTGCGCCGTTTCACGGTTTTTGTACCGGCTTTGGTTTCAAACCGACAGCGCGCTTGCCGCTTCTGTCTCAAACATCCGGGGACTGCGGATCGGGAAACAACGTCGGTTCTGCGTATGTAATTGAAATCATATATATAATCTATATCCCATCGTCGATGGCATGAATTTTGATGTTGTTCTTTGACATTCGTTTTATCTCATGGCTGAACCGCCGTCGAACGCACCCGGAGTCGAATCGCTTGAAAGCCTGCGACGATCACATTCGCCAAACCCTGAAACTGACCGAAGAAATGCTTCGGCTGGCCGATGCGGGAGACGCTTACCGGGAAGACGTGGGATGCGGCATACTCTACGGAGTGCTGCGCGACTCGGCTTTCAAGATCCAGAAGCTCGCCGTCGTGGAACGCGACGCCCACATTCGTAAAGGGTGGTGGCAAACGTCTTCCGCCGATGTTATCGTAGATACCGACCCAGGAAAGGAGGAGTCAAAAAACGTAGCCGTCGCCGAGAAACAGCATGAAAAACGGTATCGGGATCTAGCGGTAAACATCGAAGCCGGCCGGGTGTTCAAGCGTTCGAAGCCCGTGAGGTGGAGATGCCGCAACTGCGGGTTCATCGTCGAAGCCAAGGAAACACCCCAAGTATGCCCGGCGTGCGCCCACCCCCAGGCCCATTTCGAACTGCTGGGCGAAAACTGGTAACTAAACCCCGCTCCACGACATGGGGCCCACACGACCAACCATTTTAAAGGGAGGACAACAATGGCGGAAAAACTCGAAATCTACAAATGCGAAAAATGCGGAAACATCGTAGAGGTGGTTCACGGCGGGGCCGGAGAACTGGTCTGCTGCGGAGAGCCGATGAAGAAGATGACGGAAAACACCGTGGACGCGGCCAAGGAAAAGCACGTTCCGGTCATCGAAAAAATCGCCGGCGGCTACAAAGTCAAGGTCGGCAGCGTGGCCCATCCCATGGAGGAAAAACACTACATCGAATGGATCGAACTGATCGCCGACGGCAAGGCCTATCGCCAGTTTCTCGAGCCCGGCCAGGCGCCGGAAGCCGATTTCATGATCGCAGCCGAGCAGGTGACCGCCCGGGAATACTGCAACATCCACGGGCTTTGGAAAGCGTAATCGTCCAAGCCGTTCGGGCTTCTTTGCCGGTTTTGGACGGCATGCGGCAGATTCAATTTTTTTCGTATTTCGCGGCATGCGGAACTTTTATCCAATCGCGCCGGTAATTTTACCCGACGGCGATTGTACCTGGAGGTGACCCTATGGCAAGCTGGAAATGCGCCAACTGCGGCTACACGTTCGAGGCGGACGCACCGCCCAATCAGTGCCCGTCGTGCAAGGAAAAGTGCGAGTTCCTGGACAACTCCTGCTACACGCCGGACTGTGCGGCCGAAGGCATGGACCCGAGAATCGGCGGCAAGAAATAACGGGAGGAAAACCATGGCCAGAGCATTGATCGTATACGCGACGAGAAGCGGTGAGACCAAGAAGATCGGGGAGTTGATCGCAGAGGGGCTTCGCATCTCCCTTGTCGAAGCCGAGGTGAAAGACGTCAAGGAGATCAAAAGCGAGAAAGATCTAGAGGCATACGATGCGCTGGTCTTTGGCTCGGCGACCTACCACGGCGACATGATGCAGGCAATGAAAACGATGCTGTTTCTGGCGGAAAAAGCGGCCCTCGAAGGAAAGATCGGGGCAGCGTTCGGCGCATTCGGCTGGAGCGGGGAAGCCCCGAATCGGATTTACGACACCATGCAACACATCTTCAAGATGGAGATGGTCAGCGCTCCCCTTCGGCTGAAGTCGAGCGCACTGGGCGGCGGAATCCAGATGGCCCAGGACTACGGCAGGGAAATCGCCAAGAAACTGGGCGCCGCCTAAGTGCTCGACGGCATAATTTCGACGAGGTATTTCAGATCAACGGACACTCACTCACCGCGGAGACGCGGAGGGCGCAGAAAAATGCATCAAAATTTTCTCTGCGCGTCCTCTGCGTTCTCAGCGACGCTGCGGTGAAAAAATCGTCACCGCCATTGCGCCGGCAGGTACTTGGACGTCATGCCCTCCGGCAAAACCGGAGGCCTGACGAACGCTTTCATCGGAATTTATCATCTTTCGCGCTGCGCGAAGCTTTTATAAAATCGCGGCAGCGATTTTATCATCAAAGGAGGTTTGCCATGACCACACCCCAGCATTGCCCGGGATTTGCCCAGTTCAAAACCCTGAAGGCGTTCACGTGCAAGTGCCCTGAATGCGGGCAGGAGTTGGAGATCTTCTCCGACGAATTCGACAAGGAGCACACCTGCCCCGGATGCCACAAGAAGGTGGATTTCACCCAGTGCTCCCTCGAAGCCGGCAGCTAAAAGCGATAGCGGCAGGCCTTCGCCGGCAGCTATCGCTAGGGTAAAAATATTTCTGACAAAAAAAAGAAGACCCACCGCACCAAGCCCGGCCGATTGGTTGTCGGCCTATCGTAACCAATCTAAATTTCTCCCCGCAGAAGGCGGGCCAAACCAATCGCTCCGGTGCAAATGGCGGAACAATTTGCACCGGAGCGATTTCTCATGGACCTTTTGCTGCTTTCCCGGCTCCAGTTCGCGGCGGCGTTTTTCCAACCTTGCTTCCCTCGTCGATTCAGGATAGGTTTTGAAGGCCGACAGCGCATCGTCGAGTTTGCTGATGTTGGAAATCATGCTCATCGTGGTGGCGGTGTTCATTCCACGGGTGATCGCCTACCCGGTCTGGGCCTATGCCAGGTTCAGCGGCAAGGTGACCCTCGATGATTTGATGGAGGAAGAAGCCTACTAAAAAATGCGCTCCGCGCATTTTAAAGAGGAGATTTTATGGGACAGAGATGGCTGAGGCCCATTCTGGGAATTTGTGTGGTCATCTGCGTGACGGCAGCAGCAGTCGAAAGCATATCGGCAGGTGCGCAGGATAAGGGGGCGGCGGACATGGTGCTGGAGGGGGGCAGCAGCGGAGATGTCCCTTTTCCCCACCGCCGGCACCAAGAGTCGCTCACGGAGGGCTGCCAAGTCTGCCATGACATGTTTCCCCAAAAAAGGGGAAGCATCGAGGCCCTGAAGGCCGAAGGAAACCTCGAATCCAAGCAGGTGATGAACCGGCTGTGCACCGCCTGCCACCGGCAATACCGCCGGGAGGGGGTCGATACCGGCCCCATTACCTGCGGCCAGTGCCACCAGAGGTAGCCCATGTTCGTTCTCGGTTTGCAGGGAAGTCCGCGGAAAAAGGGAAACAGCGCCTTTTTGCTGTCGGCCGTCATGCAAGAGGCCAAGCGGCTCGGCGCCCGGACCGAAACGGTGGAAGTCGACCGCGAAAACATCCTGCCATGCAAGGAGTATGTCGTCTGCGAAAAAAAGGGGTTCTGCCCCATCGACGATTACATGAAGCAGCGGGGCTATACGCTGCTTCGCCAGGCCGACGTCATTGTCGCCGCATCGCCGATCTTTTTTTACAACTGCACCGCCCAGCTCAAGGCCCTCATCGACCGGACCCAGACCCTCTGGGCCCGCCGCTACCGCCTCAAACTTTCCGATCCAAAGGCAAAAAACCGCCGGGGATTCGCCCTTTCGGTAGCCGCCACCCACGGAAAGCAGCTCTTCGACGGGCTGCACCTGACCATGCAGTACTTCTTTGACGCTGCCAGCGCCCGGTATTACGGAAGCCTGACCTACCGGGGCATCGAAAAGGCGGGGGATATGGCGAAACACCCGAAGGTGAACGAAGACGTGGCCGGCGCGGTGCAGGATCTGCTGGCCCCGTTTCTGGGCCGGCGCCGGCTTCTGTTCGTCTCACAGCAGGGCGCCGCCCGCAGTCAAATGGCGGCGGCCTTTGCCCAGGTCCGTGCCGGTGGACGATTCGATGTCCGCTGCGCCGGCATTCAGCCCGCGGAAAAGATATTGCCGGCGGCCGTCGGCACCATGCGCGCCAAGGGCATCGATCTGGGGTTTCTTCGGCCGGAGGTTTTGTCCGCGGTCATGGAAGGATGGACGGAGCCGGAAATCGTGGTCACTATCGGAAATATCGACGGCCTGCCCGCTTTGGAAAATGCCCGCACCGAATCCTGGGATCTACCCTCCCCGCCCCCCGAAGACACCGGCGCCTGGCAGGCGCTTGCCGAGGAGATTCAGCGGCGGGTGCAAACGCTTACAGACAGCCTGTAGGAATGCCTAAAATGCCTAAAATGAGCTAAAATGCCTAAAATTGGAGAGGCCCTTCCCGCCTATCTGGCCGCTTGCTTCACATTTTAAAAAAAAATTAAAATGGGCGAAACTGCCCCCCGAGGCTCGCCCCTTTCACCCAACCGAAATTTTATTTGCTTTTCCCACCATAAATGGATGTTCGAACGTCTGTTTGTTCGAACATCCATTTATCCGAAATCGTCAAAAGAGATCATCTCCTTTTCCACCCCCAGGCTGTCGAGCATTTTCATCACCGCATCGATCATCATCGGCGGGCCGCACAGATAGTACTCGATTTCGTCAGGCTCCGGATGGTCTTTCAGATACCTATCGTAGGCCACCTGGTGGATGAAGCCGGTGGGGCCGTCCCAATCGTCTTCAGGCTGGGGATCGGACAGGGCCACGGTATAGGTGAAGTTGTCAAAGCGCCGCTCCATATCCTTAAATTCCTCGTCATAGAACATTTCCTGCCGGCTCCGGGCGCCATACCAGAAGGTGATGGTCCGAGAGGTGTCCACATCCAGCAACTGGTTTCGGATGTGGCTGCGCATGGGCGCCATGCCGGCGCCGCCGCCGATGAAGCACATCTCCCGTTCGGTCGGCTTGACGAAGAAATCCCCGTAGGGACCGCTGAGGGTGACCCGGTCTCCCGGCTTCAGTTTGAAGGCGTAGGAAGAGCCGATCCCCGGCGGTGCATCGGGTTTTCCCGGCGGCGGGGTGGCGATCCGGATGGTAAACTTGAGAAGCCCTTTTTCCGAAGGCGGATTGGCCAGCGAATAGGCCCGGTTGACCGGCTCGTCGCTTTTGGCTACCAGCTCCAGAAGATTGAACTGCTGCCAGGTGCTGCGGTACTGCTGGGCCACGTCGAATTCACCAAACTCGGCCACGTATTCGGGAACGTCGATCTGCATGTAGGCGCCGGCCTCGAAGTCGACCTGCTCGCCTTCATCAAGCTCCACCACCAGCTCCTTGATGAAGGTGGCCACGTTCCGGTTCGACAGGACCGTGCCGTGGTATTTTCGGATGTTGAAAATTTCCTCGGGAATCCGGATCGCCAAGTCCTCTTTGATCTTCAGCTGACAGGCCAGCCGAACGCCCTCGAGCCGCTCCTTTCGATTGACCAGGGAAAGCTCGGTGGGCAGAATATCGCCGCCGCCTTCTTCCACTTTCACCTTGCAGGTTCCACAGGTTCCTTTTCCGCCGCAGGCGCAGGGTATCAGGACGCCGCTGTCCAGGAGGGAGGCGAGCAGGGTTTTTCCGGTGGGTGCTGTGATGCTTTTTTCCTCGTCGTCGTTGATTCGAACGCGACGCTCCCCCTTGACCGCCACCTTGGCCTCGACCAGCAGCAGCAGGCCGACCAGGAAAAAAATCACTGCAAGAAACACAATGGTGCTGACGATGTAGATCAAAGGGTTATCTCCGTAATTGTCGGCATGTCGCCCGTGAACAGCCGATGCCGGACCATACGATGCTGGATCCTGGATGCTGGTTGCTGGTTACTGGTGGCTGGATGTCAGCCCCACTGCTGGCCGCGCCGGGATTCAAAATTCCGGCTTCAATATTGACGGTTTCGTAAAAAGTAATCAAATCGCGGCAGCGATTTGATTACAACGTGATCCCCGAAAACAGCATGAACGCCATGGCCATCAGGCCGGTGGTGATCATCCGGATGCCGAATCCCTGCAGCCCCTCGGGGACGTCGGCATACCGCAGCTTCTGCATCACGGTGGCCATGGCCAGAATGGCCAGGGCCCAGCCGGTGCCCGAGCCGATGCCGAACACCACCGACTCGGCAAAGCTGTATCGCCGCTCCACCATGAACAGGGAGGTGCCGAGAATGGCGCAGTTGACCGTGATCAGGGGAAGAAACACGCCCAGGGAGTTATACAGGGTCTGGGAATAGCGGTCGATGACCATCTCCACCACCTGGACCATACCCGCGATCACGGCGATGAACAGGATAAACTTCAAAAAGCTCAGATCCACGCCGGGCAGGCCGGCCCAGGAAAGGGCGCCGGGGGCCAGCAGAAAATGGTAAACCGCCCAGTTGGCCGGCGTGGTGATGGCCAGCACGAAAATCACGGCCACCCCTAACCCCGCCGAGGTTTTCAGGTTTTGGGACACGGCGAGATAACTGCACATCCCGAGAAAATAGGCGAGCAGGATGTTGCCCACGAACACCGAATTGACGAAGATGCTGATCAGGTTTTCCATGTCGCTTCGCTCTCAGTTTGGCCAGTTACCCGTTGAGCCAGTTGGCCAGTTTGAAAAATCTTTCAGTCATCCTATTGCCTTACCTGGTAAACTGGAAACTGGCTAACTGGCTAGACTCCTTTATTTCTCCTTGAGCAGGGTATGCTCGAGCCACACGAACAGTCCGATCATGATAAACGCGCCAGGGGCGAGCAGCATCAGCCCATTGTCCATGTATCCCCAATCGTAGAGAAACTGAGGCACCACCTGAAAACCGAGAAGTTTTCCCGAGCCGAGAAGCTCTCTGAAAAACGCCACGCCAACGAGAACCGATCCGTAGCCGATCCCGTTGGCCAGGCCGTCGACAAAAGAGGGCCAGGGCGGATTGGCCATGGCATAGGTCTCGGCCCGTCCCATGACGATGCAGTTGGTGATGATCAGTCCGACGAACACCGACAGCTGCTTGCTCACGTCGTACATGAAGGCCCTTAAAAACTCGTCGGCCAGAATCACGAGGGTGGCGATCACCGCCACTTCGGCGATGATCCGGATGTTTCGCGGAATCACCCGGCGCATCAGGGAAACGGCCAGGTTGGAAAAGGCGACCACGAAGGTCAGGGCAAGAAACATGACGATGGCGGTCTTGAGCTGAACCGTGACGGCCAGGGCCGAACAGATTCCCAGGATCAGCTTCGATATGGGGTTTTCACGCCAGAGGGCGGCGGCGACGGCTTTGTAGGATCCGCTTTTTTTAACCTTCGCCCAGGGCCGGGCGATCGCTGTTGCCATGCTCAGTTCTCCACTTGGTACCTGTTGGCATGATTATTGTGGTCATTGTTTCACCGCCGGGGCGCAGAGAATGCACCGGGAAGATGCAGAAAAGCTTTCTCTGCGCCCTATGCGTCTCAGCGGTGAGTATTCTTTACTTTTGTAAAATCGCGGCAGCGATTTTATTGTGGCATTTCCGGGCTGTTTTTCCGGAATTGCACCGAAACCGGCTCGTAGACGGCCAGGGTGTCGGCCAGCCCCTCACTCAAAAACCGGCCGGTCATGGTGGCGCCGCTGATGCCGTCCACGTAATGCTGCCTTTTTTCCGCCGGCACCACTTCTTCGACATCTCCCTTGGCCACCGAAACCGAAACGAATTGGCCGGAGCGGTCGACGATCTTTTTTCCGACGAAGTTTTCCTGGAACCATTCCTTTTCTATTTCTCCGCCCAACCCGGGGGTCTCCTGGTGCTGATAGACGGTAAATCCCCGAATCGTGGAGCCGTCCGCCTCCACGGCCATATATCCGTGAATCGGCCCCCACAATCCCCGGGTGTCGATGGGAATGACGTAGGCGGATACCTCCCCTGCTGTATCGTAGACATAGAGGGGCAGATCCGAGGCCGACCGCTCGGCTTCGGAGACGATCCGCCCGGCAGAGTCGACCCAGACCCGCCGGATCGTTTCTGCATACAGCGCCTGGATCCGCTCAGCGGAAGGACGCCCGCCTTCGTCCACAGCGCCGACGGCCATGAGAATGTTTTTTTGCCGGTCCACCTCGACGTTGCGCTCCTGGAAACTTTTCAGCCCCGTCGCCGCGGCCGTGAGCAGCAGGCTGCAGACCAGGCAGAGCAGGCCGGCGAAAATGAACGTCCGAGCGGCGTTAGACATTGGCGATTCTCCTTCTCAGACGAAACCGCAGGACCACATGATCGAGCAAAGGGGCAAAGACGTTCATGAACAGAATTGCCAGCATGATCCCCTCGGGAAAGGCCGGATTGAACACCCGGATCAGCACGGTCAGAACGCCGATGAGAAACCCGTAGATCCACCTGGCCGGGTGGAGATCCGGGGCGCTGACCGGGTCTGTAGTCATGAACGCGATGCCGAAAGCGGTCCCGCCGATGATCAGATGATAGAAAGGATTCATGGTCATGTACGGAATGGATCCCTCGGCGGCGATCAGGTTCAGGACCGCGCCGGTCAGAACCACGCCGAGGATGTCGCCGACGATGATCCGGTAGCTGGCGACACCGATGGCCATCAACACCAGCGCGCCGACGAGGCACAGAAACGTCGAAGAGGCCCCGATGCTGTCGGGATACAAACCGAAAAACAGCTTCCAGAACGGATATCCCGCCTCTGCCAGGGCCTCTTCCACCGCCCCGGCGGTCTTGGCCTCGAAGGCCACCACCAGCGGAGTGGCCGAACTGAAAGCGTCCACGGCGGTCTGCCGCGCCCCGGAAAGGACCGTCCAGACCGCATCGCCGGACATCTGCACGGGGTAGGCGAAATAGAGAAAAGCCCGGCCGGTGAGGGCGGGATTCAGAAAATTTCGGCCGGTGCCGCCGAAAATCTCCTTTCCGATCACGACCCCGAAACTGATCCCAAGCGCCGCCTGCCACAGAGGGGTGGTGGGCGGAAGCGTCAGCGGAAAGAGCATGGCCGTGACGAACACCCCCTCGCTGATCTCATGGCCCCGGATCCTTGCAAAAACGATCTCCCAGCCGAAGCCGAACAGGTAGGACACGATCACCAGCGGCATCACCGCCGCAAATCCGATCCAGACGGCCGAAAGAAGCTCGGGCGTCTTTCCCGAGGCGAGCTGGGACTGATAGCCGGTGTTGTACATGCCGAACACCAGAAGCGGCAGCAGCACGACCACCACCGAAGCCATGTACCGCTTGACGTCGAGGCTGTCTCGGACATGGGGGGTTGCGGTGGTGGGCTCGCCCGGCGCGAAGAATATGGTCTCGATCGATTCGTAAAAGGCGTACCAGCGTTGAAACTGTCCTCCCTTTTCGAACCGGGGTCGAAGGGCGTCAAAAAATCGTTGGATCGTTTTCTTCATGCGCCTTTCTCCCTGGCATACGCCGCCTTGGCATGTTTCAGCGTCTCGGTCAACTCGATCTTGGCCGGGCACACGTAAGAACAAAGACCGCACTCCACGCAGTCCAGAAGGCCGTGCTCCAGGGATTCTTCCACTTCCTCGGCCAGGATGGCCTTGTAGGTCATCTGCGGCAGAATGTCGACGGGACAGACGTCGGCGCAGTGCATGCACGCGATGCAGGCCCGCACCCCACCTTTTCTATTGCAGTCGTGGACGAGGGGCTCGGGGTTGAACCGGGAAAGAAAGAGCCGGGAATAGGTCGGCTTGGCCCAGCCGGGCCGGAAAAGAGACAGAAACTCGGCCGCCTCCCCTTTCGGGACCACCGTCACGGACGTTTCGTAGAGCCCGAGGTGGGACCCGGGCAAACCGCTGTAACCGGTAAACACCCCGCCGACGATAAACCGGGAGGATCCGTCTGTCCAATCGCCCCCGGCAAGATGAGCCAGCGGGGCGCCGAGACGGGTCCGAAAATGGCGCCGGTCTTGCGCGGCGCTTCCGGCCACTACCACGGTGCGCTCCGTGGGGTAGGTTCCGGTTTTGAGCAGATGGGCGATCAGCAGCAGATCCTGGCCGGAAACGAACCATGCATTGTTCTGGGCCGGTGAGGTCTTGACCCGGTACAACAGACAGCCAGGATCGTCGGCCGGATAAGAGCCCGCCACCCGGTGGGTGACGAATCCGGAGAAGCGGTCTGCAGTCTGCGGATAGGCGCCGACGATGACCGGGGCTTCGCCGGCCAGGCGGTGCATCACGGCCAACCCGTAGCGAAGAAGATCAAGCCGGCCTTCCAGATAGACCCTTGCCGACGGATGAAAGGGCTCCTGCCGGTCCAAAGAGACGATGACCGCCGGCGGTTCCCGATCCGGTGCGGCGATGTCGCGAACCGGCAGCTCCCGGATCAAGGGCCACAGCCCTCCGTCTCGCAGAAGGACGACCAGTTCGGCACGGTCGATGTGGCTCAGGGCGTCTGGGTCGACGGACGGGAAGGGCTCGAAGACCTCGACCTCGTCTCTTTCGATCACGATCTGTTCGATGACCCGACGGGGACCGTATTGAATGTCTTTCACCACGCCGCCCGCCGGAGAGCAAAATTTCAGGTCGGGGTTGCGTTTGTCCACATACAGCAGGGACCCGACTTTGACGCTGTCACCTTCGGCCACCGAAAGCTTCGGCTTGACAAACGGCACCCGTTCGGGCAGTGCGGCCAAAGTGGCCGGCGGCTCGAGCTCTTTCAACTCTTCAGAGGGCGCCCCCGCAAGGTTCAGGCGATACCCTTTTCGATTCCGAATCGTATTCATAGTGATAAAATCGCGTTACCTCGTCGCAGGATGCGACCCTGTGATAAAATCGCGAAGTGATTTTATCATTTATGCCATTTTCGTTCCAGTCCCAACAACAGTCCGTGCTTTCACCGGCCGCGAATCGGGCACGGGCGGGGCGGCGTGCTGTGCACAGCGGTCTGCCCCGTTTCGGGCTCCGGATTGCACGGCAGGCGTCTCGAATCGAAAGAAAATGAGACAGAGTGTCTCACGAAAAACCGAACCGGCCCTGTCCCGTACCCGATCCCTTTGGGTCTGTTTGCTTTCCAATGGTTCGGTATTACAGTTAAATCAGTATCTATATCAAATCGCTGCAAAGATGGCACGGTTGTTGAAATTTTCCAAGGGCGATGAGAATGCCGGATGAACGCAATAGAAGCCATCTAACAAATCGGCTGCAGGAGAACGCGATGATGCAAATTACCGATATCCAGAAAAATAGAGCGCTTGTCAATGCCATTGACTGGGATATGACCCCTGAAGAAGCTGTCCGCCTTTACCTGGAGTGGGGGAACAACTGGGCGCGGGGAAACTACGTGATCCGCTCCAAATCGGATGTCACCCACTATTTTGTCGTCGACACCTGGGGGGCGAAGCCGCGGCTTTTCCTGGTTCGGCGAAATTCGGAAGACTGTGAGGAGCTGGCCGAGATCGATCTCCCCTCCCAGATGAGCCAGCGGTTTCTCGATACGGTCGGCCGTCACAGGGGCGTGTACGCCATCACCGGCGAGATCCGCAATTGGCTCATGTCCCAACTGGACGCCTAACCGCTGCATGCCGATGCGCCGGGACACGTTCTGAAAGGGTTTGCATTGCAAATGATAACCTGATAATTTTCATTTCACTTAAAGAAAAACATCAAACCCAAAGGAGGAAAAAAAGATGGATCGCTACGTCTGCACGGTTTGCGGCTATGTGTACGACCCGGAGCAGGGAGACCCGGACAACGGCATCGACCCGGGCACCAAATTCGATGACCTGCCAGAAGACTGGGTATGCCCGATCTGCGGTGCCTCCAAGAACGAGTTCGAAAAGGAATAAAAAGGAATAAAATCGCTGTCGCGATTTTATTCCTGTGTGCGTTCCGTAAAAAGCCATTTGGCATGGTCGACCAACGGTATCCAACGATGCCCTTGCACGATCCGGCGAGCGGACGGCAGGGGCATCGCTTCGTTGACGATGGGGGTTGGTTTTGGAGTGGATCCTGATCATTACAAAGCCCAGCCGCCGTTGCAAATGAAATTCAGTTAATTTGCCGTACCAGGGGAGCTAGGAATGAAACCGCTTGAAATCGCCAAGGGAATCTACGACGTCGGTGTGCAGGACTGGAACATCAGCGACTTTCACGGCTATTCGACGCCGTTTGGCACGAGCTACAACGCCTTTCTGGTCGTCGATGAGAAAATCGCGCTGATCGACACGGTGAAAGCCGAGTTCGCCGACGAACTGATGGCCAACATCGCCCGGATCGTCGACCCGAAAAAGATCGACCTTGTGGTGAGCAACCACACGGAAATGGACCATTCCGGGAGCCTTCCCAAGGTGGTGAACCGGATCGGGGAAAACACGCCGGTGTACTGCTCCAAGATGGGGGAAAAGAACCTGTCCCGGCACTTTCTGGGCCGGTTGAATCTCCGGCCCGTGGCGTCCGGAGAGGAGCTTTCCCTGGGCCGAAATACGATCACTTTTTTGGAGACCCGGATGCTGCATTGGCCCGACAGCATGTTTTCGTATCTGAAAGAACAGCGGCTCCTTTTTTCCAGCGATGCCTTCGGCCAGCACTACGCCGGATTTGAAAAATACGACGACATGATCGGCGATGCGATCATGCCGCATGCCAAAAAATACTTCGCCAATATTTTGCTTCTCTATGCGCCGCTGATCCTCAAGCTCATCGACAAGGTCACCGAAATGGGGCTGGCGATCGACATGATCTGCCCGGACCACGGGATTCTCTGGCGCCGCGATCCGAAGAAGATCATCGACGCCTATGCGCACTGGAGCCGCCAGGAGCCCGCGGCCAAAGCCGTCGTCGTCTACGACTCGATGTGGCACAGCACCGAAAAAATGGCCGAAGCCCTTGCCGCCGGCCTTCATGACGGTGGACTGGCAGTCCGGCCCATGAGCCTGAAAAAGTGGCATCGCAGCGACGTGATGACCGAAGTGCTCGACGCCGCGGTGGTGGCGGTGGGCTCCCCCACCCTCAACAACGGGCTGTTTCCCACGGTCGCCGATTTTCTCACCTACATGAAGGGGCTCAAACCGCAACACAAGATCGGGGCCGGGTTCGGTTCCTATGGCTGGAGCGGAGAGTCCGTGGCCCAGATTGCAGAAATACTCGAATCGGCCGGATTTGCGCTGCCGGAAAAAGGGCCGAAGATCCAGTACGTGCCGGAAGCAGAAGCCCTTTTGCAATGCTTCGAGTTCGGCCGCAAGATTGCCGAACGCGCCGGGGCAAACCGGTGAAGCGTCCCACTGTCGATCTGAGCCGCTGCACCCTTTGTCTGAGCTGCGCGGCCGTATGCCCGGAGGTTTTCCGGGTCAACGACGCCGGGTACCTGGAGATCGTCGAGATGGACGTCTATCCGGAGGCCGAGGTCGACGAAGCGATCATGTACTGCCCGGAGGACTGCATCTGGTGGGAATAACGCAGGGTAAAACCGCTTCGCGCTTTTGCCCTGCGTTATTCCTGGCGGCTTCGCCGACAACAATAAAATTAAAAGCATCCAAGCCTCCTGGCGCTTGTCCGGCGTCTTGTCCGGCGTAGCCGAAGGCGAAGCGGGAAGCCGCTGGCGAAGACGGATTCCAGCTTCCCAGAAAAGGAGGCGATTTTGGCTTGGCTTTGAATCAAGCAAAATATCGACTGCTGGAGGGAGAACCGAAATGCAGAAGGTGGCGCTGTTCGTGTTCAACGGGGATCCGATGTGCTTTATTCACGTATTGCTCAACGCCCTGGATATGAAGGAAAAGGGAGCTGAACCGCGCATCGTGGTGGAGGGCTCGGCGACGAAACTGATTCCGTCTCTTGACGAGGCGGACAATCCGCTCCATGGTCTCTGGAAAAAGGTCAAAGAAGCGGGGCTTGTCGAAGGGGTCTGCAAGGCCTGTTCTTCGAAGATGAACACCCTGCAGGCCGCAAAGGACCAGGGCCTTTCCCTGCTCGAGGACATGTCCGGCCATCCCGGCATGGCCGGCTACCGGGCGGCCGGTTTCGAGGTCATCACATTTTAAAGCCGCTATTGTAAAGCCGCTGGCGCGCCTTTAAAATAAAGATGAAAACAGGGTAGAACTGGTCAGAGAAGCGCTGTATCCTCGAACCGTGAACCCATGAACCTTTGAACCCCGAACCCTGAACCTGGTTTCGCCCTATCGATGAAACCCACAGACCGCCAACTCCCGATCCGCAAACTCAAAAGCATCGTCCTGGATCTCTTGCACCGGGAAGACTTCCAGTCCGCATTGGAAGAAATCCTGACCCTTCCGCCCCGCCGGTCCGTCAATCCCCTCTTTTCTTTTCTGTACCACGGAGATCCGCAGATCCGCTGGCGGGCGGTGACCGCCCTGGGCGCCGTCACCGCAGCCCTTGCCGGCAGGGAAATGGAGTCGGCCCGGGTGGTTTTCCGCCGCCTGATGTGGAGCCTGAATGAAGAGTCCGGGGGCATCGGGTGGGGATCTCCCGAGGCCATGGGCGAGATCATGGCCCGGCATTGGAAAATGCGGAAAGAGTATTTGTCGATCCTTCTGTCCTTTCTGGACCCGGAAGGCAATTTTCTGGAGCATGAAGGACTGCAGCAGGGCGTGCTCTGGGCAGCAGGCCGGGTGGCCCAGGTCGATTCGGACCCGGTGATGGAGACCGCCCCATTGATCCGGCCCTTTTTACATGCGCAAAACGCCTCTCTTCGCGCGACGGCGGCCTGGGCCTGCGGCACCGTCGAAGACCGAGGCGCCGCAGAATCTCTCCGGAGCATCGCGGACGATCCGGCGAGGGTCCAACTCTGGATCGATCAGACGCTCACCTCGACCACCGTGGGAAAGACCGCACGCCGAGCCCTGGAGAAGATGGGCATTTCATGCTAACGTCATGACGCCAGCGAAACCGGCGTCATGACGGATCAACCGCTTGAAGCGATTGGCTCGGAAACAGCCTGTGGGCCTGGTATTTTCGATCCGGGAGGGAAAAGATTCCCAGAGGTCATCATATCTAATATCTGAAGAAAAAACGGAGTATTGCCATGAATGGAGGGCCTTGTTTTCGTTTACTCTTGTGCTTTCTTTGCTGGCTTCTCCTGTCTTTCTTTCCGCCGCTTGCCGCCTCGGGCGAGCCACCCCTTTCTCTGACTCTGACAGAAGCCATCCAAACCGCAGTCGAGAACAACCCGGAAATGACCGCGGCCGAATCCCAGGTGGAGGCGGCCCAAACCCGGGTCCGGCAAGTGCAGTCGGGTTTTTATCCTCAGCTTTCCTTTTCAGAGACGTTCCAGCAGACCACCAACCCGGTCGGGACCTTCGGTACCAAACTGAACCAGGCCGCGATCACCCGGCAGGATTTTGCCCCGGACCGGTTGAACGACCCGGATGCCATCAACAACTTCATAACGGCATTCAACCTCGACTGGTCCCTGTACAGCGGCGGCCAGACCCGAATCGGTCTTGCCCAGGCCCGGGAAAACAGCCGGGGCACCGAACTGATGTTGAAGCGAACCCGGCAGCATGTCATCGCAAAAACCGCGAGGGCCTACGTCGGGCTGCTGCTGGCCCACAAGCATGTCGATGTGATCCGCCAGGCCCTGGAAACCGCGCAGGCCAACCTCGCCATGGTCGACTCCCGGTTCAGGGGCGGATTTGTCGTCAAAAGCGACCTCCTCCGGGCGCAGGTGCGCATCGCCGAGTTGGAGCAGGAGCTGCTCACCGCCGAAAGCCGGATCGACATCGCAGAAGCCATGCTGGCAGCCTCCATGGGGACCTCCGAACGCCTGCACTACCGTCCGGCCGGCGCCCTGGAGCAGTGCCGGCAGGTCGACGGAGACCGGCAACACTGGATCGAAAAGGCGCTTTCTACGCGTCCCGACTTAGAGCAGCTCCGCCTTCAGAAAGCCATCGCCGAAAAAGAGATCGACAAGACCCGGGCCGCTCACCTGCCCGACGTGAACCTTTTCGGCACATACGAAGTCAACTCGGAGGATTTCAGCGACACGGCGGACAATTACAGCGTAGGGGCCATGGTCCGGCTCAACTTGTACAGCGGCCACCGTCTTTCGGCGCAGACCGCCGAAGCCCGGGCAACCCACCGCCGGATCGGCGCCGTGATCAGAAATATGGAACTCGGGGTCCAAGTGGAAGCCGAGCAGGCCTTTTTGGAGGCAAAAAGCGCCTGGCAGCGGATCGGTGTGGCGGATAAAGCCGTGGATCAGGCCAAAGAAGGGCTTCGAATCGTCAAGAACCGGTACAATTCCGGGCTGCTGACCATCGTCGGTCTGCTCGATGCGGAAGTCTCGCTGCAGCAGGCGCAAACCCGACATTTTCGAGCTCTCCATGGCTACAAGGTATCCCGAATCCAGCTCGCGCTGGCCGCCGGCGTGCTCGATGTGGATTTTCAGTAAAGACAGGAGCCACGGATGATTCGCAAATACTTCTTCTCGGCGTTTATTTTGCTTATGTCGGCCGGCATCTACTTCGGATGCGGCGACGGCATCGAACCCGGCCACACGCCGGCCGGCGAGCTGCCCACGGTCTCTGCCGCGGTGGGAACGGCGAAGCTCCAGACCCAGCCCTTTATGTATGAGGCGGTCGGCACCATCACCGCCCGAACAGCCAGCACCTTGTCGGGCAAGCTGATGGGAACGGTCGCAGAGGTCCGGGCCAGCGAGGGGGCCGTCGTCAACGAAGGAGATATCCTGGTCGTGCTGGACCAGCGGCAGGTCTCGGCTCAATACGAACAGGCCCGGGCCGCCCTGGCCGAGGCCCGCCAGGCCGAAGCGTCGGCCCGTTCGGCCCGGGAGGCGGCAAAGGCCGGCGCCGAACTGGCCCGCACCACTTATGAGCGATACCTGCAGCTTTTAAAGGAAAACTCGGTCAGCCGCCAGGAGTTCGATGAAGTGGCCGCCCGCCACCGCCAGGCCGAAGCCACCCTGGCCCAGACGACCTCCATGCTCCAGGCCGCCGGAGACCGGGTGCAGCAGGCCCAGGCCATGCTGGACTCGGCCCAGGTGAGCAGAAAAGACGCCGTGGTGCGGGCGCCCTACGGCGGTCGGATCACCGCCAAGATGATCGACGTCGGCGATCTGGCTTCGCCGGGCACGGCCTTTTTCACCATCGAAAAGGAGGGCGTCTTTTGCGCGGACCTGGTGCTGCCCGAAGACCACATCGAATCGGTCCGCCTCGACCAGCAAGTGGCGGTCAAAATTCCGGCCCTGGAAGAAGTCCGGCTCACCGGCCAAATCGGAAGGATCGTGCCTTCGGCCGACCGCAGGAGCCGCTCGTTTCTGGTCAAGGTGGCGCTTCCCGAAGATCCGCGCATCCGTTCCGGGATGTTTGCCAGAGTGTTGATCCCGGTGGGAAAATCCGGGATGATCCAGATCCCGGATACGGCCCCGGTTCGGCGCGGCCAGCTTACCGGAATCTTTCTGGTCGACCCCGAGGGGCGGGCAGCCTTCCGCCTCATCCGGACCGGCAAGCGGTTCGGAGATCGGATAGAGGTTCTCTCAGGCCTTCATGAAGGGGACCGCTACGTGATCGCCCCACCCCCGGAGCTGGTCGACGGGGCAAAAGTGGAGGTTTCGTCATGACCGAAAAAACCGGAGCCGCCGGAAAGCTCGCCGGTTTTTTCATCGATTCGAAGCTGACGCCGCTGATCGTCGTCGCTTCGATTCTGCTCGGCATCGCGGCCGTGATGGCCCTGCCCCGGGAAGAAGAACCCCAGATCATCGTGCCGATGGTGGACATCTTCGTTCAGATGCCCGGTGCAAGCCCTGAAGAGATCGAGGAGCGGATCACCCGCCCCATGGAGCAGCTCCTGTGGGAGATTCCCGGTGTGGAGTACATCTACACCACCTCCAGCCCGGGCATGTCCATGGCCATCGTCCGTTTCTACGTCGGAGAAGACGAGGAAAATTCGATCGTCCGGCTCCAGTCCAAACTCATGGCCAACTACGACCGGATTCCCTGGGCCGCCTCCCGGCCTTTGATCAAACCCCGCTACATCGACGATGTGCCGATCCTGGCGCTGACCTTCTGGGGGAAGGACGCGGACCACTATATGCTTCGGCGCGTGGCCGCCGAAATGGAGGCCGTCGTCAAGGCCGAAGAAGACGTCTCGGTCACCCAACTGATCGGCGGCACTTCCCGGCAGGTCGATGTCTACCTGGATCCGGTTCGGCTGGCGGCGTATGATCTGGATGCGGACGCCGTGGCCCGGCTGCTGTCCGCCGCCAACCAGCGAATCGAGGCGGGCGGCTATCCTTCCCCAGAGGGGCGGATGAGCGTCCAGGTGGGCAACTTTTTCGAAACCGCAGAGGAGATCGAAGGCGTCGTGGTGGGCATCCACGGCGGCCGGCCGGTCTATCTCCGGGATGTGGCAAGGGTCGAAGACGGCCCAGCCGAACCGGATCAGTACGTCCTTTTCGGCACCGGCCCGGCAGCCGAGGAAAAACACCTCACCTACCGACCGGAGGATCGAACCATGTTTGCTGCGGTCACCTTGACCGTGGCCAAGCGCAAGGGAACCAACGCCATCGATGTCGCCGAACGGGTGCTGGAGCGCGTGGAGCAAAATCGCGGCTACATCATCCCGGAAAACATCGATGTCACCGTCACCCGCCACTACGGGGAGACCTCCAAGGAAAAATCAGACGAACTGCTGTTTCACATGATCATCGCCGTGGTGTCGGTAAGCATCCTGATCTGGTTTACCCTCGGCCACAGAGAATCGGGCGTTGTGGCCCTGGCCATCCCGGTCACCCTGGCCCTGACCCTGGCGGTCTTTTACCTATACGGCTACACCCTGAACCGGATCACCTTGTTTGCCCTGATCTTTTCCATCGGCATCCTGGTCGACGACGCCATCGTGGTGGTGGAGAACATGGTCCGGCACTTCCGTCTGCCGGAAAATCGGGGCAGATCCCCGGTCAAGGTGGCCATCGAAGCCGTGGACGAAGTGGGCAATCCCACGATTCTGGCCACCCTTACGGTAATCGCGGCCATCCTGCCCATGGCCTTTGTCGGCGGTCTCATGGGGCCGTACATGAGACCGATCCCGGTGGGGGCTTCGGCGGCCATGGTCTTTTCCCTGCTGGTGGCCTTTATGGTGACGCCCTGGGCGGCCATGCACCTGCTGCACCATGAAAAAGAAGGCGGCGGCCAGGACACCCATCCGGATCACGTCGAAGAGGACTGGAGTACCCGCCTGTACCGGAGGGTGATGACCCCCTTGATCAAGGCCCCCTTCTGGCGGTGGGTTTTTCTCATCGGCGTCGTCATCCTGCTGCTGATCTCCTGCGCCCTGGTGGGCATCGGCATGGTCCGGGTCAAGATGCTTCCCTTCGACAACAAGAGCGAGTTTCAGGTGATCCTCGACATGCCCGAGTCGGCCACCTTAGAAGACACCGCAGCCGCCGCCATGGAGATGGGCGCCTACTTGAGAACCGTCAACGAAGTCGTCGACTACCAGGCGCACGTGGGCACGGCCGGACCGTTCAATTTCAACGGCATGGTCCGCCACTACTACCTGCGCAGCCAGCCGCACCAGGCGGATATTCAGGTCAATCTCGCCGGAAAGGGACGCCGTAAGGAGCAGAGCCACGCCATTGCAAAGCGGGTGCGGCCGCAGCTCAAAGCCATCGCCGACCGCTGGGGCGCCCGGATCCAGGTGGCCGAAGTTCCCCCCGGCCCGCCGGTGCTTTCCACGCTGGTGGCGGAAATCTACGGCCCGGACTACGACCGCCAGCGGGAAATCGCCGAACAGATCCGGGACATCTTCGAATCGACCCCCGGGGTGGTGGATGTGGACTGGTACATGGAAGAGGAACAGCCCCGGATGCAGATGCAAATCGACCGGGAAAAGGCGGCCCTGCACGGCATCACCGACGCCCAGATCACCGGGGCCGTCCAGATGGCATTGGACGGCCGCAAAGTGGGCCTGCTGCACGAGCCCCGGGAAAAGGAGGACGTGACGATCCTCGTCCGGCTGCCGCTGGAGGACCGGGCCGACGTCCGTCTTCTGGAGAGCATCAAACTGACCGGGGCGGACGGAAGTCTGGTGCCCCTGTCGGCGCTGGTGAAAAGCAACAAGTCCCAGGTAAACCAAAGCATATACCACAAGAACTTGAAGCCGGTGGTCTATGTGACCGGAGACGTGGCCGGAGAAAAGGAAAGCCCGGTCTACGCCATCCTGGAGATGGTCGAAAAGATCGACGCCATCGAGCTGCCGGAAGGATACGGCATCGCGCAGCATACCGCACAGATTCCGCCCGGAAACCAGAAATATGCCATGAAATGGGACGGCGAGTGGCACATCACCTACGAGGTGTTCCGAGACCTGGGCATCGCCTTTGCCGTGGTGCTGGTGCTCATCTTCGTGCTGGTGGTTGGCTGGTTTCAGTCGTTTTCCACGCCACTGGTGATCATGGTCGCCATCCCCTTTTCATTGATCGGCATCCTGCCGGCCCACTGGGCCATGGGCGCTTTTTTTACGGCCACCTCCATGATCGGGTTCATCGCCGGGGCCGGCATCGTGGTGAGAAACTCGATCATCCTGGTGGATTTCATCGAGCTTCGTCTCCGGCAGGGAATGCCCCTGGATCTTGCGGTCATCGACGCCGGGGCGGTCCGCTTCCGGCCGATGATGCTCACGGCCGCAGCGGTGGTGGTGGGCGCCTCGGTGATCCTGTTCGATCCGATTTTCCAGGGGCTGGCCATCTCCCTGATGGCCGGCGAAGTGGCTTCACTTCTCTTTTCCCGGATGACGGTCCCGATTCTCTACTTCATGGACAAGCGCTGGGAACACGCCCACGGCATCGGAGAAGACGGGGGAAAAGGCGAGGATTCGGTGTAGTCCTGATTGACTGGGGCTGTTGGAGATTGACTTCAAAATGCGAGATTCGGAGATTGGAAATGCCTAAAATGCCTAAAATGAGCTATAATGCCTAAAATATAAAAGGCGGAACGAAGTCACCCCAATATTTTAGGCATTTTAGGCATTATAGCTCATTTTAGGCATTGATTACGATCTCCATGTATTTCCATTCGAAATACGAGACACAGAGAACATTTTAAAAGGTTTTTCTCCGCGTCCTCCGCGCCTCTGCGGTGAAACTATTCGGTCTTGATTGCGATTTTTTTCGCCGCCGCCTCCTTGGTCTTTTGCAGCACGACCTTCAGGATCCCGTCCTTGAAGCTGGCGTCCACCTTTTTCGACACCGATGATTGACAAGAACCATCCGCGGCCATATTAAGAAGAACCATGTGCAGAATACTTCCACCCTTTTGCTCTATCCGCCCGAGCGATGATTTTGGTCGGCTGGTGCCGTCTGTCCGACGAAGCCCCGAACGGGCATCGACCTTCCTGACGCCTCCCTGAGGTTTCCCTTTTCTTTCCTGCTGTCTCCGTGGCCATTGCCGGGCCGCCGGCACCGAAGCACAGAACTCTCAAAATGGATCGTAAGCATGCAACCATCGTCTCATAGCTCCCGCCGTCGGGAAATCGGCCGGCGCCGCACGTTCGGGATCATCAGCCATCCTGACGCCGGTAAAACGACCCTCACTGAAAAAATGCTGCTTTTCGGTGGAGCGATCCAGTTGGCCGGCTCAGTCAAGGCCCGCAAAGCGAGCCGGCATGCCACCAGCGACTGGCTGGCCGTCGAGCAGGAACGCGGCATTTCCGTCACCAGCTCGGTAATGCAGTTCAATTACCGTGATTACGAGATCAACCTGCTGGACACCCCCGGCCACCAGGATTTTTCCGAGGACACCTACCGGGTGCTGACCGCCGTGGACAGCGCGGTGATGGTTATCGACAGCGTCAAGGGGGTCGAAACCCAGACCCGGAAACTGATGGAGGTCTGTCGGATGAGAAACACGCCGATTCTGACCTTCATCAACAAACTCGACCGTGAGGGCATGAAGCCCCTCGATATCCTGGCCAATATCGAAGAGGCGCTGCAGATCGAGTGCGCCCCGCTTTCCTGGCCCATCGGCATGGGCAAGCGATTCAGGGGAACCTACAATCTGCACCGCAAGGAACTGACCCTGTTCAAACCGGGCCAGGAACGCCTTCCCAACGACGCCGTGACCATCAACGACCTGGCCGACCCCCTTTTGGACGAGATCCTGGAAGACCAGGCCGACCGGCTGAGGCAGGACGTGGCCCTGCTCGAAGGGGCGGCCAATCCGTTCGACATGGATGATTTTCTCAAAGGGAGCCAGACCCCTGTATTTTTCGGCAGCGCGGTCAACAACTTCGGCGTGCGGGAGCTGCTCGACACGTTTGTGGACATTGCGCCCGCCCCCCTGCCCAGGCCGGCTGCTACCCGCATGGTCTCGCCGGACGAGGACGCGTTTTCCGGCTTCGTTTTCAAGGTCCAGGCCAACATGAACCCGGCCCACCGGGACCGCATCGCCTTTTTGCGCATCTGCTCGGGCCGCTTCCGGCGAGGGATGCGGGTGCGCCACCACCGGATCGGCAAGGACATCCAGATTGCCAACCCAATCATCTTCATGGCCCAGGAGCGGGCGTTGGCCGAGGAGGCCTGGCCCGGAGACATCATCGGGATCCACAACCACGGAACGATCCGGATCGGCGACACGTTTTCGGAAAAAGAGCCCCTGACCTTTACCGGCATCCCGAATTTCGCTCCAGAACTCTTCAGGCGGGTGCGGCTCAAATCCCCCCTCAAGGCCAAGCAGCTCAAAAAGGGGGTCGGCCAGCTCGTCGAAGAAGGGGCGGTGCAGCTCTTCCGGCCGCTTGTCGGAAACGATTTGATTCTGGGGGCGGTGGGGGTGCTGCAGTTCGAAGTGACCATGGCGCGGCTCAAGGCAGAATACGGCGTCGACGCTGCCTATGAGCCGGTCAACTACACCGTCGCCCGGTGGGTGAACTGCAGCGACAAAAAGCGGCTGGGCGCTTTTGAAAAGGCCCGTCGGTCCAACCTGGCCATGGATGCGGAAGGAAACCTGGCCTATCTGGCCGAGAGCGAGTGGCAGCTTGAATTCGTCGCGGAGCAGTGGCCGGACATCGGCTTTCTCAAGACCCGCGAGTGTCAATAGGCGGCCCGCCGCGGACCGGCGCGATTCAAAATTCCAGATTCAAGATTCTCCGGCGGGAAATTTATAAGAATCCTTTGGTCCTAAACGGCCAGTTTGATCAATAAATTGAAGGGGTAGAAAAAAAGAGGCCTGCAAAAATTCCTGCCGGCCCCTTTTGTCGTTGCAAAAAGCGACCATTGCATCCGAGACATGGTAGGAATTCGATTACGGCAGATCCGTCATTTCCTTGATCTTGCAGCTTCCTTCCGGACAGAACAAATTGAGCCAAAATCCCTTTTGGCCGCCGGCCTGGGTCCCCTCGGCTGGAATCTGGATCATTCCATTCTCGTCAACGCAGGTCCCTTCCGGGCAGTCGATTTCGATCCAAACACCCGCCTGGTTGGCGGCTTCAGCGGCTTGCCTCTTTTCGGAAGGAAGCGACGCCACCTCATCATGGCTCAGAATCCGGGCTCCGGGAAAAAAGAAGGTAAATCTGCCGACATCAGTCGTATTCATGGTGAATCCTCCTTTGCTGCAATTGAGGGTTCGGCGATTTTTCACACCTAAAAAAACAATAATCCGGATCCGGAAACTGTCAATAAATGTGCTGAGCACATTAATATAAAGCGGCTTTGCCGCTCGCAGAGAAAATCTCCAGCAGCTCGATTCAGCTCCCCGTCTGGTTATGTTTCGGAAATAATTCGAGATGCAGTATGAAGCGGCCTATGAGGATACGGGGGAGGAGCCGGCGAGCACTTTTGCCACAGTCTCGGCCAGCTCTTCGTTGTCGATCGGTTTGATGCAAAAGGCGCTGGCGCCCAGGCGGAGCACTTTTTTCCGGGCTTCCACGGTCGGGTACCCGGTCAGGACCACCACCCGGGTGTCGGGGGAACATTTGCGGATCTCGGCCAGAACCTCGACGCCGTCCATCTGCTTTAGCCGGAGGTCCAGAACCACCAGGTCCGGCCCATGATTTCGGAAAAAAGCCAGGGCTTCGGACTCTTCGGTGAATTCGAGCACCTCGTGGCCGGATTCCTCGAGCACCCGCCGCACCAGCCGTGCGGCATCCGGAACATCATCGATGACAACGATTCGGGCCATGGTCGATTTCGCACCCCACGTAGCGGCTATTTCCGGGAACGGTCCTGCATGGATTTTATCCGGTCCGAAAACAGCTTTGTGCATGTGGGACAGTAATGATGAGGGGCTTTGACATCCGCGTGATGGGCAGCGGTGCGGTCGTGAACGTGGTCCAGAAATTTGGGGGTGGCGTACAGCCGACCGCATCCCTCGCAGCGCTCAAGAGAGTGCTTTCCGATCACCTCGTTTCGGATGGAAATCGTCCGCACGTTGTTGCGATCTTCCACCTTGATCACCTTGGTGGGACAGATATTGGCGCAGGTGCCGCAACCGATGCAGGCCCCTTCGATGGGAACGACGAATTGCTGGCCGCCGCGCTTTTCCATTTTCAAGGCGGCAGGGCCGACAATTTCTCGGCAGACCCGAATGCACAGCCGACAGCGGATGCAGCCGTCGGGGGGGGTCCCGACTCCGATGCCGAACTTTTCGGCCAGCTCAAAAAGCGCTTCCGCCTGGGGGGCCATGAGCAGGAGGCTTTTGAGGGCGTGGGTCCGGGCCCGATCCACCAGTTCTCCCTGGGTTTCGACCTGCATGCCGTCCTTGGCTTTCAAGATACAGGAGATCATCGTGGTCTTTTTCCCTGTGGCCCGGCCGGTAACGGCGACGGCGCACAATTTGCAGGCCCCGACCGGTTTAAGCGCCGGATGGTAGCAAAGCGTCGGAATTTCAAAACCATGGGCCCTCAGAATTTCGAGCACGGTCTGTCCTTCTTCCGCTTGATAGGGTTGCCCGTCGATGGTGATCGAAATCATTTTTTGCTTCCTTTGCGATGCGGAGGGTTGAGCACCGGCGTTTAAAATAACCCGCCGGGTTCGAATACCGGAAATCGCCACCAGCCGGCAGGACGCGCACCTCCCCTCGTCGGGCCGCGGGCGCTGAACCCTGTGCATTCCGTCGTTGTTGCGAACAGTGCGCTAGTGGGCGGCGTCGGATGAATCTTCCAAAAGACGCAAGCAGTCCTGTGGAAGGCGGTGGGTTCCTTTGCCCACCAGGCTCACTTCCACCAGCGCATCCGGATCGTTGATGGTCGCATCCGGATCGGTGATGATCCCGTGCAGGCCGATATACTCGTCCATGTATGCCTGCCAGCTTTCATCGTCCGATCGGCGATAGACTTCCACCCGTTGGCCGTGGCGAAAAACCATTTCACTCTCCCCTGTTCTTCCCCTGCGGGAATTCGGGTCTCATGTTAACGGGGAATCCTGCCCCCCCAATGCGACGGTGGCCTTTCTGGCACAAGCCTCGCACAGCTTTCGTTCTCCCGCCACCCGGGCCACCCGGTCGGTTCTCTTTTGCACGTAGTCGAGATACACGGCCGGTCCCAGCACCGCCCCGCAAGACTCGCAGCGAAGCAGCTTCTGGCGGTTGAGAATCGTCCCGCACAGGGACAGGATCCGTTCTCCGTCCCGGTCTTCGATCTGCATGGCCCCGGTGGGACAGTTCGTGGCACATGCGCCGCAGAGAATGCACCGGTCTTCGGTCACCCGGAAATCGGTGGTCACCGGATGATCGAAATCGAAATAGCCCATCTGCAGGGCGTTGACCCCCATCTTGTCCCGGCAGGTTTCGACGCACTTGCCGCAGCGCAGGCAGACGTCGCAGCGCAGGCACCGGCGGGCTTCTTCCCGCACCATGTTCTCCGAATAGCCCAGCTCCACCTGCTGAAAGGTCGTCCGGCGCCGGTCGATGTTCAAAAGGGGCATCTCCGGT
>Ga0272443_10001716_pt1 | contig 30616 bp, 25 predicted proteins | sample SSMAcet12_FD_193581 | JGI IMG/M metagenome (GOLD analysis project Ga0272443, IMG submission 193581) | Marine sediment archaeal communities from Little Sippewissett salt marsh, Falmouth, MA, United States - SSM-Acet-12 | ecosystem: Environmental > Aquatic > Marine > Wetlands > Sediment ... | reverse complement strand
GCGCTCTTATGTTCGAGTCCGGATGCGCATACGCTCGGGCGGCCGCCTCCTCGACATTCCCCATACTGACAAGCTGATCTCGCTTGAGTGGTGTTCGACCCGTTGAGCGTGTGATTATCACATTCTGATATTCAAGATTCCGAACATCCGCATCTTCGGGAAGAATGCCCGCATAATAGATATCCTCTAACGCGGACCGTGCAAGCGCATGATGGATAGCAAGAGAATCGAGCGACATCAGTCTCTCAAGAGTGTTCTGATTGAATTCGGGGAAAAGCAGCCTCAGCCTCCGAACTCCATTTGACATACCTGTGTTACCCGCTTTCAAACGGATCGCATTGGCGAAGAGTGAGTCGAGGTTTGCCGAGACCGTATCATAGCTGCTTTCATTGAATTCGAGCACCAGCGGACTAGATCGTTTTACTTCCTCAATCTCAGATTGTATTACCTCGGGGCTTTTCTCGACCGGAAAATCAATCGGCGCAACTATATCCTCGGTAGCGATATCCCCCAGCTTGGGTACCGAGATTGGAAGAAATGTCATTCGAAACGGATATATCGCAACGATCAGGGCGGTCAGCAATACCAGCCCCGTGATCTTGTATCCCCACCTCGGATGTCTCGGCGCATAGCTGGAGCGGGGCTTGCTGATATTCAGTTTCGAGCGAATGTATCGCTTTATTCTCTGCAACAATCTAAACATATTTTAACTTGGGGTTATAAATGAAGCCTCTTATCTACTTGCGGCGCTTCTCATGCTTTTCGTACGCCTTGATGACCTCCATCACGAGACGGTGGCGGACAACATCCCTCTCATCGAGGTGCACAAAAGCAATGTCCTTTACATCCTTAAGGATGCGCTTGGCAGTAATAAGGCCCGATTGTCGGTTTTTATCAAGGTCTATCTGTGTGATATCTCCGGTGATGATGGCTTTGGAGTATTCTCCGAGTCGCGTAAGGAACATTTTCATCTGAGCGGTTGTGGTGTTCTGTGCCTCATCCAGTATAACAAATGATTTGTTGAGAGTCCTGCCGCGCATAAACGCAAGCGGAGCAATCTCGATTACTCCAAGCTCAATAAGCTTCTTTCCCTTTTCCGGTTCAATCATCTCATGCAGAGCATCATATACCGGACGCAGGTACGGATCTACCTTGGCACGTATATCACCGGGAAGAAAACCGAGCGATTCTCCCGCCTCTACAGCGGGTCGGGTCAGGACAATCCGTTGTACGGTTTTCTTCTTGAGTTCGGCCACCGCCATCGCTACCGCGAGATAGGTCTTTCCCGTACCGGCAGGACCGATAGAGAATACAATATCATTTTTGGCAACCGCTTCCGCATATCGCTTCTGACCGAGAGTGCGGGGAGCAATCGGCTCGCGGCTCAGGTTGGAGATAACCGTATCGACATCAAGACCCTCAGCGGGTCCCTCACCGTTCTCCTTTATCATCGTTATGGCATACCAGAGATATCTCTCAGGCAATTCGAAGTTCTTTGACAGATATAGTCTCAGGTCCTGAAAAAGGTCGAGAACCCTTTTCACTTCCTCTGTTTCGCCTTCGATGGATATCTCGGAGCCGCGGGCAAGAATTCTGGTGTTGAACTGGTCCTCAATAATCCTGAGATTAACATCATTCCGCCCAAATAGCACACGCAGATCGATATTATCCAGAACCAGTATCTTTTTAACGGTATCGTTCAAATTGCCGATTTACCCTCCTGCAGAGAAATATACAAACAGTGGCAAAAAAAGTTCAAACCCTTTTTCAATCAACCGTTTACTTAATCGGCACAACTATTCGTCCGTTAAAGTCTTAAGTTTTAGTTCCGTAAGCTGTTTTTGGCTCAGAACAGACGGCGCTTCGTCCATAAGTGACTGTGCTGCTGTCGTTTTGGGAAACGCTATGACATCCCTTATCGACGGTGTTCCGCATATAAGCGCTACTATCCGGTCCAGTCCGGGGGCTATACCGCCGTGAGGCGGTGCACCGTATTTCAGGGCATTCAAAAGGAAACCGAAACGCTCGTTTGCCTCCTCATCGCTCATGCCGAGAACATTCAGTATTTTCTGCTGAAGATCGCTGCGGTGATTTCGGATACCACCCGAGGCAATCTCGACACCGTTCAGCACAAGGTCATACTGATTCGCCTTTATTTTTCCCCAGGGATGCGCCTCACCAAGTTCCTCGACTGATTTCTCGAAACCTTCGTCGAGCAGCGGTATGAACTCCTCCTGGGGGGAGGTCACGATATTGTGCATGGCATCGAATCGCTTCTCATCCGGATTGTACTCAAACAGCGGGAAATCGGTCACCCAGAGAAAACGCCACTTCGTACCGTCATAGATATCGAAATCCTTGGCAAACCTGTTTCTGAGTGCGCCGAGTACCTTGTGTGTTGTGGTTTTGGTATCCGCAACGATGAAGAAAATATCACCATCACCAACTTCAGCAGCGGAAAAGATCGAGTTGATCTCCTCATCTTTCAAAAACTTGGCGATGGGGGATTTGATTTCGCCGTTCAATTTAGCGAGATATGCAAGACCCTTTGCGCCATATTTCTTTGCAAATTCTTCGTACTCCGATATCTGTTTTCTCGACAGACCCGCCTGCCCCGGAACCTTGAGTCCCTTGACAATCCCGCCGGATTTAACCGTACCGGAGAATACCTTGAACTCAGATTTTTCGACAATATCCGATATATTCGTCAATGTGAGAGGAATACGCAGATCCGGTTTGTCGGAACCGAAACGATTCATGATATCATCATAATCGTACCTCGGAAACGGCACCAAAATATCGACATCAATTGTCTTCTTGAATGCATACGCCATCATTTGTTCCGCAATACTGAAAACATCATCGATTGTAACGAAACTCATTTCCATATCAATCTGTGTATGCTCCGGCTGGCGGTCTGCCCGAAGGTCCTCGTCACGGAGACATCTCGCAATCTGGAAATATTTATCATACCCGGAAATCATCAGAATCTGCTTAAATAACTGTGGCGACTGCGGTAGCGCATAGAATTTACCGGGGCTGACCCGTGAGGGTACAACATAATCCCGCGCTCCCTCCGGTGTCGAACGGATTAGCATCGGGGTCTCGATTTCCAGAAATCCCTTTGAATCGAGAAAATCACGCACAGCCTTCACGAATCTATGACGAGTGATAATGTTATTCTTAAGCGGTTCGCGTCTGAGGTCGAGATAGCGGTATTTTAGTCTCAACTCCTCACTCGCATCGGGATCATCCTCGATCATGAACGGCAGAGGTTCTGACTCGGACAGGATAGTGACATCGGACGCCTCAAGCTCTATCTCGCCCGTTTTCATGTCCGGATTCCGCATCCCTTCAGGACGCGGTGTCACCTTTCCGCTGACAGATACCACAAACTCGAATCGGAGTTTCGCCGCCCGTTTCATGATCTCCTCGGAGACTTTCTCCGGCCTGAATACAACCTGCGTTATACCGTAACGGTCTCGAAGATCCACGAAGATGAGACCACCGTGATCTCGCCTGCTGTGCACCCATCCATTCAGCGTGACATCATTACCGCCGTCATCAATTGTGAGTTCTCCGCACGTGTGTGTTCTCCGCAAATCACTGAACTGTTTCATAACCGATTAGTCCTCATAAATTCAGGATAGTTCCGATTCGAGTGAGAAATATAGGTCAATCATTGGAAAAAGCAAGACGGATCAATCCGGTGCAGGTACCGATCTCCGCTTACGCCAGAGGCAGAAAAGGAAAACTACAACAGCACTGACCATAACCGCAATTGCATCCACAAGCCAGTCATCAAACTGCCCGGCCCTGTTTGGTACCCTTATCTGATACAACTCGTCAGCCGCACCGATGAGTGAACCGAGTAATATACTCAGAATGAGACGAATTTTGGGGAGACTTGTCTTTTGCCAGTACAGGAAAGCCCGAAAGAGAAGGAACCCGAGACCGGCATACTCGATGAAATGATATACCTTGTCCTCCCAGCTGACCCCGAGTCGTGGTGGTTTCAAGCCCTGTATCGAGGACAATGTGAATATGGCTGCCATGTATATGACAGCCGGCATGATATATCTCAGGAATTTATATTTCTTATCTGCCATGACGCTCGAAGATACAATATTTCCTCACACTTGCAACCACAACTGACAACAAATCGTCTCTGTATGAGAATATGATTAGGAACCGGAGTTGTCTCCATTGAGCAGGTTCAAGACCTCATCATGAAGAAACGCACGATAATGAAATCCGCCTCTATCGGTTTTGAGCATCATTTCCTTGAATCGCGGAAAATCGGAGATAGTAGCAAGACAGACCTCGCGTATCTCTCTGGAATCGATTGGAAACAGCTTCCCTGAGAGATACTCCGCAAGGAATATGTGACTTGTCCAGAGAACCGATTCGGAATTGTTATAAAACTCGACATTAATTCTGAGAATGTATTTATCGAGCCTGACATCACACCCGGTTTCCTCTTTAGCCTCTCTCAATGCGCCCTCCACGAAATCCTCTCCCGGTTCAAGACCACCGGACGGAGGACGATACAGATTTTCGGGATAGAAGTGCTTGGCATTGACGATGAACTCATCCCCCTTTCGGATGAAAAGCGTAATATCGTGGCTTCTGCCGTGCTTCTGACTTCGCTTCAAACCATCGAACTCGCTCTCCCCCATCTCGAACCGGGTTTCTCTTAATTCCGGTTTCCCGAATCTGCGCTCTATCTCCACTATTGCTTCACTGCTCACGTACATATCGGCTCAATCACCCTCGTAGGCTGGAAGAAGACATCTCGGTGGACGGTCGGTCCGATATCCGAGAAAATAATCCGCCTGCATCAACTTGTGAATTTCGCGTGTCCCCTCATAGATAGAGGCTCCCTTGGCATTACGGAAAAATCGCTCGACGGGATACTCATCGGAATAGCCGTATGCTCCATGTATCTGAACTGCATTATAAGCGGCTTTATCAGCCTGATCGGTACAGAACCACTTGGCAAGAGAGGTATCCCGCGTAGCCCGTTTTCCTATATTGCGAACCCAGCCTGCTTTGAGCCACAGAAGCCGCCCCGCCTCATACCCGTAGACCATATCGGCAAACATCTCCTTTACAAGCTGATGCTTATCGATTGTCTCGGTGAATGTCTCTCTCGTGGAGGCATACTCCTTGCAGGCATCCATGCAGGCTCTTATCAATCCGGTTGACCCGGCAGCAACCGTATATCGTCCGCCGTCAAGACACGCCATAGCAATCTTGAAACCCTCGCCCTCGAAGCCGAGACGGTTCTCCTCCGGAACCTCTACATCCTGCATGGCAATGTATCCGGTATTCCCCGCTCTCACCCCGAGTTTGCCGTGTATTGAACCGGTTTCCACACCGGCAAACTTACGTTCAACTATAAATGCGGTTATACCCGTGTGATCCCGATTTCTCTTCTTCTCTAAATCGGTCCATGCGAAGATGAGGAAATTATCCGCAACATCCGCAAGCGATATCCACATTTTCTCGCCGTTCAGGATATACTTATCTCCCTTTTTCTCGGCAGTCGAGAGTATTCCCACAGCATCGGAACCCGCCGCGGGTTCGGTCAATCCGTACGTTCCTATTTGTTCACCTTTGGCTTGTGGGATGAGATATTTCTCCTTCTGGAAATCATTGCCCCATGTCAGAAGCGTCATCGAATTCAAGCCTATGTGTACCGAGAATATCACCCTCGCGGATGTATCCACATATTCCATTTCCTCGCAGACAAGACCGAGTGAGATATAGTCCAACCCCATTCCGCCATACTCTTCCGGAATACAGACTCCGAGAAGGTCAGCTTCTTTCAGTCTTGTGATGAACTCCGGGTCATACCGTGCCTCTCTGTCGAGTTCCTGAATATTGGGTTTAAGATATTTGTGAGCGACATCCCGGGCTAATCCCGCAACCACATTGTGATTTTCGGTGAATTCAAAATCAATCATTATCATATCTCCGTATGGTCTTGTTTTCGAAGTCTAATATAAGAGAGACGATTCAATGAAGCAATCTTATGGAGGGTTGACACAGGTTTTTATCAGAAATCACATGGACCGGTACCACCACGAAAGAGGTAGGCGATTGTCAGGGAAATATCGAGAGAATTGATTTTACCGTCACAGTTGAAATCGGCTCTCAGAAGCGGGCAGGCAGCATTACCATCGTGATAGATATAGTCGATCAATAATACAAGGTCATCTATGTCCAGAAGATCGACACCGTTGAAATCACCGGAGGAATACTCATACTCAAGCAAACCGATATCTGTTCGTTTCCCACCTATGGGCTTGTCCGGGTTTATCTTCGAACCGGCATCTATTACTGCAGATGAACACAGGACTGTAAAATCATTCTCCTCCGTATTCACAAAACCGGGATTTCGAAATACATTGGAGTATGTGTCGCATGGCACTCGATTGTAATTTATACAGCATGTCGTATCTCCGAGTACATCATCACAGGCGCTAAAATCTCCTCCTGTATTCTGCCAGAAGCAGTTATACGCTATCTGTGGAGAGTCACTTTCGCATGAGATACCCCCTCCAACATCCGCTGAATTCATCATTACGACATTATCGTTGAATATCGCAGAACCGGATTCACTAACACAGATTCCACCGCCACTATAAGTAGCATCATTAGCATACAGAACATTCCTCATAACCACAGCCTGAGAACCTACAAGATCAATTCCGCCGGCGTAAGTCGCTGAATTATCTATAATAACATTGTGCTCGACTTTCGGTCCACAGTTGTAGGCTGTCAACCCACCACCGTATGTCGCTGCATTATCCACTATTAAATTGTGAGCTATACTTACATTCGGACAGTCCAAAATGAGTACTCCACCACCGGCATAACGGTCTCCGAGAAATGTCCCCACACCCCCTGTAATAGTGAAACCCATCACACCTGAGCCGTCGGCAAGAGAGGTTGCAGCCGTCACCGTACTCCCCTTCTGTGCATCCGATGGGTCAGATCCATCTATTATCGTCGCTTCGATAGAACTGAAACTGGAGTCATATAGAAATTCACTTGTCAGCAACAGACTCTTTTGCTCTATTCGGGGATTTTCCTTATAGGTTCCCGGGCGTACAAGTATAGTGTCGCCATCCTCAGCGAGACCAATCGCCGCACTAATCGAAGGGTAATTATCCGGTACTGCCAATATTGCAGGGAAACAAGTGGAATTACCAAAGATCAAAGCCAGCAGGATAAAGAACAGAGTCTTCCTTGCCACAGCCAACACCACCTAAACATATTTCCGGCTGCCGATTTCCGTTGCCGGTTCAGTCAAACAATTCTCTGGAAATCAACGACTTCCGGGCGCTATCTATTTGGTGCTGACGAGAGCCGGATTTCGCTGCCCAATGATAATATGAAAGCAAAATCCCGCATTTTGTCAAGATTAATCGCAGGCTGCCGGAAATTGTTCAGCGGAGTTCCACATTATTCCAGAGTTTATTTAGAACCTCCATTCCATGATCCCGATCGGGTGTATTCAATACCCCGGCAGTGCGACCTACACCGGCAGACATAATAACCCTGCCATAGGTATCATCATCAAAGAAATAGAGTTCCAGATCATTCTCGGTACCTCTATAGATGGCTTTTCCCTGCAATTCCAACTCATGGGTATATTGAATGATCTCGGCTTCACTGCCACGGGGTGCAAAAAAGAGTGTCGATACGGAATCAAGCAGTTCATAGTCACATGTATATGTTGGTGAGAAAAAATCATCCCCCATAAATGAATCCGGGTAAAATCTGCACGAGTGCTCTATCCGCCCGGAATCCGGCATCACCTCTATCGCCGCCGGGAAACTATTTTCACCCTCTATCTGCAGTGCTGTTGTCCTCCCAAGCAGCGTAAGAACTGAGTCATCGATACCGGTACTCTCATACCCTGCCACACGAACCATATACCGATCCTTGAAAAATACAAGTGACTCAGAATCAAAGAATCCCTCAGCCCCCACCGAAACGTAATTACCCTCCGGCGCACCAAGCTCTGCATAGATCCCGAACGCTTCTGCAATCGATGGAAACAGATAAGTATCCACTGTAAACTGCTGGCTGGTCTCAACCGAAACATAGTCTGCGGATGCCGCACCGAGCACACCGAACCGTTTGAAAAGCGTTATATCGGCTCCAATGAAGTCAGCAAGATCACTCTGTGCGATTAGATCCGGAGATGCCACCTGTTCGAAACCGGTCAATTCCTCTGTTCGGGGAAGAATTTCGGAAGCTGTCTCCTGAGGGGAAGGTTCTGTTTTGAGTTCTTCAGCCGGTGTTGCGGTTTCAGATTTCTCTTCTTTTTGCCCCTCACCACATCCAGACATTATTGCAACACAAATAACTAACAATATCAGTAAAAACAATCGCATATTACGACCTCCCGCTATCTATGTTCCGTTCCAGCAGAATCTGATTTCGGCGTGATCTCGATTCTCCCACAGATGTCACATATACCGCAGGTTTATCGATTACCGGACAGGCAAACTCGCACGCTCCGCACCCGATACAGACATCGGGATCGACATGCGGGCGTTTGAGTGTCGTTACCTCACCATCTCGAGTGGTAACCTCGACTTCCTCGAAATATATCGCTTTCGGAGATGTCGGGCACCACTCCTCACATACTATGCACGGGGTATCCATCGCCCATGGAAGGCACCGACCGCGATCTATAAATGCGGTCCCAATCGAGATTGGTTTTACATCCTCCGAGCCGACTTTTTCTTCCAGAGTAATTCTCCTGATTGCACCCGTCGGGCAAGTCTGGCTGCATAGAGTGCATGTATGCTCGCAATATCCTATACGCATAATAAGGATAGGCGTCCATAGTGCCTCCCAACCGGTTTCGAGTAATGTCGGGTGAATAGCATTATTGGGGCACACCTTCATACACTCACCGCACCTGACACAGCGCTCAAGGAACTGATCCTCCTCTACCGATCCCGGCGGGCGAATCCGCATGGCGTTGAAATTCGCCTTGTGGTCATCCCCGGATCGAAGGAACGGGACCATCAATACACCACCGCCGATTCCAAGCACGACCTTTCTCCGCGATATGCTCGGTTGTGGAATAGTCTCTTTTCGTTCCTGCCTCGGGAATAGCTTGAACTTGATAACATCCTCCGGGCATACTGCCTGACAATTGAGACACAGATGGCAGTCGAATTTTTTCCATGGCAGTCCGGGTATCGGATCATCTCCCCCCTGACAGTATTTCAGGCAGAGATTGCAATTCGTGCACTTCGATTCATCCCTCTCCATACCGAGTATCGACCAGCGTGAAAGCAGTCCGAGGAGCGCCCCTAGCGGACAGACAGCCCGACACCAGAACCGCGTGATAATTCGGTTGGAGATCAGCACCAGGAAGAAGACCACACCGAGCGAGACAATCGTGTTGTAGTGCACCGGCTCGATGTTCAGCAGTATGTGCTGTTTCACCATTCCGAGTGCGGACCCGACATACGACAGAGGTTCGAAGCCGGAGTTGAAGAGAAGAGAATTTATGCCGTCGATTATATTCACCAGCATCGGGATAACGACAAGTCCGAGGGAGCGGATCAACAGCGACAGCGGATCGAACAATCCTATAAGCACCGATCCAACCAGCGCGGAACCGAGCAGCACTATCAGCACGAAATATTTGATATGCTGGTACCAGTGCCACCTGTTCATCTTGACCACAGTCTTGCCGAATATATTCCGGCTGTTTCGTCTCCCGGATGAACATATCTGATTAATCGTACCCATAGGGCAAATCCAGCCGCAGAAAAACCTGCCGAAGAATATCGTGAGAATTACGATTATCAGCGAAAAGATCAGCCCGGTATATAGACTCGCCGTCGCTATCATGGTCGAGATTGCTACGAGTGGATCGAACTGTAGGAATATCTTAACCGGCCAGGAGAGTTCGAAATCCCGCACATTATCCCCGGTAACCACGCCGGAAAATCCCGTGCGAAGCAGAAGGAAAATAAACAGCGCCAGAAATATCGTCTGGCTTGCTCTTCGAAGATTACGGACAGTCCTAATTGTCATATCAACCGTTCAGAATCTCTTTTTCAGAAAGATCCATTTTGCCGAGTCCGATCTTATCACCCATTACAATATATCTGATCTTCTCAGCTTCGACATCGAGGAACTGCGATGCGTACGCATCGACAGCTATCTGATCGACCCCCGCGACGACAGTGCGAACATCCTTCACATCGCTGAGATTTCCCCCCTGCGGACCGCTTCGCATCAATACACGGTAACAATCAGCAATAACCAGTGTCGGTTTTGCGAATGCCGCCAGATCGACGATTGACTGGTCTATGCTCTGGTGAAGCTGATGCCGCCGTCCCCCGATTATGCCGTACAGGTTTTTCATCCCGATAGTAATTCGAGAGAGACCGTGATGCTTGGTTATCGGCATGTTAATTATCTTATCCGCCCACATGACCGGGGTAATTACAGGCCATTTGGTGAGAAGCTCTCCACCAAGATTGACCTCTTCCGTATCGGGATCAATTATGACCTTCGCACCCGCTTCCTCTGCGGCTTCCTGTATGCCGGACCGGAGAAATGTGCGGCGGGGATCATTACAGGGTATGTCCGTTACCACAACCTCTGATGCCCCTGCACCGAGACACATCCGAATAACCTGCCCTACCATCTCCGGATTGGTATCCGCTGCCTGCTCCGGTGTGCGGTCCCAGCCGATATTCGGCTTGACCAGAACCTTGTCCCCCTTCGAGATAAACATCCCGATTCCGCCGAGCGCGGTGATTGCCTTCTCGACGAGATTAGCCGGAGTGTCATCCCGGATGACAGCGAGTTTTTTGAACAACTCCGGTCCGCCGGTTGTGTGGTCGAGAATAAGCGGTGTGGATGATTCCTCGACCGGATAATCGGGCTGTGAGTCGGCGAGAAGATACCCGGCACCAAGAACCGCTGATGCCGCAACCGCTTTACCCGTCCTCTTGATGAAATCCCTTCTTGAAACCATATATATCCCCTCCCCGATAAATATGCCTGTTTACTTAATATACGATTGCACATAGTCATCGCAAATCCATAAATTTTCAACATGGTCACACATGTATATTTTACCAGACAATAGTCTCATTTTCTTCAAATTTCCTGAATCGTTTTGAGTGTAAAACGGTCTAATGGTTGAAGGAAGAAAGCAGAGAGAAAACACAGAAGATGATAACCATATTAGTCAAGCTCCTTATAGTCGGGGCCTTCGGAGGCCTCGGCTATCTTTATTATATGTATATAGGCTGTTCCGGCGGAACCTGTCCGATCACATCAAATCCACTCATATCAACCGGATATGGCGCCCTGATCGGCGCCGCTGTGGCATTCGGATTATGGCCGTCGGGAAAGCCAAAAGAGCCGAAACGAGAGGAATAGGTTGAAAACCTGTCTCTCATTGTTATATTGGACTGCGGAGGAACGATATTATGCCGATGTATGAATTCATCTGTAATGACTGCGAACACGAGTTCGAGGAACTCGTAGCGTCATCATCGACATACAGCGTAAAATGCCCCAAATGTGGTTCGGAGAAGGTCGAGAAGAAGATGTCGGCTTTCGCCTCCGGATCGAGCGGAGCCAAATCCGGAGCCTCATGCGCTCCGTCCGGGTGAGGAATCAAACTCTAACCCGGCAGGTTGTCGGAAAATGAAAATACTTAATAGACTTGTTTTAGCAATAACCGCCATAACAGCATTCGCTCTCCTCTGCTCCTGCGGAGGGAGTGATGATTCAGCTTCCAATGAGACCAAAACCTCGAACCACACTGCAAATACGCCGTCCACGACCCAATCCAGCGATTCCGACGGCATCCAGTGGCGCGACTGGGATGAGGGCATGCAGGAGGTGGTAGGGACTCAGAAATTCGCTATCGTCTATTTCGATACAACCGACTGTGCTCCCTGTATGTGGATGGAAGATTCGCTCTGGTCGGATCCCGGAATTATCGCCGCTGTAAAAAAGGATTTTGTGCCGATCAAAGTTCGCACACATCGGAACAAGATCATTTCATACCAGGGGCAGGAATTCACTGAATCTCATCTCAGTAAGATATTTCTACTACCGGGCTATCCGATGACCCTTTTTCTGTCGGGTGAGAAGAATGAATTCATCGGAGGCCAGCCGAGCATCATACACCCCAGGAGAATGCACTACCTGATGGAATACACTACCTCAAAAGCCTACGAGGATTTCACTTTCGACGAGTATCTTCAGGATTTGGGAGTCAGCCTCGACTGATTCTGGTAACCCCCAAACTATCAATACTGTTTGACTCACACCAAAACGCTTCGTATTAATATTTGGAATTCCTATTCGAAAAGGAGCCATAATGCGAAACGCACTACAGATTGCGACAATTATTGTTATCCTGTTGTCCTCCGGACCACTCTTGGGAATAAGCTACGAATGGTATGAATCCGCATTTGAACGAATCGATGACCCCGATCTGGACAATTGCCTCTATTCGCAAACCGACAGCATCGGTTTCGAAATCGACCGTGCGGAGATATCATTCACAGGAGACGCCGAGATATACGTGCTCCCCTCAGTTGGACAGAAGCTATGGGGTGTAGTGTTTCGAGGGGACGGCAAAATACGGATAGAACCGCCGACTCACGTTGAGAGATTTGCGCTTGATAAAATGACCGGCGACACTCTGTTCGAGCGTACATTCGACATGGCAAGACTCTACGCTTCCCCCGAAATAATATCTTCGATAAGAAAGAATCTCCATTTTGATCTTCGCAAACTCCCGGGAAAAATGAAAAGACACCTTAACTGGGCGAGAGAGAGAACCGAGGAGGATGAAATCAATCTCGAAGCCGTAATCCTTGCAGAGATTGTGGGCGACTACGGCGATTTCGCATGGTTTGATTTCAAGTCTGACGGTGGTCGCTTTGCCGTAGAATTCAGCAACACAGCAAGCGAGTCATTTACTCTTAAAAAAACCTACAGTTACAGCGGGAAACAACACTACGAGACTGTTATCTCCTGCTTCCCGAAATCCCATTACGAATCCGGGAGATCATGGAAATACAGATCGAAAGATCCTGCAATTCGACCTCTCTCCTATACGGTTGACGCTGAATTGACCGACCAGGAGCGACTTGGATGTAAAACCAGAGTCAAAATGGTTTCGCATGTAGATTCGTTATACAGCCTCTCATCCTCCATCTTCTACAAGACAGACGTAGATTCTGTATTCAACTCGGAGGGTGAATCGCTGTTTGTCTCCAAGAGAGATGAGGGGGCTGTAGTAACGGTCTTCTTTGATGATCCAATCATGACAGGAGATACAATCGATCTCACCTACTACTATCGCTCAAAGAAGCTTGTGCAGAAGGATTACTATGGCAACTACTACATTGCATCCCAGACATACTGGTATCCGGTACATGGATTTTTCCCTCAAACCCACTTCGATCTATCATTCAGGTGTCCGAAGAACCTGATACTTGCATCCATAGGCGATCAGGTAGCGGACTCCATCTCCGGAGATTACCGATACACGCGGTGGATCACCAGCCAACCGGAGCGGTATGCATCCTTTAACTATGGATACTTTGATACACTTACAATGGAGAGTGAAGACGCTCAGAACGTGGTTATCTACCGGGGTGAAGGACATTACGGTGATCTTCTGTCAGCAGACATGCGGAAAAAAACCGGATCAGATATTATCGGCGCGTTGATGCTCTATAATTTCCTCTACGGAGAAATTCCCTACGATCCGATTCGCGTTACGGAAATACCATATCCGCACGGTCAGGGTACTCCCGGACTCCTGCATCTTTCATGGGGATCATTTCAAGGTGATACTCCTCCCTGGACAAGTCTTTTCCGCGCGCATGAGGTTGCTCACCAGTGGTGGGGGCATAAGGTCGCCTATGACAATTACCACGATCAGTGGATGTCGGAAGCATGCGCTGAATTTTCTGCGGCGTGGTTTGTGCAGGTCAAATTTGAGAGCGACGACAAGTATCTTCAGGTAGTGGATGAATGGCGCAAGAGTATCGTCCAGAAAGGTGGCGGGCACGGTCGTAATTACAGTATGGGAACCAAGGCGGGACCGATATGGCTCGGATACCGGCTTGCATCCTCAAAATCAAACGACTACTACGACATCATGTACTGCAAGGGGGCGTATGTACTCCACATGCTCAGGTGTATGATGCGAGACTGGGCGCAAAACTCCGATGAGAGATTCGCAATGATGATGAAGGATTTTGCGGAGACATATAACCGAAAGGCTGCATCCACGCTCGATTTCCAGCAAATCGTGGAAAAGCATATCGGTGAATCAATGGAATGGTTTTTCGATCAATGGGTATATAACATTGAGGTACCCAAACTCAAGTTCGACAAGAAAGTCCGTAAGGAAAACGGGAAATATTATGTCGATGTAAAAATAAAGCAGGAGAAAGTACCGGATGACTTCATCTCGGTCATACCGATCAGGATCAGTTTCGATAACAACATCAAAACCGTACTGCTAATGGATGCAGTCGGGCATCTGACAGAGACCACCCTTCCACCCCTCGACTACAAACCGAAAGATATCGACTTTAACTATTTCAAAGGCGCATTGACGAGATAGCAATACAAAACAAAAAGACCGCGCATCCTATGCGCGGCCTGTATGATCCAATCTATAATATCAGATTCTATTCAATTTCAATACCGCAGGGATCTTCCCCGCCACGCAGCGTGAAATCGATAAACCTTGTGATATCGAGGATATTCAGATTACCATCGCAATTACAGTCACCGCCCATCAGCGGCACGGGTTCCACTCCTCCGAGAAATATATAATTCGTGAGATAGGTCAGGTCAGCTATCTCCCATGCTATATAATTGCCATTCGGATCGCAACCATAGTAATCGTTTTGAGAATCAACAACAACAGCGCCGTGTACAAAGTCAATTGCTGGAAGCATACCGCCCGGCGGGCAGACAGTCATACTGAGTGTACTTCCAAAACATCCCGGATCGATCCCGCCTATGTTGGGTGTACCGGTGATAAGTGTGCCGTCGTAATCGTAGACATCATTTGAAACGAAGAGCGTATCTCCGCTGACACTTGATATAACATTATCGCCGCAATCATCCCAGTAGAATCGAACGGGATTTGTCCCGAGAGCTTCTTCTGATGTCGCAACAAAGAATCTGAGTTCAGCCAGTGTGCCTGTACCGAAGATATATTTCTGAGAATCAGAATCTTTTGTTGCATCCGCCAATGCCACAAGGCGTACTTTTCCAAAGTCCATTCTATAATTAAAATACTCACAATCACTACTAATCAATAGACCGCCCATTACCGCTTCAGAAAAAGTTAGTGTAGCTGGATTGTACTGAAGAAGAATATCATATCCGGCAAACGGTTGCTCACAATGAGTGAGATTGATATAGTACATTACATATTGTCCCGGCATTACAGGATCGGTTATTTCGCCTTCCACACGAAACGTATCAGCAACTCCGGGAGCTGCCATTATCAAAGATAATGCTGTTAACAACATCATCAAGAAGACCAAAACTCTGGCTGGGTTCATAGATTTATCCTCCGATTTATGCCGCATAAATTCTATTTACTTGCAAAACAATATGCTATGGCAAGATAGCTTTATCATGATAAGTACTCAGCCCCTGAATCCCCGGCCGCAAAATGAAGTACACATGCCAAGATACTATCAGGGAATTGTCTGTCAAGTATCAAAGGTTGACAGGTTGTCATTGTTAGAAAAAGAACTTCGTACTTGTCTTCAAACTGGTATTAGATTCCGATTCCTGCGTCATTCACAGGGTAACTAGAAGACCGCGCATCCGATACGCGGCCCGTATGATCCAATCCTATCAGATCGAAATCTATCTGTCACCGCCGCACGGGTCTTCCGCGCCACGGAAAACATAGTCGATGAATCTCGTAATATCGAGTATGTTAAGATAACCATCGCAGGTGCAATCACCGTCTGAAAGCGGATCCGGTGAATCGCCACCGAGGAACATATAGTTGATAAGAAACACCAGGTCATCTGTTCCCCAAGGTATACCGTTGCCATTCGGGTCACAGCCGGAGAGCGCACCGATCGTCACCGCACCGTGCATAAAGTCGATGAATGGAGCTAAATAACCCGGAGAAGAAAACGAACCTTCACCGAAACAGCTTATATCTATACCACCTATGTAAGGCGTACCGGTTATAAGTGTGCTGTCACGTTCGAAGACATCATCTGAAACGAACAGTGTGTCTCCGTCAATATTCGAGAACGCATTATCTCCACAATCCGCCCAATAAAACCGGACAGGGCTTGCACCACGCACACCACCCGTGAGAACCTCAAAATTGACCGTCGCGACGGTTCCGGTTCCGAGATAGCAGGATGGGGAATTGGGTCCATCAGCGATATCAGCTACTGCAATAAGGCGCAGTAAACCGGTTTCATCCGTTCTGTATTCGAAATACTCCCAATCGCAATCCACGAGTGTTGATCCCAGCTGCGCGTTCACTACCGAAAGAACACCCGGATCGTACTGCAACAGAATGTCATATCCGGCGAATGCCTGCTCACAGAAAGTGAGATCAATATCCAGGTCGACCTGCTCGCCGGGATATACCATATCGGTCACCTCTGCTTTAAGACGATACCAGGCATAGATATCGGGATCCGCCATTACCGCTGTTGTTGCCATCAAGAGTACTGCCAGCACGATAAATACTCTGGCTGCGTTCATAGATATATCCTCCAAAAATGAACTACTGAATTTCTATTATGGTAAAGAACAACAAATTGCTAAGGTTAGTACGCCTTCAAAATGATTAGTAAATACCCCCGGTATCCCCCAACCGGGATACAATATACCCACGACCAAAATACGATATGGCTACCATTTGTCAAGTACTAAAGCTGAACAGATTAATCCTTGTATGAATGTTAAGATGTTGATTTACAACAACATCAGGAGTAGAATCGAAACCGGGCGACCTTCTTCTCAACCTGTTTTCTGCAGATGTTTGTAACGAATGCGAGAATCAGAATTAGGACCGCAAGAGTGATTCCATAAGCATAGATATTGCCAAATACCGTAGTCATCAGAAAATAGACGGGTAAGACGACGGTAAAGATCGGGAGGAACATTCCAAGAACCCAGAAACGGGACATCGTACTTGTTTTCTCAGCCGGTTTTGAGAACGGTAAATCCGGCATCATTGCAAACAGAAGCCTGAAATGTATAACTGAAAGTGGATAAACAATGGCAATCAGACCTGCTGCATGGAGCACATTTTTGAATATGACCGAAAAAACTATCAAACACAGCAGACTGAAAGGCAGGATAAACAGCAAATGTATGAATTTGGATACCGCCAGCAGAAGCGTTTTCATATCTGCCGGAGTGGCGAAGAATATCCAGGATGCCATATAAGATTTGCTGTAAACCAGCGCCCCCTGAACCATAATCGGAAATACCCCAAGAGCAAAGAAGACCATCAAACTCGCAAATTCGATCTTCTTTACCGATTCCGGATCGAATGGATCAGGAAATCCCCCGGTATCTTTGAAGCTGAGAAAGAAATATATAACAAGCATTGGAATAATCCCGAGGATAGACATCTTGAGTCGATTGTCGTACCTGAACTGGGCTTTCACGAGGCGAAGAACGGCTATCTCCTCAGGTAAAAGCTTGATAAAGCCCAATAGAGTCCCACTGTGATGTGTTTTGCTCGGACTACTCCTCTCGACACCGACTTTCTTCGCCCTCGATACCACTTCCGCCCTCGAAATCGCGGCTGCATATCCTACAGACAGGTATCGGGATGCGAAGCCATATAGCAGAATCAATACAAGAAGTCCTATGGATGAGGAAATTACCCAATAGGGATATTCTGCATTTCCTAAAAAGCCAACGAAAGATGCATACCATCCGGGAGGCAGGAAATAAAAGTACAGACTTGGTTCAACCGTAATCTTTGTTGATTTTTCCCTGATAAGATCGGGTAGCCAGAAATAGCCGATATACACCAGAGTTGCGAGTCCGAGTTGGAAATAGTTAAGAACCGAGGAGAGCTTCTCACGGCTTACTATTCGAAGCAGGCTGGTATAAAGCGATGCCACCGCGAGCGAAACAGCGAAATTTGACATCAGTAGTACCGCAAAAGTGAGAAGGAGATACAGGATACTGCGCTCTTTAATTGCCAATGTGATTGCAGAAGCCATCCCGATTGACACAGTCAGCAATGATGTATAGAAAAGCAGGTTTATCATTTTTGAATAGAAATAAGTCCGTGAATTCACCGGCAGAGGCGCAATAACATTGTGGTCCTCCGGCGACATTATCACACTCCCGAATTCGACGAGGATATTAATCGCGGCGAATGCCATAGACAGCACCGCGAGAAACAACATCGATAAAAACTGATCGCTTAGAACAAAAGCCATCAGGGCCAGCGGTCCACCCATTACCAGGTAGATGAGCAGAGAGTTGACAAGAGGCGGGATTTTTCTCTTACTGGATTGAGCCGCAACAGTATTCATGGATGAACTCGAACGCAGGTCGAGTTTGATTGCGGTTTTGACAATGAATTTCAGTTGATGGAAATCTACTCTGTCGGTTCCCGCGTGACTCATCGCAGACTCACTTCAGGGCATCAAGGATATCATCGGCGATCTCTCCGACGTCGGTAATACCGGTCAGACGTGAGAACGAATCGACCAGCGTAGTTTCACCCGCTTTGGCCATAACCTCATCCACACTTCCCTCAGCCAGTTTTTGCCCTTCGTGAATTATCAGAAGACGACCGCACAGTTTCTCGACAACTTCAAGAACATGCGAGCTGAAAACCACTGCCTTTCCGGATTCTGCAAGTCGGCCAATTACCTGTTTGAAAATCGCCGCACTGTTTGAATCGAGCCCGGAGAACGGCTCATCCATGATAATCAAATCCGGATTGTGCATAAGGGCGGACGACAGAAGAACTTTCTGCTTCATACCCTTCGAGTATGTAACAATCCGTTCATCTATCGCCTCGGACAAACCGAGAGTGGGAGTCAACCTGCCAATCTGCGATTTTATCCTGTCGGTGGGCAGGTGATGGAGGTTTCCTATCAGTTCAAGGTACTCTCGACCAGACAGATTCTCGTACAATGAACACGTTTCGGGGACATACCCGATTCGTCGTTTGACTTCGATTGGTTCGCTCAAAACATCATGACCGCAGACAGAAACGGTCCCGTCCGATGGTTCAAGCATCCCGATTATCATTTTTATGGTTGTGGTCTTGCCGGCGCCATTTGGACCGAGAAGCCCGAATATCTCGCCGCCTTCCACCGTAAATGAAAGATTATCAACAGCCTTTAGTTTGCCAAATTGCCTACTCAACCCTTTAACACTCAGCATACTCAATCCATAGTATAGGGTACCCGAAATGTCCCGGTAAAAATACAGGTTTCCTCACGAGAGTCAAATAGTTATTATTCAGGAGTGGTGTGAGTGTCACGTCCTCAGAAATACTGTGATGCATCACTGATTGAACAGGAAGAACACGCGGCATTACAAGGAGGTTGAAATTGAAGACCACTACAACGATTACACTGCTGATCATTCTATTACTATCGGCAACGGCAATGCCCTCAGATGTGGACTCAACATTCGCATGGAAGAAAAAACTTGACCTTTCATTGAATGTCACTCAGAGCAGCTATTCCGACAACTGGACCGGTGGTGAAGCATCGAATTTAACATGGGTTGCATCAGCAAATGGTATCTTCGAGAAGCAGGTATCTCCCAGGTTTAACAGCAAGACAACCGTTCAGCTCGCATTCGGGCAGACACTGACCCAGGATCCCGATTCCAAAGACTGGGAGAAACCGGTTAAATCGACAGACAAGATAGATATCGAATCCGTAGCGCGTTTTACCCTCGGCTATTATGTTGATCCCTATGGAGCTCTGCGGCTCGAAACACAGTTTGTCGACAAGTCTGTGGATTCAATCGAACGTTACCTGAATCCTGCAATAGTCACGGCTTCTGCCGGTGTGGCGAAGAAACTCTGGCAGCGTCCCGAAAAGGACGAACTGATCAGCAGGCTTGGTATTGCCGTGAAAAATACCTTTACACAGGATATAACCGACTACAAAACCGGTGACACTGAAATATACAGGGAAACCGAAGGCGGTCTTGAATCTGTAACCGATCTAAACATCACGTTCGACAAAAATGTCAACCTGGTTTCAAAGCTGTCTCTCTTCAAGGCTTTCTTCAACTCCGAAAAAGACGACTGGAAAGGGACCGAAGAGGAAGACTACTGGAAAGCTGTCGATATTAACTGGGAGAACACTGTTTCGGTTCAGGTCAATAAGTATATTCAGGTTTCCTTCTACACACAACTTCTGTATGACAAACAGATCGATCTTGGAGGGAGATTTAAAGAAACCCTCGCACTGGGGATAACATACAAATTGCTATAAGATGTAAACGGTAATTTCAAAACCGTCTTACGATACCTCTTTGTAGCAAAACACTGAACGGGCCAAAACGGGACTCATAATGTCCACGTACAGTCAATTTCTGCCCGGGACAATTGAAAGCTCTTGTGGAATGAGCAAAACTTTGTTAGAATTGTCCGGAGAGAAACGGGAACCCTCAGATTGCCGAGAGAACAACCTAACGAAAAGTAGTCGAAAACCATCTCTGCATCTACCGTGAAATCACACCGAGAGAATGCAACAACAAGGGAGAGATATGAAATTTTCACGCCTTCATGGTTGGACCTCCGATATTCGTGAAGCAGCACGAATTCAGGACAACCTGAAACACTTCATTGAAGTGAAAGGCACGAAGAAGGAGTTCGCGCTCATCGCTGGAGCCGATACGGCTTATTCAAAGAAAGATGATGCTGTTTTCGCCGCTATCGTAGTGATGAGGTTCCCTGAATTGGTAACGGTCGACAGAGCAAAGGCACAGGGTATCGCAACATTCCCCTATCAGCCCGGATTTCATGTTTTTCGTGAAGGACCCGTATTGCTGAAGGCGATCCAGAGACTTCAGGTTACACCCGATGTCATGATGTTCGATGCAAACGGTATTGCTCATGAGAAGGGTATAGGGATGGCCTCACATCTCGGTCTGCTTCTCGACATGCCAACAATCGGATGCGCAAAGAAGAAACTAATCGGGGAATTTGAAGAACCCGGAAACAATCTTAATGATTTCACGCCTCTTCTGTATGACGGTGATGAAATCGGGCGAGTCGTAAGAACCCGTATGGATGTGAAGCCGCTGGTTATTTCTGTGGGACACAAGATTGATCTCGATACGGCATTCGAGATTGTGACATCCACAACAAGAGGATACCGTCTCCCCGAACCGATGCGAGTTGCGCACATTCTATCGAATAAAATGCGACGCAAGTACGATAACAGACTCAAATCCGGCAACAGACCGAATCGCAGATACTAAGCCATACAATTATCTCCGCCGTTTTAAGATTATCGGAGGGCGCTGTAAGTTTCAATTAAGCCGTTGTGTGTATTAGCGGCAAAGCGGGGACAATGAAATCCGAGATACTTGAGCTAATAGAAGAAATATACCCGGATATCCGGGAATTGAGGCAGCAACTGCATCGGAATCCGGAACTGGCATTCGAGGAAATCCGGACAGCGGATTTACTGAAAGACAAACTCTCCAACCTCGATCTGAAAATAGGCAAGACAATTGCAAAGACCGGATTCACTGCCCTGCTCAAGGGTAATTCCAAGGATCGGGTAGCGGCCTACAGAGCCGACATGGACGCCCTTCCCATTGAGGAGAAAACAGGACTTCCCTTCGCATCAGAGATCCCCGGAAAAATGCACGCCTGCGGGCACGATTCACACATGGCAATGGCGGTCGGTGTTGCAAGGATTCTCTCGAAACTCCGCAATCACTTCGATGGATCAGTGAAATTTATCTTCCAACCGGCAGAGGAGGTTCCGCCCGGAGGTGCGCGTCTGATGGTAGCGGAAGGGGCACTCAAAAAACCCGATGTCGATGCAATCTTCGGGCTGCATGTCGATCCGTCTTTCAAGTCCGGCAGAGTCGCAGTTAAAGACGGTGTGATGCTATCGGGGGTAAACGATCTAAATATCGTTATCTACGGCAAGGGAGGACATGCAGCAAAACCGCACTCCTGTATAGACGCAATAGCCGCAGCTTCCGAGGTCGTGCAGAAACTCCAGACTGTCGTATCACGGAGCATTGATCCTCTGGAGCCGGTTGTTATCACAATCGGTAAGATTGAGGGCGGTACAGTCCGAAATGTCATCGCGGATACAGTGAAACTTGAGGGGACAATCCGAGGTTTGAAAAAGAAAACGCTTATGACTCTGCGGAAAGAAATAAATAGGTCCGTTTCCAATGTGGCAAGGGCGTATGGTGCAAGAGCCGAGGTTGAGTTCGTGGACGGCTATCCACCACTTAAAAACAGCCCGGCTGTGAACTCTATCATCAGGAGAACAGTGCGAGAATTGTATGGAGCCGGTTCATTGTTGGAACTTGACACGCCACTGATGGCGGCTGAGGATTTTGCGTTTTATCTGGATAGTGTGCCGGGAGCAATGTACCGTCTTGGTGTTGGAAACAAGACAGTTGGATCGGTTTATCCCTGGCACCACAACAAGTTCACGATTGATGAGGAGGCAATGAAAACGGGAATGGCTGTCTCCGCACTCGCTATCATGAATTTCCTGAAAGGCCGGTCCTGAGTGTTACGAAAGTTTCTTCCCACCGGAATTCTTTTATCATTGGTTGCACTGTTTCAACCATTACTGAATACCGCAAACGCCCAGAATCGACAGGGCTATTATCCGGGTGACTGGGTAACATTCACAAATACTCGATACATCAATTCAATAGACGTATCATACAGGTATGTGTATATCGGGACAACCGGGGGGATAATACGGCTAAACACCCTCGAAGAAACCTGGATGGACCCCATTACCGAATCGGATGGGCTTTCCTCGCATGAAATCTGGAAAGTGGCATTCGATCGTGATATGGATGAGACATGGGTCGAGACACCATTGGGCTATTTCAGCTACAATCCTGTCTTCCAGCAATGGACTACGGAGTCGGATTTCCCATCCGGCTTGAAAGATCCCGACAAGAGCAGCATAATCAATTTCCAGACATACACGCCGCTTCTCGGCTACCAGTATTATTCAGATAACAAATCCGCACTGATTGTCGACGACAAGCTCCGGGAGTTCCGCATTACGGAAGCCGTCGAGGATGATCACCGAAATCTCTGGGTGGGAACATTCGGTGATGGATTGTACAAATTCGACATGGTAAGCGGCTTTGTTGAGAAAAAGCCGTTTGGTCCGTTTCAGGATTATATAGAAGATATCTATCTCGATGGTGATACCGTGTGGTTTGCAAGCTTGCCGGTAATTGACTACGACAATGCTATAACTATGTGGGACAGGCGCGAAAATGAATGGCATTACTACGAATCGCGTTATAATGACAATATTATCTCCGATGAAGTGAATGACATCGCCGCCGATGAGAAGAATGTTTTCTTCGCTACAGATCTGGGGCTTGTAGTGTTCAATAAAGATCGCGGTCAATTCACGAGTTATAACCGAAGAACGGGTTTAAGATCGCAGGAAATATATTCGCTTCACGTGGAGGATTCTCTGCTGTTTATGGGTGGCGACGGCACAGTCGATATCCTGCTCATTCCACAAAAAAGTATATTCCCCCTATCCGCACCGCCGCAGTACGTCTCCAGAGTAGATGACATGGACAGAATCGGAGGCAGCTTCTGGCTTTGCACCACAACCGGAGTCCTTCGATATAATGAAAAAGAGCACAAGTGGAAAGATTTCGACACTCGGGATTATAATCTCAATGGAGAGGTCTGGCAGATATATGAAGCCGAAAATGGGGATGTCTGGTTTGCTGGTGTGGATGGCGTGGTGCACTGTGATAGTGAATTCAACGAAATCGAGACCTTTCTCTCCCGACACGATCTAAAGATGACCGTTCCGCACAGAATTGCGGTCATCGGGAACAAACTGTGGATTGGAACGGATAACGGAGTATTGCGGTACGATCTGGTTACCAAACTGTGGGACGAGTATGACAAGATGGATGGCCTGATTGACGAGTATATCAATGACATGAAAGTCGATGGGGATTATATCTGGTTTGCAACCCCGGAGGGCGCTACCCGATACTACTGGAATAATCCACTGAACATTCGCAAATAGACACAGATTAATGATTGCAAAACTCTTTATTTGACAAACCTCGAAATAAACTCTAAAATCAGAATATGTCGGTTTCGCGCTTATCGGACATTCAACGAGGTGGCTCTTGGATATCGTTCCCGGACAGCTTGGAGTAAAAGTATTATCCGTCGTTCTTGCGTTTCTCCTCTGGATTCACGTCGTCACAAACAAAGACTATGACTACAATGTCACGCTCCCACTCCAGATAACGGAAATCCAGGAGGGCCTGATGCTTGCCTCCAATGTGCCGACGGAAGCCGAAATCAAGGTACGTGGTACCGGGAAACAACTGGCACGTTTCCTTCTCGATGTCGACTCCGTGACCATCGACGCCTCCTCCTACTCAAACGGTATCTACCTGGTCGAACCGACTCCCGGAGATATTCACATAGACATGATCAACGGTACCGAGATACTGGAGGTTGTAGAGCCGAAAAAAATGCGTTTGATATTTGAAGAGCGCATGGAGAAGAGAGTACCTGTCCTGGCTGATATCAAAACCGAAACAGCCCTCGGGTATATCAAAGAGGGAGAATTGAGAGTCGCACCGGATTCGATCACGGTCAGCGGTCCAAAAAGATTCGTCCGCAAATTGACATCACTCCACACCGAGGAACTGAACTTCAGTGATCTTACGAACTCTCTCAACGAAACCGTGAAAATTGACTTCCCGGATTCAGCCTTTCTGACACTTTCGGATTCAAATGCTACAATAGAGCAGACTGTAATCCGTCTTCAGGAAAGAACATACGACGGTATTCCGCTCAAAGTGACAGACACAGCAGGGAGAACAGGGTATTCTATTCTCCCCGATTCGATAGCCGCTACAATTGAGGGTAAAACCGAAGTTCTCGACAGCATAGATGTCGGTATGTTCCGAGCCTCCGTAAGTCTCACTATAGCAAAACCCGGTAGTACGTTCGTATCACCGACAGTCAGCATTCCCCCGGGAGTCCGGCTGATAGATATTCGCCCAAAAGAGATTCTAATCAGGATACCCCGTCCGTGATAGTACTCGGTATCGAGACATCCTGCGATGAAACATCCTGCGCGCTTGTGGATCATGCCCTGAATATCATCGCCAATCCTATCTATTCCCAGTTGATGGAACACAGCAAATATGGCGGCATTGTCCCGGAGGTTGCCTCCCGTCAACAGATAAGAAAAATCCTGCCGTTGTACCGCGAGTGTATGTGCGAGGCTCGTATAGGATTAAACGATGTGGATGCAATTGCGGTTACACGTGGTCCGGGATTGATTGGTTCACTTCTCGTGGGAGTCAATTTCGCTAAGGGACTCGCATACGCATCGGGTAAACCGATAATCGGTATCAACCATCTCGAGGGACATCTTCTGTCGAACCTGCTCGAGCACAAAAATCTTAAGCCGCCGTTTCTCGCATTGATTGTCTCCGGAGGGCATACAATGCTTGTACTCGTGGAGGAGATATGCAAATATCGTATTCTGGGACAGACACGGGATGACGCTGCCGGTGAGGCTTACGACAAGGTGGCGAAACTGCTTGGACTCAGCTACCCCGGTGGAGTAATGATCGATAAACTCGCAGCGGATGGCGACCCCGGTTTCTTCCGCTTCCCGCGAGCCAAAATCAAGAAAGGCCGGTTTGCCTTTTCGTTCTCCGGACTCAAGACCGCTGTAGTATTGTATGTGAGAGACAAGTCAGATGATTTTGTCAAAGAAAATATGTCCAACATCTGTGCATCATTTCAGGAAGCTGTAGTAGACATGCTCGTGTCGCGATGTCTCACGGCTCTCGATGAATTCTCCCTCGGACAACTTGCGGTTGCCGGTGGGGTTGCTGCGAATTCAAGATTGAGAACTGTTTTGACGGAATCGGCTGCCAGAGATGGTTTCGAGGTCTTCTTCCCATCGATCGACCTGTGCACTGATAATGCAGCAATGATAGCTGCTGCCGGACTAATGCGATATCAGAGAGGTGAAAGGTCCGATCTCAGTCTCGATGCCACCGCTCAGCTACCCCTCCAGTAAGCCAAAATAAAACCCGGCCGATTGATTCAGCCGGGTTCGTTTGCTCTGTATGGAGATGCTAACTACCTTGCGTATTTGGTTTCCTCCACAGACTTCATGAAAATATCGACGAATCGTTTCACCTTCGTGGTGAACTCGATATTGTTCGGATCCTGGTAGGAGGTAAGGTTCTGAGCCAGGAAGCTGAAGCACTGCCCGGTGCGTGATGCACCGAATTTGTTGCTGTAGAGGAAATGCTGAAGTTCGGCTTCGCGAATCTTCGTAACATCCGCTGTTATTACTCCGAGGAAATTGATCTCGATCTTGAATTCCTTCTGATCGGAGAGCACGGTCTTGACGACATTCCTCATCTTTTCGAACAGCGCCTTGCCTGACTCGAAACTCGTAACCTGGTTAAGAACAACAAACGGGCGGAATACTGTGCGCGGTTTGTATTCAGGATCGCGCTTCGCCATCTGAAGTTCCTGTTCCATGAAACGCTGGAAAATGGCTTTGATGCACGAATAACCGGCTACGATATCCTGCGGAGTTGTCACGATGACCTGATAATCCTGCGCTAGTGCAAAATCGAGCGTAGTCGTCGATATACCGGCCGACAGATCGGTCATGATGAAATCATAATCATGTCCGAGTTCCTTGAAAGCCTTTATAAAGCGACGCTTCTGCGCAGCCATCATGTTGGCCAGCTTAAGATTTCCCGATTCACCGGCTATCAGATCAAATCCGTGCGGGGTGCTGTAGATCAGCTTGTCGACTTTTCTCTTGCCCTGCAAAAGATCGTTGATCGTATAATCACAATAGAAACCAAGCTTGTTGGTCACATCGCAGTTACCGAGATCGAGATCGATAAGCAGAGAATTCTTTCCCATCCTCGACAGGTAGAACGAGATGTTCGTCGAAATATGGGTCTTTCCGACACCACCCTTGTTCGAGATGAACGCGACCGATTTCACGATATGCTTCTTCTTCAACTGGAGCTTTCTCGTGTTACCGATCAGCGAACTTATCTCGTGCGATCTTGAGTTCGGTTGTTTGGTCGGAGTCTGTGTGGCTTTTTTCTTTTCCGGAGTTCCGCGTCTGACAATCGGCTTGTTCATATCCGGTGCACCCGTCGATTCAGATGCAACGCCGCCGGTCAGGATGCCCTCTACGGACTCGCCGGATGACTTCATCCTATCAGTCTGAACGACTTCCTCAGGCATATTATTCTCCCCGCTTTGAGAAGTAGTGGCCATGCGGTTCTTCGTTGAAACCTGTGACGTTTTCGCCTTCCTGTCGGAGGCATGGTCAACCGCTTCCATAGCTTGTCCTTTCCTTCCAGATATTGTTTCCTTCTGTCAATCTTATCGGACGGACCTGTTGAAAAATTAAACAGATTATTCCCAAAATATGCCCGATTCCACCTAACCAGTTAAATAACAACATATTAAACCCACTGTTCGAGATGTGTTATTTTGTTTCGATTCGACAATAAAATCGTAGTAACAGAGCCAACAAGAAACCCCGGTCTGCCGACTCTATTATTGAATGGGAAATTGAAAACCCCATGAAACAGCCGACACTATCCGTATGAGCATCCTTCACCGTGATGAATGCTTCTTATTGGAACCGGGCTTGCTTAAGCATGTTTAATCTATGACAATAACGTATTATGATTATATCTGACTCAATGTCTTGCGGCGGCATCATATATCACTTGACAAATTGCGTGACTACCATATACTGACTCTATCCTCAGGATATGGTAATCACGGGATCCGCTCGAGACCAAAAAGCCAACAAAGAAACACCTTTGGATTCGAAATGAGACTGATTATAACTCTGCTTCTGGCGGCCTTTATGGCGCTGCCCGCATCCGCATCGAAACTCATGATACCTATGGACGAAGTCCAGACGGATCACCTGAAAGCTTATGGCGTTGCATACTGGTGTCTCGAACAGGGATACAGAGTCGAATGGCTTCTGAATTTCCGCGCCGGCAGTTTTATGACCGATGCGAGATCAAATGTCGAAAACATCTGCCTGTTGCGGGGGGTCAATTACGAGATCATCTCGGACGCTCAGGCGGCGGAAGTGTACGCGGTGATCGAACAGGAAAACATGGAAACGGTTGAGTTGGAAAAAGCTCCCGCAGTTGCAATCTATACGCCCCCAAACAAGGAACCATGGGATGACGCCGTAACGCTTGCATTGCAGTACGCTGAAATACCATACGAGACAGTTTGGGATGAATCTGTCCTCTCGGGCGAACTCGAAAATTATGACTGGCTGCATCTGCATCATGAGGATTTCACCGGACAGTACGGCAAGTTCTACGCGGCATACCACAACACGACCTGGTATCAGCAGGAACAGGCAACGAACGAAATGACCGCTCGAGCACTCGGTTTTAACAAAGTACCCGATCTGAAGCTCGCTGTAGCCAGAACATTGAAAGACTATATATCACGGGGTGGCTTCCTGTTCGCCATGTGTTCCGCCCCCGAAACGATGGATATCGCACTTGCGGCATGGAATACCGATATCGTCCCGAAAGAGTATGACGGTGATGCTGTCGGCCCCAATTGCCTGCAGAAACTCGACTACTCTGAGTGCCTTGCATTCGAGAATTTCACACCGAACCTGAATCCAAATGAATACCGTCATTCGGACATCGACACATACCCCGAACGGAGAATCTACATTCCAGCCGCTGATGCCGACTTTTTCCAGCTCTTTGATTTCTCGGCCAAACTCGATCCGGTCCCGACAATGCTCGTGCAGTGCCATGTCGGGACAGTAGCAGGATTCATGGGACAATCAACCGCAATGCGCAAATCGCTTCTCAAGAAATTCGTAACAATTCTGGGAGAAGTAAACGGACAGGACGAGGTAAGATACATTCACGGTAATTTTGGTAAGGGGACATTCACATTTCTTGCGGGCCACGATCCGGAGGATTACCAGCACTTTATAGGTGATCCACCAACGGATTTGAGTCTGCACCGAAACTCGCCCGGATACAGGTTAATTCTCAATAACATCCTCTTCCCGGCGGCGCGGCAGAAAGAAAGAAAAACATAATGATTGATAAAAATATCGGATTTAACTTGCGTTTTTTTTCAGGATGCATATTTATCAAGTCCGTTCATCTGAACAAACTAACGATATTCAAATTCGATCGGGTCGACCGACAACGAAGGAGTAACTGCTGTGTTCGGACCTAATCTGACTATAATTGTGTCCATACATGAGAAAGAAAGCCCGGTAGTGAAATACCTTCAGAAACTGGGCTTACAGGTAAGATATGCCAACCTGAAGATGGGAGATTTTCTCCTCTCCGGAACCACAGCGATTGAGAGAAAGGATTCGAAAGAGTTCATTAAATCGATCGAGGATAAATCCATCTTCCGCCAACTTATTGACTTCAAACGGGAGTTTTCGAGTCCGCTCTACATTATAGAGGGTTGCAATCTATATGCTCAGAAAAATATCAATGCGACCAAGATCCGTTCGGCGATCTCATACATTACAATACTTAACAACATTCCGGTTATATTCACTCAGGATCCGAAGGATTCGGCGGAATATATTTACATGATCTCGCGACAGGCTCAACATGGTCTGACATTCAATCCTCTCGCTGACAAAAAGAAGCAGAAATTCTCCGAGGATTCCGACGCACAGCTTGCGGTTATAGAGACACTCCCGGACATCGGCGCTGCAATCGCGATGGCGATGCTGAAGCAGTTCGGTACTCTCAAGGGTGTGTTTAATGCAACAAAGAAAACTCTTATGTCTGTCGACGGCATAGGCGAAAAACGTGCTCAGAAACTTGTCGACTTTCTGAATAAGCGCTACGATCAATAACCCCAAAGCCCCTTTTTAATCTGCATACGGAGTGTTCGAGGTTCATCTCGAACCTTATATAATCGTTGTACTAATATCATAGATTTATAGATTGCTCAAAAACTTCTTGACAAACAAAGAGAACTTTATTCATTGCACTTCAATTGTTTGGAGTTCCGATTGTGAACTTTGTCACAATTCGACGAGTCAAAGGCTGATATACTATGCTTCTTGAACATTATGGAACAGTCGGAATTTTTCTCGTCGTTTCCATCGGCTTCGTTCTTATAACCTTTCTAATAGCCAAACTGATCAGACCGCAACGTCCAACAGAAGCCCAGTTGCAACCATACGAATGCGGAGAACCAACAGTTGGACCATCCTGGATCCAGTACAACGTTCGCTACTACGTTTTCGCACTCCTCTTCGTAATCTTTGATGTA
>Ga0272443_10001715_pt1 | contig 30620 bp, 25 predicted proteins | sample SSMAcet12_FD_193581 | JGI IMG/M metagenome (GOLD analysis project Ga0272443, IMG submission 193581) | Marine sediment archaeal communities from Little Sippewissett salt marsh, Falmouth, MA, United States - SSM-Acet-12 | ecosystem: Environmental > Aquatic > Marine > Wetlands > Sediment ... | reverse complement strand
GCTCCAGAGGAAGATGAAAGTAGAATGACATGGCTGAAACGATTACAGCTGCGTTCTGGAAAGCAATCACTAAATAACAATCTGGAATATATCGGAGAGGATTTTATCAAGAGGGTAGCCCGGGCGGCCCGGAAAGAGTCCTGGGGACGTACGGTTATCCAGCTTGCATGGACCGCCGGCCCCGTTACCTACCTGGCGCTCCAGGGAGGCTACCACCTGGGCTATGGTACCAACGCTCCTTCCCGACTCTTCATCTACTTCGCCATGTACACCGTAATCGCCGGATTATTCGCCATTCTCATGCGCTTCCTGTATCAGGTCACCCGGGGTCAGGAGCTGGAGAAAGGGGAAGCGGCGCTGGGATTAGCCCTCGCCCGCCTGCCGGAATTAATTCTACTGGCCAGGAATCAGACCATTCTCTACTACGATGAAGAGAACCGGAAACTGCTTGCTGCAAAATACCTTCTGGAAAATCCAGATGCGGTGACTGAGACCATCAAAACAGCTGTGCTGGATATATGCGGCGATCCCGTTCTATCTCAGGCTGCCCAGCAGATAGAGATATACAGAAAAAACGGACTCTATGCACGAATCGAAGACGAGAAGTCAAAAGTGAACGACCGGCTTGCACGCAGTATAGAGAAAGTGCGGCCTTCTTCACAGGCAGTCGCCGATCTCCTCACCCGGCGCTTCGCCGGCCGTCCGCCGAGCAGACAATCGGGACGTACTCGTACCGAAGGTTTTATCTGGCGGGTACTGACTGCCGGTGAAGAACACGATGTATCCGGGATGACCCTCAATGACGCCGAAGAGGTTTTCACTCTGGCTTATGAGTTGCTCGCCGATCGGAACATCCCGGTTTTCTCCCTCCGCTATATCGGTTCAAAGGAGTTCACGGAGATCTCCGAGAATCTGGACCGTCACCGGGTCGCGTTCCGTAAAGCAGCGTATCTGCGCAACAGCAGATTGCGGGCCCTGGCGGAGTTATTTGCCGAATCGAATACGGTGGATATCGTCCCGGCGGCCTCACCGGTGTTTACTACGATTGACCGGATGTATTCGAATATCCTGAAAGCCCTCGAAGATCTCTACAAAGAATTGAAACAACAGACGCATCTCCTTCCCTTCCAGAGGCGGAGACGATACAGCCCTGAGGAGCTCCGTGATACGTTCATGCAGCTCAACAGCGCCCTGCATATGCATCGCTCATTACGCGCCGCCAATACTCAGATGCAGAAGCGATTCTCGGCCCTGAGACGAAGCGAGGACAAGTACAACGAAATTCGTACAGAATCAGCCCGGCAATTTCCCCTCCAGCTAGTGAAACCCCACGAACAGAGACGAGGTATTCGAATTGTTGAAAAAAATATCGAGCTTCACAGAAGCGGCAAACTGCGTTGTGCTCGTGAAGTAGAAAGGCTTATCCGTGCTTTTGACGAGATCCAGCATCCTCACGCTGATGATTATAAAAAGCTCGCCGTCGACATCGCAATGAAACTGGAAAATGAATTGCAGATCAGCCGCTTTGAGATACAGTACGCCATCGAGAGTTCCAACGCTCCCTACCTCTCTTCGATCGAGCTGGACATGACCGCCGCGAGCAAGGCCGGCATCGCGGTATCGCTGGTTCAGGAAGTGCAGAAAAACACCCGCACTCCGATTCATCGCCTCGCTCACGTCCTGGTGAATTATCACGGCATGCCCCTGAATCAGGAATCCATCGAATATCTCGTGGAACAGTACGGGGCGAATCCGGAACGGCTGAAACAGATGCTGCCCGATAAGGAAACAGCCCCGTCCGGAACTTCAGAACCTGTAGGAACACCCTCTTCCTCACCCGCAACAAAATTTTTCAAGCGGCCTCCCCAGATCCTGGAAATAAACCGGCTGGACAGGAAATATCAGGACCTCATCGATTACGCGGTCAAGCGGCATATCCTGTAACCAGTGATACAAAAACGCAAAGCTTCGGGACAGTCTACTTTTCCCCTCCATTTTTTTTGAATATCCGTGTATATGATCTATTATAGAAGTATGAAACCGAACAGCCGGGGATTCACCGGCCGAATCAGTTTTGCCGTTCTCTCCGTCCTGTCATTTATTTTACTCAGCTTGAGCTTCATTGAAACGCTTCGCCTGCATCCCTTTCTCTCCGCTTTCAAAGGGCTCATCATACTGGGGCTTGTCTATGGACTATACGAGGAATGGCGGCGGGCATCATCCATTCCGGCGGAGGCGAGAACATGGGACCGGTCGGATCTGTATGATTACCTTGCCGTATTCGGCGGTGCGGTCGTCACCTTCTTCATCAACGTGGAACTGGGGCACGGTCCTGTAGCAGCTTCCGGTATAGTCGGTATCCTGGGGGCGGCTGCATTGAAAAAACACGCAGTGCCCATCTTCTGCGGCTCCTTCGTCGGCATGGCATCTCCGGCGGTCTTTCTCTCATATTATTGTATTGTCACCGCCGGAGCGGTTGCCGCGGCGGTCTACATCCTCAGCAGGGACGTTTTCAACGGATTCGGCGGCAAGCTCGGCACGATCGCCTTTACCGGCTGTTTGTCCGCCTCACTGATAACCGGATCGCCCCTGCTTCGACTGCCGGCACCCGGCTGGGATGTCGGGTGGATGATAGTCCTTTATTCGATCGCCGGCGCAACTGTTACCTACACGCTGAGCACACGTCTTCAGAACGGACCGGTTATGGCATCCGCCATCGTCGGTCTGATGGCAGGACTTTTTCTCCCCATAATTCATGGGGCATATCCGGGAGATACCCTGGCTGTCATGGTATTCTGTGCCTCATTCGCGGGCATGAGCGGCACCGACAGATTCAGGAACGAGCTGCCCATTGCATTGTCCGGTATTTTCTGCGGTTTGATCTTTATTTACTCGACTCCATATCTTGGCGGGGCCGGGGGCAAACTGGGAACGATCGCCTTCGGCTCTGTGATCGCTATGCGGGGATTGATGGATGCACTTCCAGGCCTGAGGCGGTGAACTCCGACCGGAGGTTTCTCATGTACCGGTCGTTTTTCATGTACCGGTCGTTTTTCATGTACCGGGCTGCCGTTCAATGATACAATCCCGCAGGGGGATACATGAATTGAAAAAATCGGCGGCTTCATCTTTCTTAATTCTATGCCTCGGATTTCTGACCGCGTGCAGTTCAGCGCCGGACTCCGCATCCAGGGAAGAAACTCCTTCCGGGATCATTATAGAAAAATTTGACAACATCCCCGGTCTGGTCAAGCTGGTGCGCGCTCCCAAACGTGGATATCACTACGATGCCTATCTCTGGATTCCCTCCGAATACGGATCGGATGACATCCACAGGCTTCTGGTAAGCCCCAACAACTCCGGTACGGCCGACGATTCGCTCCAATTCCATGATGACAGAGCGCGGCACTCGATCCTGAACAACTGGGAGTATCAGGTTGCTAAACGGCTCAACGTGCCCCACCTTATGCCGGTATTTCCCCGGCCGCGTACCGACTGGCACCTCTACACACACTCCCTGGACAGCGACACGATGGCAGTCTCCTCCGGTAAGCTGAAGCGTATCGACCTGCAGCTGCTGGCCATGGTCGACGACGCCCGCACATACCTGGCCCGGCAGCACGGCATCGATCTGCCGAAGGAGATTCTCCTGAGCGGATTCTCCGCCAGCGGGACCTTTGTCAACCGCTTCACCATCCTGCATCCGGACCGGGTCCGCGCGGTTGCCTGCGGGGGTGTGAACTCGATACCGATCCTGCCGGTAGAATCCTGCCGGGGACTGTACCTCCCCTATCACATCGGAGTCTCCGATCTGGAAAAAATCACCGGTACGAGCTTCAATCATGAGGCCTGGCAGCAGCCGGCCCAGTACATCTACATGGGAGAACTCGACGACAACGACACTACCCTCTACGATGATGGATTCACCCGCAAGGAGGCCGATCTCGTCTGGAAGGCAGTCGGCAGGGACATGAAGGTCCGATGGCGGAATTGTATCGACATATACCTGGAACACACCGGCCATGCCCAGCTGGTCACCTACCTCGGAATAGGACATCAGCCGGTAGTGGAGGACATGGCGGGATTCCTGCGGAGGAATGCCGGCGGCGGCTTCACACCGATCAGCCCGTCACAGTCCGCGGAATCTCACACCGGCGGCGAATAGGAAGGGTGAAGGGCATGATACGCGACGCGAAAGTAGACGACAGCAAAGCCATTGCAGATATCATCATCAGCGCCTGGCAGCACGCCTACGACGGAGTGATAGACCCATCTCATCCCGGGACCATGCGGGCCGACCGCTATATCGGGATCATGGAGACCAACATCATGGAAGGGAGGGAGAAGATCCTGGTGTGGGAAGAGGATGATACTGTCGTCGGTTTCATCTCCGGCCGGTTCCTGAATGCAGATCCCGGCCCGGAAGCAGGCGCTGCATCCGCACAAGAAACCGGCGCCGCATTTGACATCGAAAGCAGCCGCAAGGCATATGAGGCCGAAGTGGTCGGACTATACATCAGGCCTGATTTCCAGGGACAGGGCATCGGCAGCCGTCTCCTCACGGAGATGAAGGCCTGCTTCCGCCGTCACGGATGCTGCAGCCTTATCATCTGGACACTCCTCGGGGCCCGGAACAACGGGTTCTACCGGAAGCACGGGGGCTCGCCCCTCGAACACAAGGAGCTGGAGATCGGCGGTACATCATACCGCGGGGTCGGCTTTGTTTTTAATCTTCAGCAACCTGGCATTGACGGCTACGATGACCGTTGAAAGTGACATATGAAGCGCTGAGGACCGATGCCATTTCGATCCAGTGACCCACTAGCATTATCGCAATCAAGGTGGCAAGCTCCCAGTAAAAAGGGGAGCCTTCGAGTCCGAAGGTCACCGCCGCACTGTATACGTAAGCCACCGTGTTCGCCAGGCCGATCAGTGTCATCATTCCGGGCTGCTTTTGTTTCAGCTCCTGAATGAGACCCGAAAGGAACGCCAGCCGCCGTAAAAGTAGATAATAGTGGAAAACCCGAGTATAGGTATTCCGGCCCCATCGAAGGTATATCTAATACCGAGAAACTGCTGAATTAACGGCGACAGCGCCAGGACCGGCAGTGAAAGAACGAGTGTGATATAAAATCTTCGGCGGAAGTCCCGGATCATCATCCGGTGATGGCTGGTATTATCGTGAGAATTATCCCTAGACTTCTATCCCTCTGGATTTAAAGTAAGGCTTATGACTATTGAATTCAAATTGGTAATAGGGAACGTATACCTCAGCTCACCGGAAAACCCGCTCAGGCGAACAACATCAGGCTGATCGCCATGACGATCATTCCCGAGATCACACCGTAGATCGCTATATGGTGCTCACCGTATTTTTCCGCTGTCGGCAGCAGCTCGTCCAGGGATATATAGACCATGATTCCGGCCACTCCAGCGAAGAGAATACCGAACATGAGATCGTTGAAGTACCGCATCAGGAGAAAATAACCTACGAGGGCTCCAACCGGCTCCGAAAGCCCCGAGAGAAAAGACCATCCGAAGGCCTTCTTCTTGCTCCCGGTGGCGTAGTACAAAGGGACCGATACAGCGATCCCTTCAGGAATGTTGTGAATCGCTATCGCAACGGCGATGCTCAATCCGAGGGCCGGGTCCTGCAGGGCTGCGGTAAAAGTCGCCAGACCTTCCGGGAAGTTGTGAATGGCAATGGCGAGGGCGGAGAAGAAACCCATCCGCTTGAGGCTTTCATGGTCCGGAACCTGCGGTTCCATCGTCTTCGTCTGACCGGAGGGCAATTCATCCACCCCGTGTATCTCATGGGGATTTTCATACTCCGGTACGAGTTTATCGATGAGCGCTATTAGAGCTATTCCGCCGAAGAATGAAATGGTGGTGATGAAATAGCCGTATCTCGTGCCGAGAACTGCTCCAAGGGAGTCATTGGCCTTGACGAATATCTCGATCATCGAGACGTATATCATGACCCCCGCTGAAAAACCGAGGGCTCCTGCCAGAAAACGCGGACTCGTCTTCCTGGACATGAAGGCCATCACGCTGCCGATTCCCGTTGCCAGACCCGCAAACAGAGTCAGTCCGAATGCAATCAGTACGCTATTCATAGAGGCAAGTATAGTGATTTGTATTTCGGGAAGCAATTCTGCATCCCAACTTCAATAATGGTCACTTCTTCTCTTTTTTTCCCTTTCCTGCATATCCTCAACAGTTGACTTTCCCTATATATTGGATTAATTTTTTCTGTATTATAGAGAGGGGGTGTACCATGAAAAAACTATCTTTAGTACTGCTGCTGCTCATCACGTCTCTGGGATCCCTCTCTTCACAGGAGTCTGAGTTCACCATCAGTACCTCCTACAACAATCTCCTGTCCAACCGTTCCCGGACCGGTATGCTCGACCGTATTATGATCGAAGCCTTTCAGCGGCTGAACATGAAGGCACAACTCGTTTTCACCCCCACCGAGAAGTCCCTGGTCGACGTCAATGCGGGTCTTCTGGATGCCGAGCTGAACCGGATCGAAGGCATGGAGAAGATGTATTCCAACCTTGTCAGAGTGCCTGAGCCGAACATGACCATGTACTTTGTTGCCTTTTCCAGGCGGAACATCGAAATCGACGGCTGGGACAGTATTCGTGATCTCAACATAGGGATTGTAAAGGGCTGGAAGATCCTTGAGAACAACACCAGAGATTTCCCCAACGTCGTACTGGTCCCGACCGAGAAGGAGCTGTTCAACATGCTGCGGAAAGACCGGCTGGATGTTGCCCTCTATTCAAAACTTACCGGCTATGCCGTCCTTCAGGACCTCGACTATGATAATGAAGGGATCCGCCACCTGGAGCCTCCTCTTGCAAGCAGAGATATGTTCCTGTATGTTCACAAAAGCCATGCGGCTCTGACTGATGATATCGCTTCTGCCATTCGGAGTTTGAAAACTGATGGTACCTATGACCGGATAGTGGAAGAAGCCGTTTCACCTTACTTCTCGAATCCTGAATGAGGGAGAGGACTGAGACCATGTCGATCACCAGGAAATATATCCTGTATACATTCATCCTCGTCTTCATATTAGGACTATTCATTTATCCCCTCGAGATGTATTCATCCTACCGGCGCGAGATCGAGCGGGTCAATTATCAGCTGCAGCAGGTCAGAGACAGTCACATTCCATTCCTGATATCGAGCCTGTGGCTCACGCACTACGATCTGCTTCAGCAGCAAATCGATGCTATTGCCAGGTTCTCGCACATCGATGCAGTTACGGTGACCGATGATGAAGGGAACCTGTTTACCGCGGGATCCACCGCGGCTCCCAATCTCAGAATCAACCGGGAACCTCTCATTTACAACTACCAGGGCAGCACCAGAGAAATCGGGGAACTGACACTGTACATAAATGAACGCCAGATCAGGCGCGATGTCTTCAGGGAGGAGTCGGGATTCATACTGTTTCACTTTTTCCTCGCCATCCTGATAGGTGCACTCATCTCTTATCTGTTTCACCTGCTGGCAGGCAGACATCTAAGACGCCTGTCGGATGCAATGAGTGATGAGAGTGAAAAATCTTTCAATGCACCAATTTCCCTCGACCGAAAAGGAAGTCACAGCGATGAACTGGAAGACCTGACTGCATCGATCAACTCGATGCGGTCAAAGCTCAGGGTCCAGGTTGAGGAGAAGGACATGCTTCTGCGGGAGGTCCACCACCGGATCAAGAATAATATGTTCACCGTCGAAAGCCTGCTTGCCCTTCAGGCCCAAACAGTTGACGACCCCAGGACGTCCGAAGCTCTGATTGAAGCGAAAAGCCGCCTGAGAAGCATGGGGGTGCTCTACGATCGGCTCTACCGGTCAGGAAACATTTCCGACATGTCCGTCAGAGACTACCTTCCGCCGCTGATAGAGGAGATCGCCGGTCTCCAGTCCAACGGGACTTCAGTGCGGGTCGCGACTGAGATTGATGATATCATCATGAACGCCGACTCCCTTGCCGCCCTCGGAATCCTGCTGAACGAGCTCCTCACCAACTCGATGAAGCATGCTTTCCCGGATGGAAAAGACGGCACGATCACCGTCACCTGCAGTTCTCCTTCTCCACAGCATGCTCTTCTCGTCTACCGGGATGACGGCATTGGTCTGCCCGACGCCGTTCTGGCCGGCAGGACGGGAGGACTGGGGATCACCCTCATTCAAATACTGGCAGGACAGCTCAAGGGTACCGTCGACATGAAACGGGACCAGGGAACGGTGATCAAAATTGAGTTCATGGTATGATTAGCCCGGTACCGAACAGCCCTCCTCGGCACCGGGCTGTTTGAAACAATCCTTCCTTCAACTTTCCCGAAAAAACTCCGATTATATTATTGAATCCACACATATAGTGTGTTATCATCGAGTTTGTGGGTTAGAGTCCACTATATATAGTGTGATTTTCAGGAAGTATGATCGATGCGGTGTCCCCATTGTTCAGCTCAGGATGACAAGGTGATCGAATCGAGAGCGAACTCCACCGGTACGAGTATCCGGCGGAGAAGGGAGTGTCTCTCATGCGGGTACCGGTTCACATCCTACGAACATATCGAAGAGAAGCCGCTCAAGGTTATCAAACGTGACGGGCGACGTGAATATTTCGACCGGCAGAAGCTCGAGCGGGGAATCGAGACTTCACTGGAGAAGCGTCCGATTCCGCAGACGACCATCGAACAGCTGATCAATACCATCGAGGACCAGGCCTCACTCGAGGGCGGCAGTTCACGGGAGATCGAGACTGCACGGATCGGCGACATGGTGCTCGAGCAGCTTTTCGCTCTCGACAAGGTGGGGTACATCCGCTTTGCATCGGTCTACAAGATGTTTGAAGACATCGAAGCCTTCAAGCAGGAGCTGGATCTTCTGTTTAACAGCAACCAGAACAATGACAACCGGAGGAAGCATACGTGAGAGTTGAATTGAAGAATGGCAACTGGGAGGTATCACTCGGAACTGATTTTTCCGACCCGTCCGAGGGGCGAAGGAACCGGTCAACGGTCCGCAGAGTGGTAAAGAGAGACGGATCGATTGAAGTCTACGATCGGTCGCGTATTACCGATGCCATTGCAAAAGCGATCCGCGCGGTGCGCGGTACCGAAGATCCGGAACTGGCTGAATCGCTCTCACAGAAGGTGGAAGAGAAGCTCCAGGGTTTTCTCAGCGAGCGGCATCCCAATTCCGTGCCGGCCATCGAAGAGATCCAGGATATCGTCGAGACCGTGCTGATCGAATCACGGGACGCGGCTGTCGCCAAGGCCTACATTCTCTATCGGGCGCGTCACGAATCCATCCGGGACACCCGCAAACTGGTGCTTGACATAAACGAAACCATGGACGGTTATCTTTCCAGGTCGGACTGGCGGGTCAACGAGAACGCCAACGTCAATTTTTCCCTCGGAGGCCTGATCCTCCACAACTCCGGAACTATCACAGCCAACTACTGGCTGAAGAACATATACACACAGGAGATTGCCGAAGCCCACCGTTCTGCAGCATTTCACATTCACGATCTGTCGATGTTCAGCGGGTATTGCGCCGGCTGGTCGCTGCGTCAGCTGATACAGGAAGGACTGGGAGGCGTGCCGGACAAGATTTCATCCAAGCCGGCACGGCACCTTTCTACGCTGGTGCAGCAGATCGTGAATTTTCTCGGGATCATGCAGAACGAGTGGGCCGGGGCCCAGGCTTTTTCCAGCTTCGACACCTACCTCGCCCCCTTCGTGAAGAAGGACGGGCTCTCCTTCGACGAGGTCACTCAGAACATCCAGACCTTCATCTTCGGGGTGAACACTCCCTCGCGATGGGGGAGTCAGGCGCCCTTCACCAACATCACCCTCGACTGGACGGTGCCCCCCGACCTTGCAGAGCGGAAGGCCGTCGTGGGCGGTGTAGAACAGGATTTCACCTACGGAGACTGTCAGTCCGAGATGAACATGATCAATAAGGCCTTCATCGAACTGATGCTGGCCGGCGATGCGGAGGGCCGGGGATTCCAGTATCCCATTCCCACCTACAACCTGACCGAAGACTTCGACTGGGACTCGGAGAACGGCAAGCTCCTGTTCGAGATGACCGCAAAGTACGGCACTCCCTACTTCCAGAACTTCATCAACAGCGATCTGAATCCCGGTGACGTCCGCTCCATGTGCTGCCGTCTGCAGCTCGACAAGCGGGAGCTCCGCAAGCGGGGAGGCGGCTTGTTCGGCTCCGACGAGTTCACCGGGTCTCTGGGAGTGGTAACCATCAATCTGCCCCGGATCGGTTATCTCTCCGACTCCCGGGTGGACTTTTTCCGCCGGCTGACCAATCTGATGGATCTTGCTGCCCAGTCGCTGGTGATCAAGCGGAAGGTCATCGAGCGTCTGATGGAAGGAGGTCTCTTCCCCTACACCAGACGCTACCTCGGTCACCTCAACAACCATTTTTCCACCATCGGCATCTGCGGCATGAACGAGTGCGCACTCAACTTCCTCGGCAAGGACATTTCCACCGGAGAAGGAGCCGACTTCGCCGAAGAGGTCCTGGAGTACATGCGCCGGCACCTGTCGGACCTGCAGGAGGATACCGGAGACCTCTTCAACCTCGAGGCTACTCCGGCGGAGAGCACGAGCTATCGTTTGGCCAAGCACGATCGGGAGACATACCCGGATATTGTCACCAGCGGAGACAGTGAACCTTTCTATACCAACTCGACTCAGCTGCCGGTTGATCACACCAGCGATGTTTTCGAAGCCCTGGACCATCAGGACCGTCTCCAGACCAAATACACCGGCGGGACGGTGTTTCACGCCTTTCTCGGCGAGGCAGTCAGCGACTGGGAGGCCTGCCGCAAGCTCGTGAAGGCGATCGCTAACACCTACCACCTGCCGTATTTTACCATATCTCCCACTTTTTCCGTGTGCCCGAACCACGGATACCTGGCGGGGGAACATTTCACCTGCCCGCACTGCGGGGCCGAAGCGGAGGTTTATTCGCGCATCGTCGGATATTACCGCTCCGTGCGGAACTGGAACCGGGGCAAGCAGGAGGAGTTCGGTATCCGCAAGCTCTTCGAAGAGCCGGCGGTGGATATAGAAGAAAAATGGCGGGCGGGGCGGGACGCAGACCGTCCAGCCGGGGAGCCGAAAAGGATCGTTCAGACAGACATGTTCGGCTGCAGCGTTCAGGCTGGAGAGACAGACCGGGCCGGCGATAACGTCCAGGCCGGCCGCGGTACTCCCGCCGGCAATGCCGACGGTCAGGATCAGGCCGATGAATCCGGTCCCAGTAGCGCTGCTGCTGGCAGTACTGACGATGGAAGTACCCGCGAGATCCACTCCTACATCCTGTTTTTCCGGGAGACCTGCCCCAACTGCCCGCCTGTAAAAAGGATTCTGCATGAATCTTCCATTGCAGGACGGGAGGTGAATGTCGACACGCCTGAAGGACTGGAAGAGGCCCTTTCCCTTAACGTAATGGCGGCGCCGACGGTTATCGTTCTGGATGAAAATGGAGAAGCCATCGGCCGTTACTACACTGCCGGGGAGCTGGGAAGTCATCTCTTCTCCGCCGCTGCCGCCCTGCTGTAGACCAGGCATGTCACTCACCCGAGTTGCCCTGCAGAAGACCACCCTCCTGGATTTCCCGGGAGAGGTGGCCGCAACGGTTTTCACCCCCGGCTGCAATCTTCGATGTCCCTATTGCCACAATCCCGAGCTGGTAAAACCTCCCTTTCCCGATTCGATGATTCCGCTCGAAGAATTCGATCTCTTCCTGAAAAAAAGGTCGGCGGTACTGGGAGGCGTCTGTATTACCGGCGGCGAACCCCTCCTGCATCCTGAGCTCGGCAAACTTATCCAGCTGATCAGAACTCACGGCCTGAAGGTCAAACTGGACACCAACGGAACCTATCCCGAACGGCTTCGGGATATCGATGCCGATTACATTGCAATGGACCTCAAGACCGATCCGGACCGGTACCACCGGCTTCTGCCGCGGTCAGGAGCATCTGGGTCGGCCACGACAGATCAGCTCGGTGAAGCTGTCCGCCGTTCAATCGAGTGGCTGAGGGAATCGGGTATCCCCTATGAATTGCGGACCACCGTTGCTCCGGGGATCTGTGAGGAAGAGGACCTGCAGGCTATGATCCCGCTCCTGAAAGGCGCGAAGCGGTATGTTCTGACCCCCTTTCGCCCCGGTACTACCCTCGATCCCGAGTATTCCGACATGCCGGCCCCCGAGTCTGTATACATGGAACATCTGTTGCGGATCGCCCGCACAAGCGGGGTGCCCTGCGTACTCAACATGGGCGCCGGTACCGGCGGCTGACGGGGTCCCGCAGAGAGGCCCCCGCCCGGCGCCGCCCTTTTTATAAAAAATATCATTAACTCGTCTTGAAACCCCGTACCTCGCTGATCAGATCGGTATTTTTCTCCGAGAATTCGGTGTTGAGTTCCTGCAGGGATGACATCGCCGCCATGATCTCCTCGCTTCCCTTGGCAATCTCATCGATGGCGGATTTCACCATCAAGGACAGCTGATTCACGTTGCCCATGTTGGAGGACATCTCTTCGGACCCGGTCTGCATCTCCTTCGAAGCGGATGAGATCTGCACCGAAGTGTTCTGCAGTATCGTCATAGCCTGCATGACCTGATCAGAGCCAGCCGCCATCTCCTGGGTGTTGGTTCCCAGTTCGGCAAAGGCTTCGGCGATATTTTTCAGCTCACCGATGATCGAGCTGAGACTGCTGTGCAGCTGTTTCAGAGTCGATCCGGTCTTCTCGATCTTGCCGACGATGTCCTTTATATTGCCCGCAATCGTCTTGGAACTGTTGCCCGAGCTCTCGGCGAGCTTCCTGATCTCCTCCGCAACCACTGCGAATCCGCGTCCGGCCTCACCCGCATGGGCAGCTTCGATGGCCGCATTCATGGACAGGAGATTTGTCTGGTCGGCAATGCTCTTGATAACATCGGTCATCTCGATAATGGAAGTAATGCCGTTAGTCACCTCCGTCATCGATTCATTGGATTCTTCCAGGAGGTCCGCGCCCTGCTGAACACTGTCGAGCAGCTTGACTGACTCCTGCTGCCGGCTTTCAGAGATTTTGGCCATACTGTTCAGAGAAGCCACCATCTCTTCCACGGAAGAGGATGACTCCGTTACCGAACTGGTCTGGTCCTCGGTCTGCTTTGTGAGCTCCACGATATTCCTCTGTATCTGTTCGGTAGCAGAAGCAGCTTCGCTCACCTCGTTGTTCAGTTTGTCCATCATCTCCTTGATCGAGTTGATGTTCGAGGTGATCTGATGCACGGAAGCGAAGGACTCGTTGGCCGAAGCGCCCAGCTCGTCGCCGATTCCCTTGTTCACTTCGGCGGATTTCTGCACCCTTCCGATGAGGGTTCTCAACATCTCGAGAAAGCTGTTGAAGGCAGTTCCCACCTCTCCGATTTCATTGTTTGTCGCGACGGCAATGGTTTTGGTAAGATCACCGTTACCGGCGGCGATCTGCTCGAGCTGGCTGCGAACCGTCTTGATCGGTTTGATAACAAGCCGGCGGGTGGTGATAATCAATACTGCGCCGATGAGAATCAGGAAAACCACCTGCGCCCCGTAGATAATGATTCTGAGTTCCGTGAGCCGCGCCTGCATGGTGGCCAGATCACGCCGGTAGAAGATGAGCCATTCATTGACGTGGTCGACATCTCCCATATCGTATCCTTTAGCGAAGTACAGATTTCTCTCGCCGCGGAAATCCCGAATGAATTCCAGGCTGCCGCTTATGGCCTCCTCCAGGAAGGGCTCGAAAGCACTGACCCCGTCATCGGTGAGAATAAGAGATGTGTCGGGATGGGCTATCAGATTCCCGTCGCTATCCCCCATGAAGACATACTCATTTTCCCTGAATGTCTCCTGCTGTGTAAAGATATCGGTAAAATAATCCATCTGCGGCGCCACGATGGCCGCTCCGACAATTTGGCCCTGATATTTGACAGGAGCTGCAATGACAAAGATCGGATTGCCCCGCAGGATGCTTGGATATACTTCGCTTACGAACACTTCCGATCCGCCGCGAATGGCGGCTATGTAGTTTTTCCCGCCTCCTTTGCCAATGGTATTACCCTCGACCGTATCGATGAAAAAGCCGCCCGGAGGAATCTCGCGCTCCACTCCATTGTAGACAATGCTGATTGTCTCCGAACCGCTGGTAAATGACGAAACTGGTAGGTTCTCGTAGAACGGATACACTGAGTGCAGGGTTTCGAGATACTCTCTGGCAGCAGCATACGCCTCGGGGTCGGTTGGATCCAGACAAGCCTGTATGACCCGTTCATCTTCTGCAATTCCCTTCGAGACCAGGATCTGATCGTTCATCCATATCGACAGGGCCGAAGCAATATTACCTGTGATAGTCTGTCCAAGCTCACGGTTGTCGGTATCTATTTCCGCCCGCAGAATTCGCTCGGCGCCGAAGCCGATAACGAAAAAGACGATGAAGATCAAGGGGATGAACCAAACCAGATAGGTCCGCAATATGGATTTCTTCATACTCCATCTCCTTCATTCAGATGTACCAATTATTGTGATTTAACTATATAATTTCAACTTTAAGTAAAAAAAAACAGCCCATGTGTTACTTCACAGGCTGTTCTTCCAGCATTACAGAAGCTTTACACCGTATTTATCCGCGCATATCGCGTACTGAATCGGCTATGCGGGCTTGAATCCCAGCAGCACACAAGCTTCGCAGTATATCTACTCGAGTGACATGCGTACCGTGTCGGCAATTTGGTCCGTCTGCAGCCCGTAAAGACCGAGCAGTTCATCGTAGGGACCGTTGCCGGCGAACTGATCATCCACGCCGATCATCCGGACCGGAACCGGATGGTTCCTTACCACCGTTTCCGCAACTATGCTTCCCAGTCCTCCGTTCAGATAGTGCTCTTCGACCGTAATAATCCGCCCGGTCTCACGGGCAGCCTTCACGATCAGCTCTTCATCGAAGGGTTTGAGGGTGTGTATATTGATAAGACGGGCATTTATTCCTTCACCGGCCAGCTGCTGTACGGCTTCGAGGGCCCTCGATACCATCGTACCCGTGGCAACGATCGTCACATCAGTTCCTTCCCGCATGACGACTCCCTTGCCAAGTTCGAATCGGTATTCAGGACCGTCATTCAAGACCGGCATCTTTTCCTTGCCGATCCGCAGATAGACCGGTCCCTGGTGTTCAGCCGCTGCCAAAACGGCCGCCCGAATCTCCACCGGGTCCGATGGCACGACTATGGTGAACCCGGGTATAGTCCGCAGAATAGCGATGTCTTCGAGTGACTGATGAGTAGGTCCCAGGTCGGAATAACTCATACCTGCACAGCGGCCGACAATTTTTACATTCTGCTGCATGTAACCGACATCATTCCGCACCATCTCGAACGGCCGGGCAGTGACGAATGGAGCTATAGCAGCTACAAATGGGATTTTACCGGTTGCCGCCAATCCCGATGCAAAGCCGATAACCCCCTGCTCCATGATACCGAATTCGATGTGCCGGTCCGGAAAAAGCTCCTTGAAAGGGCCCAGGCCACTGCCCGAAGAACTGTCCGCCGAGAGCGCCAGTATTCGCTCATCCTGCTTCCCCGCTTCAGCCAGTGCTTCTCCGAATGTCTTGCGTGGATCCAATGCGGTGCTCATGCCCTGATACTCCTTTCAGCCTCGTCGAGTTCCCGTTCAGCCTGCTCGATCTCTTCGCTCGTTGCCTTCCAGTGATGATATTCGTGTCTTCCTTCGGCGAAGCTGAATCCCTTGGCCTTCACCGTCCGTGCAATGACAAGCGACGGCTTCCCCTTCTCAAAGGGCATATCGTCAGTGCAGGACATGATCTGTCCATGATCATGTCCATCTATCTCACGGGTCGACCAGCCGAAAGCCGACCACCGCTGCGCCAGAGGTTCGTAATTCATCACCTTCCGTGTTTCGCCGCTGATCTGCAGTCCGTTACAGTCTACGAAGACCATCAGATTGTCCAATCCATGATGGGCAGCCGCGGCAGCGGCTTCCCAGTTGGACCCTTCGGCCAGCTCGCCGTCTCCCATTACAGCGAAAACGCGGGAGCTTCTGCCTGACATCTTCAGGCCCAGGGCCATTCCGCCGGCTATTGAGAGACCGTGCCCGAGAGCCCCCGTACTGGCTTCGATACCGGGCACATTGTGCATGGATGGATGTCCGGGAAGCTTCGAGCCGAGAGATCCGTATGTCTCCATGACATCCTCTTCTAAAAAACCCTTCTCGACTAATGTCGCATACAGAACCAGCGCCTTGTGACCGGCCGACAGAATGAACCGGTCCCGGTCTTCCCAACCGGGGTCGCTCACCTTCACCTTCATGGCATGAAAATAGAGGACGGACATGATGTCCGCCGCTGACAGCGCTCCGCCGATATGACCGGTACCGCCAGCTTTGATCATCCTCAGGATATGTCTTCTGATTCTTATCGCCCTGCTTTTTAACTGCAGAATTTCACTATTGTCTTTTTCCATCCTATCGCTTCTCCGAACAAGATCTCTGTTTACAATACAAAAAAAGTGTGCAGCTGTTCAATCATTCTCCACCTGCCCGAGCCCGGGAATGGCTCCCCTTCCGCCGCGCATAGTGACCGAGAGGGCAGCCGTCCGGTTGGCAAAGACGAGAGCATCATGAAATGCCCGCCTCATGAGCAGTGCGTATACGAATGCTCCATGAAAAATATCGCCGGCAGCAGTGGTATCCACCGCCTTTACGGGAATTCCCCGAATCCGCCGGACCTCTCCCTCCTGCACATACGCACAGCCCCTTTCTCCAAGGGTAACTGCCGGATGGCCGGTGCAGATTTTTTCCAGAGCCCGCAAGCCCTCACAAATCTTCTTCTCATCCTTCAGCTTATCCACTCCGCACAATCCCGCCGCGAACCGTTCACTGGAAATAAGGTAGTCGACTTCACCGGCGAGGGACACCGTAGCAGCACGATATCCTCCGGCATCCAGAACGGTAACAGCTTCAGGGCAGGCCTCCATTGCCTGCCGGGAGGCTTCCGGTTCATGCCCGTCAAGTAAAATGAACCGGGGCTGCAGCTTTTTGAGAAAATCATCGGAGAGTAGAAAACGGCCCTCTCCACGATTACGGGTCAGGATCGTTCTGGATCCGCTCTGTCTGTTGACCATCACGATGGATAGAGCGGTCCGGGAACCTTCCCGAATTTCGAGAGCCTGCACGCCGATTCCATCGCTCTCCAGGGCATTGCGGATCAAGCTGCCGGGGGGATCCGCCCCTACCAGCCCGGCGAAACTGCAGTGAACTCCCCACCTCCCAAGGAGGGCCGCGGCATTGCAGGCCGGTCCTCCAGAGGATTCTTCGCTGTCCGAAAGCAGTTGTTTGGTATTCTCCTGAGGGTATTCATCGATGTACAGGAATATGTCCCAGGCAGCATGTCCAATACAGAGGACCTCGCAAGCCGAATTTGCGCTAAAAGTGTCGGAAATGCCGGCATCACCCATGTTCACCACCGTTTTTCACCAAGCTTTGAACCACCCTCACCGCCACTGCTGCCGTCCACAAGGTTTGCCCCACTACCGATTTCTCACGAAGAGGCCGCACCCCCTTGGCCCTGAACCGCTGATATACTACTATAGTCTGACTATATCATAAAAGAACCCGGGAGTAATTCACATGAAGATACATTTTATCGATCGGAAGCTGAACGAAATCGATGCCGACCTTGAAATTGTTTTTGTGGTCAATAAGAACTTCGATCATCGATGGGTAAAAAAACAGAAGCCGCTGCTCGAGAAGCTCGGCTTCAAGGGCGAATCCGAAGAAACGGTACTGCTGCCGGAAAGCGGCAAACTCATCGCAGCAGTCGAGACCATCGACCACGAAAACATCCGTCTTGCCGCGGCAGCAGCAATAAAGGCCGTCAAAGGCACCTTCCCGCGGATAAAGATGGGTCTCTACCTCGACGGCAGCGACAAGAATGGAACAGCGGCTGCGCTGGCCGAAGGATTGCTGCTCGGCGACTACCGCTTCGATACCTATAAGAGCACAAAGAGCGAGCACAGGATCGACGAACTGTACATATCCCGCAGCGAGTACTCCAATCGGAAGTTCGATCCATCCAAAATCGAGGCGTTTATAGAACGAGCGCGGATTCACTGTGAGACGGTCAATACCGTGAGGGACATCATCAACACCCCCCCGGAAGAGGCTACTCCCGTGAAGCTGGCCGCAATGGCCGCCGAACTCGCGGCAGAGCAGAAGCTTCAATGCCATGTGTACGATGAAGACTGGATCCGCGATTCCGGGATGGGGGCTTTCTATGCAGTAGGAAAGGCCAGCGACAATCCCCCTCGCCTCGTTCATCTCACCTACGCTCCGCAGAATCCCCGGGCCAGGGTCGTACTGGTCGGCAAAGGGATCACCTATGACACCGGCGGATTGAGCCTGAAACCAACCACTTCCATGACCACCATGAAAGCCGATAAATCCGGAGCCGTGTCCGTTCTCGGTATACTGCTGGCTGCTTCCAGGATGAAGCTGGACATTGAGGTTCACGGTCTTCTCGGCGCGGCAGAGAATATGGTCAGCGGGAGGTCATACCGGCCCGATGATATCCTGACCGCCCGGAACGGTAAGACAATCGAGGTAAAAAACACCGATGCGGAGGGAAGGTTGGTGCTGGCGGACTGTCTGTGCTATGCCCAGGAACTGGAACCGGACTACATCATCGATATGGCCACTTTGACCGGAGGCTGTGTTATCGCCCTCGGCGAATACACCTTCGGTGTCCTTGGCCACAATGAGAAATTGAAGGAGAGTATCCTGTCGGCGGCAAGGAACAGCGGCGAACTGGCTCATTCTCTTCCATTCAACAGATACCTGAAAAAACTTCTCAAGAGCGAAGTGGCGGATGTCCCGAACATAGGGGGAACGAAATACGGGTCAGCGAGCATAGCAGGACTTTTCCTCTCCGAATTCATTGCGGAAAACTACCGGGACAGGTGGATCCATCTCGATATCGCCGGACCGGCCTTCGTGGAAAAACCCTGGGCATTCAATCCCGCAGGAGCGAGCGGTGCGGGTGTGCGGACCATGCTCACCTGGCTCGAGTCGCTTTCATAGTGTTTTTACTTTAGTGTCTCCGATCCTGCGGATATTTCAGACCGGAATGCCGGCCCAATACAGCTTGCCGGGGCAGCCGATAACAGCCGGCGGACACGCATGGTCTGATGCCGCCGGCAAGCACGTCCTATTTCCTTCTTCGTGAACTGGCGCCGCCGCCGCCGAAGAACATGGAGACACCCAGGAGAAAGCCCAGATCGTACCAGCCGCCGGAGTTCGGCAGGGCATACACTTCGTAATCGGTAAAGAGGCTTCCGATGAAGCTGAAGAGTATGATGAATCCGTGCAGGAGCCCGGCGAAAAATCCCGGCGGATTATCGACAACGCCGACGGAACGTGTCGCGCAGCCGCCGAGCAGCAGGATCACAATGAGCAGTACGCCCGCGGTCGCCGCGGCCATGGTCTTGTTTTTCGAGTTCATACACACTCCTTCTCTTTCTACAGTTTTCACAGTACGAGCTCTACAGTAACAGTTGTCTTTTTTCCACACTCGAAACTTACACTTCCCTGATGCTGTTCCGCGAGTGCCTGTACCAGTTGGAGCCCCATACCGCTGGAGGAACTGATGGTAAAATTGTCCGGGAGTGTACATCCATCATTGCCGACCTTCAGCACGATCCGCTCATTTCTCTTACGGAGCTGAATTTGTACGGTGCCTCGACCGGTCTGATGGTAGGCATGGTTAATTGCGTTGGTGACCAGTTCAGTGATTATCAATCCGACAGTGGCGGCTTCGCGGATCGGGGTGATAATTTCCTGCAGTTCAGTTCGAATGTGTATACCTTCAGTCAGATGCTGCATTGAATCAATCACTTTGGTACAGTACTCATCCAGCCGTACATCCTGAACGGATTCAGATTTGTAGAGCAGAGAATAGAGTTCCGAGAGCGCACGTACCCGTGAAGTAATCGTACCGAGGGTCTCCTTCGTCTCCTTCGACTCCACCGAGCCGGACTTCAAATTGAGCATGCTGATGATCATTCCGAAGCTGTTCTTGACCCTGTGCTGCAGTTCCATCAGGAGGTAGTCCTTCTCGTTGAGGGCGTCCTGGATTTTCTGTGCGGCCAGCTTCCGTTCGGTAATATCCTGGTGCGTCCCGGAGATGATCAGGGGGTTTCCGTCCTCCGTCCAGGCGGCGGTTTTTCCCCGATCGAGAATCCATACCCAGTGACCGTCCTTGTGCCGCATCCTGACTTCGCATTCATAGTACTCGGTCTCGCCTCGAAAGTGTTTATCCAGCAGATCATTGGATATTTTCAGATCATCGAGATGACAGAACGTGAGCCATGTCTCCAGGCTCGTCGGCGAGATCTCTTCCAGAGTGTAACCGATAATCTCCGCCCAGCGCTCGTTGAGCGTCAGCTCGCCGGTCTGTACGTTCCATTCCCAGCTGCCTACATTGGTGCCTTCGAGAACGGCGGATAGTCTCCGGCGCTCGGTGCGCAGATTCTCCTCGATCTCCTTCCTCTTGCTGATATCCGTGTGGGTCCCGACGAAGCGGGTGGGCACACCATCTTCGGCTCGTTCTACGATCACCCCTCTTCCTAGTATCCATATCCATCCGCCTTCTTGAGTGGCAAAACGGAACTCCACTTCGAATCGGTCGATCTCACCCTTGAGATGCCGGTCGGCTGTATCCATTACATAGTCCACATCATCCGGATGAATTCTCTTCACAAACTCTTCGAGCTTGTGTGGGAATTCATCAGTCTTGTAACCAGCCATTTCGTAGTAGCGCGGATCAAAGTACACTTCGTTCGTCTTGAGGTCCCAATCCCAGGTTCCGTCATTGGCGGCTATAAGGACCTTGGACAGTCTGTCTTCGTTACGCTTCAGCTCTTCCCTGATCCTGTATTCCTCGCTCACATCCCGAAATACGAGGACCACACCGGTAATGATCCCGTGCGAATTCCTGATAGGAGACCCGGAATCGGCAATCTGATAACGGGTGCCATCCTTTGAGATAAGCATGGTGTGATTTGCCATTCCGACAACCTGTCCGCTTTCCAGGACTTTGTCCACCGGATTCGGTGAAGGCATACCAGTATAAGCGTGAATGATATTGAATACCTCGGTGAGCGAATGTCCCCGGGCTTCCTCGATATTCCATCCAGTCAACTTCTCCGCCACCGGGTTCATCCTGGTTATCAGTCCGGAAGTATCCGTTGCAATCACAGCGTCACCGATTGAATTGAGCGTCGCTCTCAGATTTTCTTCACTCTCGTGTAAATGCTCTTCCGCCAGTTTCCGTTCGGTTATATCATAGTTGACGCCGGTCATTCGTACGGCTCGGCCTTGTTCGTTCCTGCTTATCCTTCCAAAAGCCCGGATGTGTCGGGTTTCCCCGTCGCCCCGCACGATCCTGAACTCCGTATTATACTCCCGCTTCCCCTTGATCGCATCCGCGGTATCTCTATCTGCCCGCTCAACTTCATCCGGATGCACGCATTTCTTCCAGGCCTCGTAGGCTCCGTTGAAATTGTCCTTCTCAACCCCGTAGAGACGGTACATCCAATCGTCCCACACCAGCTCGTCGGTCTCGAGATTCAGGTCCCAGACTCCTATTTCCGCTGAATCGGTAGCCAGTGTCATACGTTCATTCAGATTCTTGAGTTCCATCTCCACTTGTAACTTCTTGGTGATATCCCGCACGAACTCGACGACACCATCTACCGAACCGGTATCCGGGTTTTTCATGGGATAACTGTACAGTTCGATCCATTCAGCGGAGGAACCGGGTACACCTGGCACGATATTCATTTCAGTTTTACCGGATTCGAGTGCACGCAGACTGGGGCATGGATCACAGGGTGTATCAGAATTCTGGTAACAGAAATAGCATTTCTTTCCCTCCAGAGGCACACTCCTGGCATACCACTCTCTCATGACCTGGTTTGTTCGGTGGATAGTGAGGTCGGTATCCAGAATACTGATTCCATCCTGGATACTGTCGAAGACATTGTTCATGAGCCTTTCACTTTTGTTGAGTTCGATGAAAGCCTGTTCCTTCTCAATCAGAATATCATTCTTGCTCAGAGCATATCCGATATCCTCGATGATCTCTTTAAAAAGACCGTGTTCTTCTTCATCCTCGGAGAACACATATGGTACGGAGACGCTCAGCCAGCCGTAGATCTTGCCACCGTGTTCAATCCTGGCCGTCATCCCCGCATTATTCGAGCCGCCCGGTTGACCACTTGAATAACTGTTCTGGATAGGACAATGAACGCACTGCTTCTCCGGTTCTTTGGTAACCACTATCTCCTGTGATTTCAGAGCCTCTACAGCACAGGGAGGCAGCTTACCCTTCTGCAGCTGCTTCGCCATCCCGGCAAAACAATCCTTCCTGAATCCTCTGTGAAAAAAGGGTTCAACCGGTCTTCCGTCTTCCAGCAGTACTATCCATGCATTGAAGTATCCTCTCGTTTCGACCAACAGCTGACAGGCTCTGTCCAGTAATTCGATCTTATCAGGATCTTTGGTGATGATTTGGTTGATGTGACGAACGGACAGCAGAACACGGTTGATGTGCTCCAGTTTCTTCTCTCTCAGTTTTATCTCTTCGACGGAATGCTCGATTTCTTCGCGCCGGCGTTTGACCTCCTGGTTGGCAGCGTGGAGTTTGAAGGCCATCTTCAACGAAGCCTCGATTACAGTGTTGCCTGAGAATTTCACTACGTAGCCATAGGAAGTAATCTTCTCCGTCTTTTCCACTATTTCAGGTTCAGTGTGGCTGGACAGAAAGACGATCGGCAGGTCCTTTCGCTCCAGTATCCGGGATGCGGCTTCGGTTCCATCCATCACCCCCTTTCCAAGGTCGATGTCCATCAGAACCATATCGATATTGCTTGAGACAGCGGTCTCAAGCGCAGAATTACCATCGAAGGCGGTAACTACATCGTACCCCCACTGCCGCAGCATCTGTGCTTCCGCTGCTGCAATAATGGCTTCGTCTTCTACAAGCAGGATGGTTTTCTTGTACTTTTTCATTTCTCCCGGATCCTTAATTCCGTATTCTGTTTATGTATCTACTCATAGATTCACATTTTTAATCATAGTATAGAGGTGAGTGAGAATCAATCTAAAAATATCCTATTTTCTCCAAAGTCATGTATCGAATGCAGCGTGATACAGGGAACCTGTTCCGCGATATCTCTCCATAAAAATTGTATGTATAAGCCCTGAATCTCTGCTATGATACACGATATCATGGACGCAATGAAGCTCGAATTTCAGCAGATCGGAACCATTTACTCTCCATTCCGGGAGCTCGGCGGCATGCCGATTCAACCGGCCGCAGGCAAGGGCATTCCGGGACGCGTGATACTAGACGAGGCTTATACAACCGGACTGCTTGACCTTGAAGGCTTCTCCCACATCATTCTCCTCTACGTGTTTCACCGCTGCAGCGGATACAATCTGCAGGTTATTCCCTTCCTGGACACGTCCCTCCATGGTCTTTTCGCTACACGCGCGCCGCGCCGTCCGAATCCGATCGGGTTGTCGATCGTCCAGCTGGAGTCGGTGGAACGGAATGTACTGTATATCCGTGATGTCGACATCCTTGACGGACCCCCCCTTCTTGATATCAAGCCCTACGTACCGGATTTCGATCCGGCGGGAACAGTGCGGACCGGATGGTTAGAAAAAGCCAGAGAGAAAATACCGGACCGGAAGTCCGACGACCGTTTTACCGGGGATGAGGTTTCCCGGGATACCTCGCAGGAGCATTCATAGGAACGGTCCAAAATTTGATGGCCTGCTCATGAGCGCCGGAATTATTCCTTGACAGCTAGAGTAGGACATAGTCTAAGTGTAATCGAATTCACCGGGCTCAATGCACTGCTGGGCCAGATGGAGCTGACGAAGACCAGCGACGCCTACATGCCCGGAGCCGCACTTTATATTGAGATAACTGCCGAGAAGAGACTGGTGGGATCCCAGCAGTCCACCTCCTATCACATTCCCATCATTACCGTCCCCAAAGGAAATCCGGCCTGTATTACCCGCCTCGAAGATCTTGCCCGGCCCGGCGCCAAATTAATCTGGGGAATCCCGAAGTTGCCGTAATTGGAGAAGTGGGTAAGTGCCTGCTGGAAAAAGCGGGTTTTACGACACGGTCTGGACCAACGCGGCCGCCACTCTTTCAACGATGAACGAGGTCATGCTGGAGATCGCCATGGGACAGGCCGACGCATCGATAAACTGGTGGGACACGGTAAAATCGGTCGAAATATATCCTGCGGTGAGCAGCAGAGAGCCGCCATTGCCCGGGCCCTCATTATGGAACCGGAGGCGCTCCTCCTGGATGAACCCCTCAGCGCCCTCGACACCGGGACCCGGAACTCATTCCGGGGTACATTCAGTGAGATCTCCAGCGCGGGAATGATTTCGAAGGTGATAGTTGATGTGGGGGCCCCCTTCGTCACGGCAATAACCCGGCGCTCTCTGATGGATATGGAGCTCGAGCCGGGTATTGAAGTCTACCTTACCTTCAAGGTAGTGGACGTTCGCGTGTTCTGAGCCGCATCGAGCGGAAGCAGGTATTCGCGCGGCTTCTCTCTTCCCTGTTCACTCTCCACCTGTAAGATACCTTGGAAACGACGGCCATCCCGTGTATAGTGGGTGGTAATGGGAAAAACAAAGCTTCAAGCCCTCTACACCTGGCTGATCGTCTATTCAGCCGCCGGATTCGCAGCGTACGGAACAGCAGCGCTTGTCGGTGATTCCGGCAGCATTATCGCGACGGCATTCTGGGCTGATTGCGCCGCCACCATGGTCATCTTCGCTGCCAGCCTGCAGCGCAGAAATTCGAGTATGTACGATGCCTATTGGAGCATCGCTCCAATTATTATTCTGCTCTACTGGGCTTTGAATGATCCGTCGACATCAGTTGTGAAGCCGGTGAGAACAGCCGGGTGGCTCTTCATCGCAGCGATGTCTGTGTGGGGCTTCCGGCTGACTTTCAACTGCCTGCGGAGATGGAAAGGGATCCATGATGAAGACTGGCGATACAGGATGCTCAAGGAGCGTTACCGCACATGGAAAGTCATTGTCGATCTTTTCGGCATTCACTTTCTGCCCACCATTGTGGTATTCATCGCCCTGCTGCCTGCAGCCTTTCTCTTCGGGCATATCGGCGGCGTTTACGGAGAACCCGGGACATCATGGACTGCCTGGCCGGGTTTTTTCGGATCCTTCGTCATACTGGCGGGGACCGTTGTCGAGCTGGCCGCAGATGAACAGCTGAGAAGGTTCCGTGCAGAGTTCGGGAAGAACGGAATAATTCAGACCGGACTCTGGCAGATGGTACGGCATCCCAACTACCTCGGAGAACTGATGGTCTGGTGGGGCGTGTGGATCGCCGGTCTTTCCCGAGCCCCTTTGTACACTATTCTCTGCCCGCTGATAATGACATTACTGTTCGTTAAGATCAGTATTCCCATGATGGAAAAACACCTCCTCGAGAAGAGACCGCAGTACCGCCGGGTGATCAAAACGCTTCCGGCGCTCATTCCGGTCTCTTTTTCTGGGAAAAAGGAGTCACACCAATGAAATCGCTTTTCGCACCATTCGATTATATCCTCCCCACCGCTATCCGGTACGGCGAGGGGATTTCATCTTCGATCGCCGATGAGCTTGAAGATGCAGGGATTCATTCGGTATTGCTGATCACCGATCCGGGCATCAAGCAGCAGAGCTTTGCCGCCGAAATCGTGGAAAATATTACCCGCAGACACATCATCGTCTACATCTTCGATCAGGTGGAGGCCAATCCAAAGGACTACAACGTGCAGGCCGCAGCCGAGCAGGCGGTCACCCTGAAGGTGGATGCCCTCGTTGCCATGGGCGGCGGAAGTTCCATCGACTGCGCCAAGGCGGTGAGCGTAGTCGCAGCCCAGGGCGGAACCGTCCGTTCCTACGAAGACAGTTCAAGAATCGGGAAAAACCCGCTCCCGCTCTACACCATACCCACCACCGCCGGTACGGGAAGCGAGGTGACATTCAGCTCGGTGATTACCGACAGCAAAGAACACTTCAAGTTCACCATCAAATCTCCGGCCATCGCACCGAGGACCGCCTTCATCGATCCCCTGCTCACCCTCTCCAAACCGGCTTCACTGACTGCGGCGACCGGGCTGGATGCCCTCACCCACGCCATCGAAGCCTATACCGCCAGGAATGCCAATCCCCTGTCGGATGCGGCGGCGCTCCATGCAGTCGAGCTGATTGACCGCCATCTCACAACCGCAGTCTTCGAACCGGAAAACCTCGAAGCCAGGGCGGGAATGCTCCTGGGCAGCCTGATAGCCGGTATTGCCTTCAGCCACTCCGACGTGGCGGGGGTCCACTGCATCGCCGAGGCCCTCGGGGGCAAATACGATGCACCCCACGGGGCGTGCAACGCCATCGCTCTTCCGGTCATGATGGAGTACAACCTCGAATACGCCGTTGAACGGTACGCCAGGATTGCACGGGCCATGAATCTTATATTTACGGATGACGCGGAGGGTGCCCGTCTCGCAGTGGACAGAGTCCGGTCACTCGCCGAAGAGGTGAATCTGCCTGATTTCCGCAGCCTCGGGGTCCAGGAGTCGGACCTCCGCGAACTGGCCGGGAATTCCGCCCGCAACGGCAGTAACCGGGACAATCCCCGTCCGATGACCGCGGAAGATTATATGAATGTCCTGGAGAAACTGTACAGGGGCTGATGTGTGTCGGCGGGTCCTCTCAGCTGCGCAGGACTTCGAATATACCTGACTTTTTGTTCTTCCGCACATTGTCGGAGTCGAAGACACGGCCGTTCATCACGATATACACACCCGGGGGAAGCAGCTGTACTGCCGCCACCGCGCAGCCGAAGTTGAACACCGCGTCCGAGCGGCTCACCGCGTACGGTATCATCGCTCCGGTGAGTACGATCGTTTTTCCCAGATCAGCTTCACGCACCACCCCTGCAGTCTCGCACATGGTGTCGGTGCCGTGGGTAATGATGATCCTGTCCTGGGCGGACCTGCAGCAGGAATCGAGGATCCTGAGACGATGCTTCTGCTGCATCTCGAGACTGTCGATGAGCTGGTTGATCTCGACCTCGAAAGGGACCGTACACCGCGAGGCCGACAGGATCTCCGGCAGGTGGGTGTCCTTGAAGGTGAGCTCCCCGTTCAGCTCGTCGTAATGCTTGTCGAAGGTACCGCCGGTGATGATCAGACGGATGGCCATGGCTATCTCTTCCGGCGGCGGCCGAAGCTTCCGACTCCCCATCCCAGTACGAATCCTATCAGCAGCATGATAAAGAAGAGGATCGAGCGGGACATGGAGATTGACCAGGCGAGAAACGTGACTTCCACCATCTGCACGTTCTGCAGGATGAAAACAATTGCGAGAGCGCCGAAAACAATACCGACAATGAACTTTAGCATTTCGTACTCCTTGACCTATTATAGACGGATAGAGGCTGGTTGTGCAAAGGGATTTTTCCATTCCGGCGCCAGCAGCCTCGGGGTTTCGGCGCCCGCGGCGGCGGGAATACAATATCCCGCCGTTCTCATCCCGATGTCTGGAAGCTTTTCCCGAAAAACAGTAAAGTAATAGCATAAGATAAATCGATTGCAAGGATAGAGCATGGCTTCACAGCAGGATGTGGCACGGATGGCGAATGTTTCACTGATGACGGTATCGAGGGTTGTGAACGGCGACCCGAAGGTCAAACCGGCAACCAGGGAGCGGGTCCAGCAGGCGATCGAAATCCTGAACTACTATCCCAATGCAGCCGCACGGGCCCTGAACAGCCGGAAGACCATGACCGTCGGCCTGATGCTCCCGAAGATCGATTACGTCCTGTCGGAACCCTATTTTTCCCAGCTCATATACAATATCGAGAAATCACTCAGTCCCCGGAACTACGACCTGCTGATCGGGACCGCCGAACATCAGAACGGAAGGGACCTGACCCTCCTCTACAAGCAGAAGAAGGTGGACGGCCTGGTCATCATCGGTTCTCAGATCAATGATCCAAGGTTGCAGGCCCTGTCGGACAACTGCATTCCGGCTGTCCTTATACACGCCCGCAGTGAACTGCCCTGCCTGAGCTACGTAGACGTCGACAACTTCAAGATAATCGAATACTTTGTCGACTACCTCTGTTCTCTCGGCCACCGCCGAATAGGATTCATCGCCGGAGATCTCTCCGTAGTGAACGCCTCCCACCGGCTGGTGGGTTACAAACAGTCACTCAGCACGAGAAGCATCCTCGTTGAAGACCAGCTTCTCTTCAACGGCGACTGGTCATCCCACTCGGGGTATGAAGCCTTTCTCTACTTCAAGAGCCTCTCCAATCCTCCGACGGCGGTCATCGCCTCCAATGACCACATGGCAATCGGTTTCCTCAAGGCAGCCTACGAACACAACGTCGACATTCCGCGAGACCTCTCCCTGGTGGGAATCGACGACATCGAGATGGCTTCATTCACCACTCCCAAGATAACCACCATGCGGCAGCCGATGCACGATATCGCTTCCCTGGCGGTGGACGCACTGATCGATTCGATAAACTCGGAAACGCCCCGTGAATCCCGGGTCATCCTCGACGCGGAGGTCGTTCTCCGCGATTCCTGCGGCCTCTGCGCCGGCTCCGGCCCGGCTTCATAGAAAATCCATTTCATTCCCTCTTGACAACTCACCGTAGTGTGGTACCATTGTACCATAATGTTTACGTTAACATTATAATTTATTTATATATTTGAGTAAAAAAATCGTATAAAGGAGTTAAAAAATGGCACAACCTACCAAAGTCTTACTAGTCGGGGAGACATGGTTCGTTTTGAAACTGCATGTGAAGGGTTTTGATATGGTTCCCCTCGGCGGATATGAGAACTTCGCCGTCTGGTTCATGGATGCCCTCAAACAGTTCGATGATATCGAAGCAACTCACATGCCGAACCACGTAGCTCTGACGGAATTCCCCAAAACCGTCGAAGAGATGAAACAGTACGACGTGATTATCTTCAGTGATACCGGGAAGAACACCATACAGCTCTACCCCGATATGTTCACCGTGCCGATGGGCCCGAACCGGCTGGACGTCCTGCGCGACTTCGTCGCACAGGGGAACGGGTTCTGCATGAGCGGCGGATGGAACTGCTTCGAAGGAATCCGTGGGATACCGGGGTACCACGATACCCAGGTCGAGGAGATTTTACCGGTGAATATGCTGCCGTACGACGACCGGGTGGAAAAGCCCCAGGGCGTCAAGCCGGTCGTAGTTCAGAAGGACCATCCCGTACTGAAGGGGATCGACACGGAGTGGCCCCTCTTCCTCGGGTACAACAAGATCTCGGCCAAATCAGACGGGCGCGTACTGGCCACTGTGGATGACAACCCGTTCATTATCGTCGGCGACTACGGCAAGGGACGAACCATGGCCTTCGCATCCGACCTGTCCAAGCACTGGGGAACGGGCTTTATCGAATGGAAGGACTACGCTGCCTACTGGCGGAACACCATCAAGTGGCTTGCCGGCCGGGAGTGATCGCCGGGCTTCATGACGCCTGCAGCACCCCCTCGATCGGGGTGTAAATCGGTCGATTCAAACAAGGAATATTTCCCGCATAGCGGGTAAAAAATTTGGAGGAAAATATGAAAAAACTGTGTGTACTGGTTGTAGCGGCGCTTCTGTGTCTCTCGTTTCCACTGTTCGCCGGTGGAGGACAGGAAAAGGCTGAAGCGGATGAGATGATAGTCTACCACTGGTGGACAGCCGGCGGTGAAAAAGAGGCTATCGATGCTCTCTTCGCGGCATTTCTGGAAAAACACCCCGATCTCGAGATCATAGAGAACCCCGTGTCCGGCGGAGGCGGCGGCGTTATGAGAGGTCAGATCAAGACGATGGTCATGGCGGGTAACTCGCCGGACACCTTTCAGCTCACATACGGCACCGGTATGCTCGCTTCCTTCGGCGAGGTCCTGACCCCCATAGATGAGCTCTTCGAAGACTTTCCGGTACCGGAAATGGTCAAGAAGATGGGGCAGGTCGACGGGAACCAGGTGTCCGTCCCTCTCAACATCATGCGCAACAACTGCCTCTGGTACAACAAGAAACTCGTTGATGAGCTCGGTATAGATCTCGACTTCAACAGCTTTCAGGAATGTCTGGCAGCCTGTGAGAAGGCGAAGAAGGCCGGATACGTTCCCTTCGTGATCGGCGCCGGCGCGGGACAGCAGTTCTGGCTCGGGCAGATTACCGAACAGATGATTCTCGGCGCCCCCAGCGGCGGACCTGAATACATTACAAAGCTCTACAACGGCGAGGCGAACCCGGCCACAGATCCGGCCATCCGCGAGATGCTGACCTTCCTCAAGGCCCTGATCGAGAAGGGATACATCAACAATGACTACTCCGCTCTCACCTGGGACCAGGCCGCCGATGTTCTGATGCGCGACGAAGGCG
>Ga0272443_10001714_pt1 | contig 30632 bp, 29 predicted proteins | sample SSMAcet12_FD_193581 | JGI IMG/M metagenome (GOLD analysis project Ga0272443, IMG submission 193581) | Marine sediment archaeal communities from Little Sippewissett salt marsh, Falmouth, MA, United States - SSM-Acet-12 | ecosystem: Environmental > Aquatic > Marine > Wetlands > Sediment ... | reverse complement strand
TCTGCCGCACATACCCGATATCTTGCTCGGGTTCAAGGATATGTTCTGTTCTTTTGCCATCTTTATGGTCACGGGATCGAACTTGTTTAAGAATGATGAACAGCAAAGGGCCCTTCCGCAGGGGCCTAGGCCGCCTACCATCTTTGCCTGATGACGCACCCCTATCTGCCTCATTTCTATCCTGGTCCTGAATTTCTTTACCAGATCCTTTACCAGTTCCCTGAAATCCACCCTCCCGTCGGCAGTAAAATAGACGATGATCTTGCTGCCGTCAAAACGTCTTTCCACTGACACGAGAGACATGGGGATGGATCTATCCTTGATACGCTGATAACAATAATTAGAGACGCTTTCTTCCATTCCGGAACTTCTTTCGTACCTTTCTATTTCTTCCTTTGTGGCCAGCCTGTATACCTTTTTCAGGGGCCTGGGATAACTCTTTATCTCCATCTCCTGAGGTTCGGCGGTTACGCAACCTATGGAAGGTCCTTCCTCGGTTATGACCATCACCTTATCGCCTTTTTTAAGGACGAAATGGCCTGAGCAGAAATCATATACCTTGCCCTTATTCTTGAATTGTATGCCTACTACCTTGTTCATGGCAGGCCTCGTAAGGGTTAAATATGGCCTGGCTCCCGACCCGCATAACCGGCAAGCGCCAGCAGTAAATGTTCCATAACAAGTTTTGTGTTGCGCATCCTCCTGAGATCGCTCTTGGCCCTGTCCAGGGCCGAGAGGTTTTCAATAAGGCCTTCTATCTTAAGGCCTTTGGAAATCTTTTTCAACTTCCCGGAAAAATCGGCATTTATCAATATCTCATCGGCACATGAAAGCCTGGTTGCCAAAAGATCCCTGTACCAGCTCTCCCATACCTCCAGCATCTCCAGTATTATCAGCCTTTCATCCGGTTTTTCCTCATCCGAGACCTTTTTTTCCTCGTCCCCCAGGTCATAGGCAATTTTCAATGCCTGACCCCTGGAAAGGCCGGGGATGTTCAGGGCCCTGGATATCCACCTCTGCCTCTTTTCAAGGAAACCTTCCTTGCATATCCTGAGGGCTCCGCCTATGCTGCCGCCGGAAAGCCTGGCCGCAAGATCCGCCGAGTCCTTGTCGACTCCTTCCCTGGAGCGGATGAAACCGCATATCTCTTCCATGGAAAGTGGTTGGAAGGAGACCCTCTGGCACCTTGATACAACCGTCGGCAGAAGTTCCAGAGGATCGGTTACGCTCAGGATGAAGATATTGTTCGGGGGCGGCTCCTCAAGTGTCTTTAAAAAGGAATTGGCCGACTCACGGTTAAGTCTTTCAGCCTGCTGAAGAATCGATACCCTGTAACCACCTGACACGGGCGGAAAGGCTATCCTCCTGTTCAACTCCCTTATCTGAGATATCCTTATATCCTGCCCATCAGGCACTATCTCCAGAAAATCGGGAAAATTGCGGCCGGCGATCTGCCTGCAGATTGGGCAGGACCCGCAATTTTCCCCATTTTCCGGGTTCATGCAATTGAGTGCGGCGGTAAAGGCAAGGGCGGTCGTTGTCTTTCCGATACCGGGTATTCCTGTAAACAGATAGGAATGCGGAATCTTACCGCCCCTTATTACCTGTTTCAGGAACCCTTTGGCCTTTTCCTGACCTATGATCTGTGAAAAAGACAAGAAATCATTCATTCGCCGATCTTGGACACTACCGGACGGAGAGATTCAAAGATCGACTCCTCCAGTTTACCCACCTCCAAGGTGCCGTCAACGACCAGAAACCTGTCCTTTTCAGCCCCTGCCAGGGCAAGATATCCCTGCCTTACAGTCTCGTGGAATGCCATCTTCTCCCTTTCAAATCTGTCTTGCCCGCTCTGCGCCTCTGAAAGGTTCCGCTTTAATGCCCTGGCAATGCCGATTTCGACGGGACAGTCGATAAGAAAGGTTATATCCGGGACAACACCTGCTGTCACATTCTCTTTCAGGATATTCAGCAAACCGGGATCCAGCCCTCTCGCATATCCCTGGTACACGGTTGTCGCATCAAAGAAACGGTCGCATATGACCCAGTCTCCCCTTTCAAGGGCGGGCATGATTATCTCGGCCATATGCTGGGCCCTGTCCGCGCAATACAGCATCAGTTCGGCCAGGGGGGAAAGGTTCTTATTCCCGGAGTCAAGAAGGATCTCTCTTATATCCTTGCCTATCTTCGTACCCCCCGGCTCGAGTGTGTGAACAACGGGGATTGAGATTTTTTTCAACCTCTTCACAAGCCTTTTTACCTGGGTCGATTTACCGCAACCCTCAATACCTTCGAAGGTAATAAACAAAATGCACCTCATAAAATAGTGTTTTCAGTACAATCTTTAGGCCGGGAGTATAGAAAAATTGATACAGGTAATCAAGAAGCAAAAAGGCCGGAGCTGATCCATGCCCGAATAAAGAACCTCAACTTAATCTTTTCTATTGACAACTGGACGATAATGACTAAAATCCGTTCGCCTTCATACCGCTCCCGCACAATCCTCTGAAGGTGCGCTGCATCCGTGCCCACGGGCGCAAAAAGGTTTGAAGCAAAGGCTACCGACGACAATACCGCCTTGGTTTGAAAGAAGACTCAAGGGCCCAATTGCAAAAAGGAGATTCAGACACGCATGGACGATACCGGAAAACGCTTTTTAGAAGAACTCAACATGAAAAAGGAACAGTATGAAAAGGCAATAGCAAGGCTCAAAAAAAACCAGATGGATTATAATGATTATGCCCTCGGCGATAACAATATGGACGAATCGGACCAGGCCCAGCATGAAATATCGGTCTTCACCAATTACAACCTGATTGAGAAAAAGATCAGCGAGCTCAAAAAGGTAGACAGCCTGATACAAACGATTCTGAAAAGCAACAGATTCGGTGACTGCGAAGAGTGCGGGGAACCGATTCCGATTGAAAGGCTGCTTGTCGTGCCGGGCACGACCCTTTGCGTGGACTGCCAGAAGGAACTCGAAAAAAATGGTTATTCGAGGGGCCTGAACCGCCACCCCGTTCCTTATCATTCATACAGAGAAAAAGACTCCAATGATCTGGACGAACTGGAAGATTACAAATATGACCTGATTGATACGGATCTTGAAATCATTGACGACCATACCCTTTTTAATGGAGTAAACGACCTTCCTGAAGAGCGAATTGAAGTACCGGATTCGGAATCCTGAAGCGCCACGCACCGGGATTTTCAACACAGACCTACTGCGACATATGATTAAAGGCCTTCGGCCCGAAGGACAGGGTGACGAGCAAAGCGGCTTCACAATTCAAGGCGCTCTTGCTTTTGGTCGCTTTTCTATATTACAGTCATCTATGTCTATCCATCAGGGCGGCGCCGTTTTTCTCAACCCGACTGACAACCCCCAGGTTTTATGTAATAAAACAGATGGAGGTCCCTCTCCACCACCTTAAACGTCCGATGACAGGAATGAGAGGTCCGCTTCACGCTTAAATGCCGAAAGAGATTGCGGTAAAGCTGAATAAAAAGGGGCTTGTCTCCGTCCGGATAATGTTTTATTAGTGAGAACAAATTTTAGCGGAAAACGGGAGATCGCCTTTTGCAGCCTGAAAATTTTCATACAAAGATATATTCCGTATCTCAACTGACTGAAGAGATTCAGGGCATCCTGGAAGACAGATTCCCCTTTATATGGATTGAAGGGGAAATCAGCAATTTCAGTGCGCCCGCGTCCGGGCATTACTATATGGTCCTCAAGGACAAAAAATCTCAGATAAGGGCTGTTATGTTCAGGATGCAGGCCCGCTATATCAGATACGTTCCGGAAAATGGAATGAAGGTCATAGCCCAGGGAAGGATAGGCGTCTATCCGCCCAGGGGTGAGTACCAGGTCATCCTGGATTATCTCGAACCGCTGGGCGTTGGAGCGCTCGCAATGGCCTTTGAACAGTTAAAGAGGCGGCTTGCCGAACAGGGACTTTTCGATGAAGCGCTTAAAAGGCCGCTTCCCTTCCTGCCTCAGCGCATAGCGGTAATCACCTCTCCAACAGGTGCCGCCGTCAAAGACTTCCTCAAGGTTATAGGCAGAAGATTTGAGAACCTGGACATAATTGTCGTACCGGTAAGGGTTCAGGGAGAAGAGGCAAGCAGCGATATTGTAAAGGCCCTGGAGCTTGTGAACAGACAGCTGGACGTTGATGTAATCGTACTCACCCGCGGAGGAGGGTCACTTGAAGACCTGTGGCCTTTCAACCAGGAGGAGCTTGCCCTTTGCATAAGAAAATCGCGCATCCCTGTTGTATCCGCGGTCGGGCATGAAATCGACCTCACCATCTCGGATCTTGCAGCAGACCTCAGGGCACCCACTCCATCGGCCGCTGCGGAAATGCTTGTCTCGGAAAAGAAAATCCTGAGAAACAGGATAGATGAGGCGGCAGCCAGGCTCGAAAACGGCATAAAGCACCGCCTGAAAGGCCTGGGAATGGAAGTCGAGGCCTTCAGAAAGGCGATAAAAGACCCTGGGAAAGGGTTGCAGGAAGAGATGATTCACCTTGATGACATGGTCTTTCGGCTTCAAAGATCCGTAAGACGTTTCATCGACAAGACAGCCCGGGGGCTTGAAGGTGAAAAAAGAGGACTTATCGGCAACTCGCCGTCCGCCTTCCTGACCTCTTTGAGGCAGGACCTCAAGTTCAAGGAGCGATCGCTTGAAGAACAGATGCTGAGGGTACTTCATGAAAAGAGGACAGGCATTTCCCACCTTGAAAGGAGGGCGGGAGACCTGGGCCCGCTTTCCGTTTTAAACAGGGGTTACAGTATCACCATGAAGCTCCCGGAAATGGGTCTTGTCAGGGACTCGGCAGATACCTCAAGAGGTGACAGGGTAAAAGTCATGCTTTCAAAGGGAGAACTCGAGTGTATCGTTGAAAAATCCGATTAAACGTGACTCTTTTGCAGGGCATGATTCAAAATTGACAGAGATCTTTGCAAATTATAGAGTCATTTTATTAAATACGTGAAAGATAAATGTCACAGATGCCTGAAAAGGTTTGGCAGATAACATATCTTTTCCCGCATATTTTTTTTGATCCGGAGGGGGAGATGGTTGAGAAAAAATTTGAACCGGCGATGAAACGACTGGAGGAGATTGTTCAAAATCTTGAAGATGGGCAACTGCCCCTTGAAGACTCGCTCAAGGTGTTTGAAGAGGGGATGCGTCTTGTCAAATTCTGCTCCAAAAAACTCGAAGAGGCGGAAAAGAAGGTTTCTCTTCTGATAAAGGAAAGCGGCGGAAAACATAGCCTGGCCCCCTTTGATCCGGAAGGAGAAGAAGACGATGACCAATGACGATTCTTTCGACCTAAAGGGATACCTGAGCATCAGGAAGGCCAGGGTTGACAAAGAGCTGGACAAATGCCTGCCCCAGGCGGGCGGACCGGCGAATGACCTGATCAAGGCCATGAGGTACAGTCTTTTTGCCGGGGGGAAAAGATTGAGGCCGATTTTGTGTATGGCAGGGGCGGAGGCGGTGGGAGGAAATGAGGAGCAGGTCCTGCCTGTTGCCTGCGCCCTGGAATTTATTCAGACCTATTCCCTTATCCACGATGATCTGCCGGTGATGGACGACGACGACCTGAGAAGGGGAAAACCCACCTGCCACAAGGTATTCGGAGACGCGCTGGCGCTTCTTGCTGGCGATGCCCTGCTGACCGAGGCATTCACGATACTGTCGAACATCGCAATCTCGGAGCGCATTCCGGCCGGGGCGCTGTTAAGGGTAGTAGGCATTATTTCAAGGGCATCCGGATACGCGGGAATGGTCGGGGGACAGGTTGCCGATATCCAGTCCCAGGGCACCCCAGTGGACCTGTCTTTTGTTCAGTTCATCCATTCCCGTAAGACAGCGGCACTCATTGAAGGCTCTGTGGCGGCCGGAGCCGTGCTTGGGGGAGGAAACGAGGAAGAGATTAATGCCCTCAGCGATTATGGCCGAAAGATCGGCCTGGCATTTCAGATCTCAGACGATATACTTGATATTGAAAGCACGAGTGAGACCCTCGGGAAAAAGGTCGGGGCGGACGTGGAAAGGGGCAAAGCCACCTATCCTTCAGTGGTCGGAATGAAAAATTCAAAAGATGTGGGGATTGAACTTGTAGAGCAGTCCCTGGAGGCGATAAACGCCTTCGATCACAGGGCGGCCCCGCTCAGGAAGATAGCCCGATATATTGTTGAAAGGAAAAAATGACAGAAAAAATACTTGAAAGAATAAACTGCCCGGCAGAGCTTAAGGCTCTTTCCATATCCGAGCTGGAAACTCTGGCAGCAGAAATCAGGCAGAAGATAATCAAAACCGTATCCAAGACCGGCGGTCACCTCGCACCCAGTCTCGGGGTTGTGGAACTGACCCTGGCCCTTCATTATGTCTTTAATGCCCCGAAAGATAAGATCATCTGGGATGTCGGGCACCAGTGTTATGCCCACAAGCTCATAACAGGCCGCAGAGACGCATTTGACACGCTCAGGACCTACGGCGGAATAAGCGGATTTCCCAAAAGGGATGAAAGCCCTTATGACACCTTCAATACAGGCCACAGCAGCACATCGATCTCTGCCGGTCTGGGGATATCCACCGCCAAGGCCCTCAAGGGAGAAAAGGACAAGGTAATAGCCGTAATAGGTGACGGTTCCATGACCGCAGGCATGGCCTTTGAGGCGCTTAACCAGGCCGGGGACAGCGAAAAGGACCTGATCGTCGTGCTGAACGACAATGAGATGTCCATCTCGCCCAACGTGGGGGCGGTGTCTTCCTTCCTGAGTCGAAGTATGACCGCAAAAAGGTTCGTAAGTATCAAAAAAGGTGTTGAAAACTTCATAAAATCCCTGCCCGGAGTAGGAGAGAATTTTCTCAACCTGGTGCGCAGGAGCGAAGACACGTTCATGACCTTCTTTACACCCGGGATGCTCTTTGAGGCCTTCAAGTTCAAATATGTCGGCCCCATACAGGGTCACAGACTGGACAAGCTGATCGAGGCGCTGAAAAACACCACACATCTTGAAGGACCGATCCTGCTTCATGTAATGACCAAAAAGGGAAAGGGTTATATGCCAGCGGAAAAGGACCCGGCCCACTACCACGGGGTCGGCTCCTTTGAGATCCCGACCGGAAGTCCCGTAAAAATTGAACCTTCGGAAGATGCAACGGAAAAGCAGGGAAAAGCCCCTAAGCCCCCTTCCTATACCGAGGTGTTCGGAAACGCCATGGCCCAACTCGGAAAAAGCGATCATAAACTGCTCGCCATCACCGCGGCCATGTCTGAAGGAACCGGTCTGGCTGATTTTGCCGAATCGTTTCCTGAAAGATTCCTTGATGTGGGAATAGCCGAGCAGCATGCCGTGACATTTGCGGCAGGGCTCGCCACAGAGGGGTTCAAACCTGTAGTGGCCATATATTCCACTTTTCTCCAGCGGGCCTATGATCAGATTATTCATGACGTCTGTCTTCCCAATCTCCCGGTCGTCTTTGCCATAGACAGGGCGGGACTTGTGGGAAAGGACGGTCCCACCCACCATGGGACGTTCGACCTCAGTTACCTGCGCTGTCTTCCGAACATGGTAATCATGGCCCCAAAGGACGAAAATGATTTAAGAAACATGCTCTACACGGCACTTCAGCAGAAAAATCCCGTGGCCATAAGATATCCAAGAGGCAAGGCCCTGGGGGTTGAAATTGAGGATGGATTCAGGAGCATACCGATCGGTAAGGCGGAGATCCTGAAACAGGGAAAGGATATGGTCATCTTCGCCGTTGGAAGTACCGTTTATCCTGCCGTTGCTGCTTCAAACGCCCTTGAAAGTCAGGGCCTGTCGGTAGGAGTCGTAAACAGCAGGTTTGTAAAACCCCTGGACCCGGTCCTGGCTCAAATCGCATCGACAACCGGAAAGGTTCTGGTCGTCGAGGAAAACGTGAGACAGGGAGGTTTCGGATCAGCGGTGCTTGAACTTTTCAATGACATGGGGGTTCAAGGGATTCAACTTAAAAGGGTCGGACTGCCTGACAGCTTTATCGAACACGGGCCTCGGGACATACTTCGAAAGGAGTGCCTTCTTGAGGAGTCAGGTATCCTGGCTCATGCCCTTGAGTTAATGAAGCTCCCCACTGCAAACGGCGGGCATCAAAGCGTAACTGCGCCATAGCCGATCCTGCTTCATTCCGGAACCGGCCCATGGTTCCGTTCGTCATTCAGCCCTGCGGCAGGCTGCAGGTTATCACATCGAATCGGGAAAGACCCGACGGCTGGAAATTCATGCCATGGACAGAAAAGGCGAAAAGACAAGGCTTGATCAACTGGTAGTAGCATGTGGACTCTGCTCGACCAGACAAAAGGCAAAGGCCGTGATTATGGCGGGGCAGGTCCTGGTGGACGGTAGAAGGGTCGACAAACCGGGCACCTTCGTTCCATCCGGATCATCGATAGATCTGATCCGAAAGGGCACGTCTTATGTCAGCAGGGGAGGACTCAAACTGGAACAGGCCCTGCATCATTTTTCGGTTGATGTAACCGGCCTCACCATCATGGACGTGGGGGCCTCTACAGGCGGTTTTTCCGACTGCCTTCTGAAACATGGGGCAGGCAGAATTATCGCGATTGACGTGGGCTACGGTCAGCTTGACTGGACGCTTCGCTGCGACCCCAGGATCGAGGTAAGGGAGAGGACAAACGCCCGGTATCTGAAGCCGGATTAATTCGATGAAGTTATAGATGGGGCGGTAATCGATGTCTCCTTTATCTCTCTCAGACTCATTGTCCCCGCCGTTATGAGACTTTTGAGAAAGGCATCCTTTATAATAGCCTTGATAAAACCTCAATTTGAGGTTGGAAAGGGTCAGGTTGGAAAAGGCGGAGTTGTCCGCGACTCCGCGCTTCATCAGGAAGTCATTGAGTCCCTGGATCGATTTTTCAGGGACACGGGCCTTACCCCCGACGGTGTAATACCCTCCCCCATCCTCGGCCCTAAAGGAAACAGGGAGTTTTTGACACACCTGAAATTATAAGGCGCACCTCTGCCGTTCAGTCCCATGTTATCACGGAAACCGTAAACCGGGCGGATTTTCTTCCAAGGCACAGATCCTCTCACCGCATTCAAACTGATTAATACGGAGAGCCGGAACTATCAGTCAGGATTACGCAGTCCTGCGTTTTGAGGCCTTGATAGGATTGATTTTTCCGTTGGTCTTCTTGACTTCGATCTTGACATGAGTAGCCATGTTGCAGATTCCCAGTCGCCATTTGGAGGCGGGGTCAGGGGAGACGGTACAGAAAATACCTGTAGGAAACTCCTTTGCCCGTTGGCAGCCTTCACACTGCTCGACTACCTTGTGGCAGGTACCGCCGTTAAACTGGCAGCCCTTCTTTGACATAAACGCGCATTCATAACCCTCTTTTACACTTGTACAAACCATTTTAACCACATCCTTTCTTTTTGTATTTTTGCAGACAAACATCTTTTTCTGCCTGACAGCTTTATGGTTGTCAAGGAAAATAGACATTATTTGTCTGTTTGCAAGGAAAAAACAACCGGATTCCGGTTTTCAGGCAGGTCACGACCCCAGAATTTCGCTATCCAGCTTAAGCGCCAGTTCCTTCAACTGGGACTCTGCAATCCCGGAAGGTGCTTCGGTAAGAGGGCATGTGGCGCTGGTGGTCTTTGGAAATGCTATCACTTCCCTGATGGAGGCGGCACCTGCAAGGATCGCCACGAGCCGGTCAAGACCGAGTGCTATCCCGCCATGCGGAGGAGCACCGTATTTGAGGGCATCCAGCAGAAACCCGAATTTTTTATTTGCCTCATCTTCAGGGATACCGAGTATCTTGAATACCCTCTGCTGGGTATCAAGATCATGTATCCGTACGCTTCCGCCCCCTATCTCGGAACCGTTCAATACTATGTCATACGATCTCGCCCTTACCCTTTCAGGGCTTTCCTCGAGCAGGCGGAGATCTTCCTCAAGAGGGGCGGTAAATGGATGATGCACCGCCGTGAGCCTGCCTTCGGCCTCATCATACTCCAGAAGGGGGAATTTATTTACCCATGTAAAGGCATATTCATCGGCTGGTATCAGATCCATTTCCCTTGCCAGGCGAAGTCTCAGAAAACCGAGGGAACTGTTGACTACCGCCTCACTGTCGGCAACGATCAGGATAAGATCGCCCTGTTCTGCATCCACAAGCCGATCAACCGTCTTTTTGCCCTCATCTGAAAAGAATTTTTCCAGAGACGACTGCCACCCGTTTCCAGTGATCTTTATCCACGCAAGACCTTTTGCCCCGAATTCCTTAATGGATCCGGCGATATCATCTATCTTTTTCCTGGAATAGGGCCCGCTGCCGCCCTTTACGTTTAACGCCTTTATCACTCCTCCTCTTTCGACGGCACCGGTAAAGACCCTGAATTCGGAGCCTCCGGCAGGCCCTGAGATATCGATCAGTTCCAGCCCGAAACGGGTATCAGGCCTGTCCGTTCCGAATCGTTTCATCGCCTCATGATACTCTATTCTCGGAAGAGGCAAAGAGATCTCCTTTTCAAGAACCTCCTTGAAGATTCGCTTTATCATGCCCTCGACCGTGCCGATAACAGCCTCTTCATCCACAAAGGCCATTTCCATGTCCACCTGTGTAAACTCAGGCTGGCGGTCGGCGCGAAGGTCCTCATCCCTGAAACAGCGGACTATCTGGTAGTATCTGTCGAACCCGGCAATCATCAGGATCTGTTTGAAAAGCTGCGGCGACTGGGGAAGCGCGTAGAAAAGCCCCCTGTTTACCCTGCTCGGGACCAGGTAATCCCTGGCTCCTTCAGGCGTGCTTTTTGTGAGGAAAGGGGTCTCCACCTCAAGGAAACCGCTGTGGTTCAGATATTCTCTTATACAGGCGGATGTCCTGTGCCTTGTGACGAAGTTTTTCAGCATCCCGGGTCTTCGAAGTTCAAGATACCTGTGTTTGAGCCTAAGGTTTTCAGATGCGTCCACAGGGCCGTCGACCTGAAAAGGAGGGGTCTCGGTCCTGTTCAGTATCCTGAGTTCATGGACCTGCAGCTCAATTTCGCCCGTTTCCAGTTTCAGGTTTTCCTGGCCTTCGATGCGTCTGCTCACCCGGCCCTTTACGGCGATTACCCACTCGTTTCTTAATACATGAGCCCTTTCATGGCTTACCTGATCCGTTTTAGGATCAAAAACGATCTGGGTTATCCCTCCTCTATCCCTCAAATCGATAAAGATGAGGTGTCCCAGATCCCTCCTGGTATTAACCCATCCCATAAGGAGGACATCCTCTCCGATGTTTTCCCCTCTTAAATCGCCGCAGTCATGGGTACGTTTCCACTGACCCATTGAATCGATCTTTATATCCCTTTTCTCTTCCATTAAATTCCCTGTCTCACAAAAATTTTAATTGGTTTCAGGAGCGGAGTCTCTCTATAAGATCGGCCGAGATGTTATCCAGCCCCACCTCTTCCTGATCCTTTGTAGCCATGTCCCGCAAGACAGCCCTTCCTGAGGCCAGTTCATCCTCACCTACCATCAGGACCTTTCTGGCGCCCATCCTGTCGGCCTTTTTCATCTGCGCCTTGAGTCCCTTGCGGCTATATTCCGCTTCCGCCCACAATCCCGCACTGCGCAGCATATCGGTCCACTTGAAAACCTCCTTTTCGGCCCTCTCACCCAGTGCCGCGATAAAAAGATCGGGCCTTCTGCCTTCGGAAAAATCATTTCCCTCAAGAAGCGCCACAAGCCTTTCCATGCCCATGGCAAAACCTACGGCAGGGTGATCAGGACCGCCCAGGAGTCTTACCAGGCCGTCATATCTTCCTCCCCCTGCCACCGCATTCTGGGCGCCCAGCAGATCGGTCTGGATCTCGAATGTGGTCCTCGCGTAATAGTCAAGTCCCCTTACCAGCTTGTGATCGATCCGGTATCCGACACCCACCAGTGAAAGATACTGCTTGACGGATTCAAAATGCTCCAGGCATTCATCACACAGAAAATCAAGGATCGAAGGCGCCCCCGCCACCACGACCCTGCACTGCTCAAGCTTGCAGTCAAACACGCGAAGGGGATTGAGCTGCGCCCTTCTCCTGCAGTCCTTGCAGAGTGAATCATCTTTTTCAGCCAGATATTGTCTTAGCTTTTCCCTGAAAGGGGCCCTGCACTGCCTGCAGCCCAGGGAATTGATTACCAGCGTAAGATCGGGCAGGCCCACGGCCTCAAGCAGTCTCACTGCCAGCAGTATCACATCCGCATCGCTCTTTGGCCCGGCATCACCGAAAATCTCCGCATCTATCTGGTGAAACTGCCTGTAGCGACCCTTTTGAGGCCTCTCATGCCTGAACATGGGACCTATGGTATAGAGCTTCTGAACAGGATTTTTCAGGTAGAGTCTCTGCTGTATGTATGCCCTGACAATCGAGGCCGTGGCTTCCGGCCTCAGGGTCATTATCATCCCCTTGCTGTCTTCAAGGCGGTACATCTCCTTTGATACGATATCGGTTTCCTCTCCGATTCCACGGCTGAACACCTCATTGCGCTCAAGAATCGGCATCCTTATCTCCTGAAAACCGAAGCATTCGAAAAGTTTCCTGGTCTCTTTTTCCAGTTTCTGCCAGGAACCCACCTCTTCAGGCAGGATATCCTTGAAACCCTTTATGGTAGTAAATTCCAAAAGGCAAAATCTCCCCTCAGTAAAAGTCAAAGGTCTCTAACAGAAGAGACCTTTATCGTCAATGGTTTTATACTTCAGTAAACAAAGAACTGCAAGTGGGACAGGACAAAAGAATATTCGCGCCGGATAAAGATATGAGGATCATCTCCCGATCAGTTGGTGTTAAACAGGGCTAAATAAAGAAATTCTTCTTATTTAAGCGGCTGAGAGTTCGTAGGATCCTTCGCCCTCGCTTAGCTCAGCTCAGTCCCACTGCGTCGCAGCGGGTTCCCGGTTTCAAGGATTCCAGTGCTCCATTGAAACGGCGGATAAAACCCCTAAAGCATTACAAAGATTTAAAGCTGTTGCAGAAATTCTGCAAACTCTTTTCAGGTATAGAATAAATGAAAAATTCTCAAATAATAAAAGGAACACCGAGATCGATAAATTGTTAAAATGCTGATAAAGCCTTTAGAAAACATACCCTTGGACCCTCTTCGCCAACTAAGTTGGAAAAGAACCAGATATGATTCCGGGGGAGTCGGCGAAGCAGCCGGGCAGTCATGGAGAGGCGCGAATGAGCGGTCTCACGGATTCATTCCACTTCGATTTTTTCGGCCTTCTCTTTTACATCCCCCTGCTGCCCCCCTTCGATACGTTCTATACCCTCCTCTAGAAAGGATTTTATCGCCTTCAGGAATTCAACGCGGGATTTTCTCATATGGCTTTTGAACCCGGAGTCCTTTGCGCACACCTTCCCGATATCGTTGAAAAACCTGGCCACGGGACACACAAAGACATCATCGTCTTTCCTTTCCATTTTCATCTCCTGTGAAAAATATGTTTAGATATTCTCCTTCAAACCGGGCCTTTATATTTCCAATGGCCGAGATCCGCCTTGGAAGCAGCAGGTGCCTCTTAAAAGACCCCATCTTCACTATCAACTCGTCATGAAGCCTGTGGAGTTCTATATCCCTTTTCCCGGCAAACGGGAGCCTTATTGTGAGGCGGTAATCCCCGTCCTCCTTCACCAGGTTGTAGGGTGCCCCTTCGAAAAAACGGTCAAGAGGATTTTTACCCTGGTAGATCTGTAACCCGAACTCTCTCAGGGCGTCATATCCGAAGACCTCTCCCCTGGAAAGCCTGGCGGGAAAAATCGGAACAGGCTGGAAATATGAATCAGCCAGTTCCATATACCGGTCCTGGCTGTCCCGCCAGTCGGAGAAGAACTCATCGTCTATATCTTCCGGCAGCATCCTGTTCATTATTATCCCGTCGATAAGCATGTGATAAAGGGAAAAATACATAAACGCGCGTTGCGTCTCCTTGAGCACTATCTTCTCCGGATTTGCAACCAGCCGCACCGTGGTTATTTCAGGGTCTATCAGCAGCTTGTCCACGCCCCGGAGTCTCTCAAAAAGATAGGCCACCGCCTCGAAATAATCATCGCCCGGAAGCGGGACATCGTAGATTTTTCTGGCAAGCGGTCTCATCACCTTTGCCAGACTTCTCTCGACCTTGAATATCTTCTTTATGTACCACTCCAGGGTGGTGGGTATGCTGATAAAGCGAATCGATTCACCGGTGGGGGCGCAATCCAGGATAATTACGTCAAACATCTCCTCTTTGACATAGCGGTTGATATAGAGAAGCAGGCTTATCTCTTCCATCCCGGGAAGGACTGCGAGCTCTTCGGCAAGGATTTCATCCAGCCCCGTAGTATTGAACAGGAGTGAAAGGTACTTGTGGATATTGCCCCAGTTCTTTTCTATTTCCTCCTGGACATCGAGCTCCTGTATCCAGAGATTTTCTCCGACCTTTACGGGTCTTCCCCTCTTCTGATCCAGAAGATCGTTTCCAAGATCGAATATGTCCGCCAGACTGTGGGCCACATCAAGGGACATGATAAGAGTCCTGTATCCCATCTCTGATACGTTTATCCCTGTGGCCGCGGCCACACTGGTTTTCCCTACCCCCCCTTTTCCTGCAAAAAAAAGAATCCTCATCTAATCCTCTGGTTCAAGGTTCAGGGGAAAACCGGCCCTGAAAACCTTAGCCACAAGGGTAACGCGATAATAACGGATCTATCCGCCTTTGTCGCAAAAACCGGGTTTGTCCCGGCAGACTTCATATCGTCTCCCTGTATTTTTTTATTTTAGCACAGAAACCTGCCGGTTAAAAGATCATCCGGCTCACCCTTACTCCCCACCCCCTGAATCCTTGAACCCTCATAAAAAATCAGGTAACCTGCAGGCATGTATATCCAGTGGTCCGGATGATCTACCTCTAAAATTCGGCTGCAATAAAAACCTTGAGATCGACCCATGATACCTATAAGAGACACGATACAGTCAAAAAACTACCCTGTAGTGAACAACCTCATCATCGGCCTGAATATATTGGTGTATCTTGTGCAGCTGAGCCATGGTCAGGACCTGAACCGGTTTATCTTTACATACGGACTGGTACCGGCCCGTTTTTCCTCTCCTGAGATCTCAACCTATTTCAGCACGGGCCAGCAGATCCTTTCCATGTTCTCATTCATGTTCCTGCATGGCGGATTCTGGCACCTCCTCGGAAACATGTGGTCTCTCTACATATTCGGCGATAACGTGGAAGACAGGCTCGGCCCTGTACGCTATCTGCTCTTTTATATTCTGTGCGGCCTCGCATCCGGGCTGAGTCATCTTATTTTGAACTGGAATTCACAGGTCCCGACTATCGGCGCAAGCGGGGCGATCGCGGGCGTAATGGGGGCCTATTTCATACTCTATCCGGGCTCCCGGATACTCACGCTCATTCCCATATTTTTCATTCCCTATTTTATCGAAATACCGGCATTTTTCTTTCTGGGCCTCTGGTTTTTCCTCCAGTTCATAAGCGCCGCCGGATCCTCCGCCCAGGGCGGAGGCATCGCCTGGTGGGCACATATCGGCGGTTTTGTATTCGGGATGATCTTTCTCAAGCTCATTGACAAACTGCCTTCATCCGGAATCACAAGCCGGGTCAGGGAAAAAACCGCCAAGAAAAAGACTCACCATCTGCAGTCCATAAGGGTGACCGGTTCGGCACGAAACCCGCATTTATACGGATATATTACCATCACTCCTTTAGAAGCTCGGCTCGGCACAAAAAAACTGGTGAACATCCCGTGGGGGTTTAAAAAACGGCTTTTCAACGTGAACATCCCCGCCGGAGTCTCCGAGGGATCTAAGTTGAGGCTCCAGGGAATGGGAAGGCTTATGGAGGATGATAAAAAGGGGAACCTTTACCTCAAGGTGAAAATTGAATAAATTTTTCTGCCCCGGAACTATTTTTGATGACATCGTAACAAGGCGAAATTCAGACGGCACAGTAGAAAGTTCAAATGCAAGGCTTGCGCTTCCGGGAACCCGCCCCGAGCCTGCTGAGGGGTGGGACTGAGCAAGGCCCTTAGGGCCTTGCAAAGAATCTTGAGGAATGAGGCGTACTTATAGTACGTCGCAATGACGAAAGATGAAGCATAACGCAGCAGTTGGACTTTTTACGAAGCCGTCATTTTTTATCTACTTTCCCCGGTCTTATCATCTTTTCCGGTCTTACGAGTGTGTCAAATTCCTCCTCTGTGACATATCCCAGTGAAACCGCACTCTGCTTCAGGGTAAGCCCTTTTTCATGCGCCTCATGCGCTACCTCTGCGGCCTTGTCATAGCCTATATAGGGGCTGAGAGCCGTAACCAGCATAAGTGATTTGTTTAACAGTTCCTCTATCCTGCCCCTGTCGGCCGTAAGACCCTTCAACAGATTTTCGGTAAAACTCCCGGCTGAATCGGATATCAGTCTCACTGACTGCAGCAGGGAATAGATCATTACAGGCTTGAACACATTCAGCTCGAAATTGCCCTGGGAGCCGGCAAAACCGACTGTCACGTCATTTCCTATTACCCTGGCCACAACCATTGTGAGGGCCTCGCACTGTGTCGGGTTTACCTTGCCGGGCATTATTGAGCTTCCAGGCTCATTTGCCGGGATAACAAGTTCTCCTATCCCGCATCTGGGACCACTTGCAAGCCACCTTATATCGTTTGCGATCTTCATCAGGCTGCACGCGATCGTCCGAACCGCCCCGCTGGCCTCCACAACGGCGTCGTGGGCCGCCAGACCTTCAAACTTGTTGTCGGCGGCATTAAAGGGCAGGCCGGTCAGCTCTGCGATATTCCTTGCGGAAATGAGATCAAAGCCCTCGGGCGCGTTAAGGCCCGTGCCCACGGCCGTGCCTCCTATCGGCAACCTGTACAGGTTTTTAAGACACCCCCTGGCCCTTTCTACGCCCAGTTCCGCCTGTTTTGAATAGCCTGAAAACTCCTGGCCCAGAGTGAGAGGAGTGGCATCCTGAAGATGCGTCCTTCCTATCTTGACAATGTCTGCGAACTCTTCCGTCTTTTCATCGAGCACGGCCTTTAGCGATTCAAGAGACGGTATCAGATGCCGTTTTATCGATTCGGCTGCGGCAATATGCATGACCGTCGGGAATGTGTCATTTGAAGACTGGGACATATTCACGTGATCGTTAGGATGCACAGGGTCCTTGCTCCCTAGCAGGCCGCCTGCCATCTCCACCGCCCTGTTGGAGACAACCTCGTTGACGTTCATATTGGTCTGGGTACCGCTGCCTGTCTGCCATACGACCAATGGGAAATGTTCGCCGAGCATACCCTCGATCACCTCTTCAGAGGCCCGTATTATCAGTTCTCCGATTTCCGGTTTGAGCATGCCCAGCTCCATGTTTGCCATGGCGCAGGCCTTTTTGAGTATGCCGAAGGCCCTGATTATCTCTTCAGGCATCCTCTCATTACCGATCCTGAAATTTTGGAATGATCTCTGGCTCTGGGCCCCCCAGTATCTGTCTTCAGGGACCTCGATGCTTCCCATTGAATCTCTTTCAATCCTGACTCCCATCTGATAAGCCTCCGATATACGCGATTTGTTTACCACGGGACCTTAAATCATGAAACCCTGCCTTTATTGAGAGCAAAACCGGACCAGGGCAGGCTGATTGCTCAGGCACCATGTCCGGGTCTTTTCTATGTCCCCCGGTTCCTGTTTTTTGAGAATGCGTCAAGGTCTTTCATTGGAACATGGATACAACCGACTAAACGGACAAGCCTTCAAGGAACAGATGCCGCCTGTAAAGGGCTCCAAGGGTTCTTACGGCCCTGGGCAGAGAGGGAAGTGATACCACATGGCCGTCCCTTTCAAGTTTTCTGGAAACGGTTTTCTGCTCAGGCCCGTAGAGCCAGGCAACCACAGGCTTTTCCCGATATTTGGATGCAATATACCGTATTGTCCCTGTGGCATCAAGATATGAGTTTTCCGGCAGTTCGGGGGCTATTGCGATACAGATCACACCATCCACGTTCGGATCTTCAAGCACTGCTTCCAGGGCCACGGAGTAGACATGATCCATGCTGTTTTTCATGACGGCAGGCCAGATATCGACAGGGTTCCCTATCGGCATCCATGAAGGTGAAAGGTCCTTTATCGCGGTTATGGTATAAGGGGATAATCGGGCCGGTTCAAGCCCCTGGTCATACATGTCGTCGATAAGGATGATCCCCCCGGCCCCCGTAAAGGTGACTATTGCCACCCGGTTCCCCTTCATCGGGGGGAGATTGAGCAGCGCCTTTGTAAAATCCAGGATATCCTCCGGGTCACTCGTGGATATGATCCCGGTCTGCCTGAATGCGGACTCAAAGACCTCATGGCTTCCCACCATGGAACCGCTGTGAGACGCCGCGGCCCTGGCACCCATTTCAGACCTGGCGGTCTTGAGAGACACTATCGGCTTTCTGCGCGAAACCCTTTCAGCGGTTTCAAGAAAACGCCTGCCGTCGTTCATCCCTTCTATATGTAAAAAAATCACCTCTATGTCGTCATCTTCTCCGAAGTATTCAACGGCATCGGAAAAATCCAGGTCGCAGGAATTTCCCAGATCTATACCCTTTCCCATGATGCCCGTAAAAAGGGAAGAACCCACAAAAAATATGCCCGACTGGCAGACCACGCCTACCGGCGCTATCTCCCTTTTGAGCGGCATAAAGGATGAGGTAAAACCTGAAAAGGCGTTAATCACGCCGAGAGTGTTGGGTCCGAGCAGTCTGATGCCCGTTTCCCCGGCGATTTCCGTCAGACGTAACTGGAGTGAATTACCCTTTTCATCTGAATCGGAAAATCCCTGAGGAATTATGACTGCCGATTTTATTCCCTGAGATGCGCACTGCTTAAGGATTGGAGGGATGGTCTTTCTGGGCGTGTTTATAATGGCCAGATCAACAGGCTCTTTTATTTCCTTTACATCGGGAAATGCCCTTATACCGGCGATTTCTCCCGCCATCGGGTTTACAGGGTAGATCTTTCCCCTGTAACCGAAATCAAGCATGTTTTCTATTACGTTGAAACTTCCCCTGCCCGTTTTTCTGCTCGCCCCTATTACTGCGACGGAACGTGGATTCATAAAAGGTTCGATCTTTTCCTTGCTCATCACAAAGATCTCCGGAATAAGTCAGGAGGAAGCTGAAGACAATTTAGTTCAGTTTTTATTAGGTTTAATAATAATATGTGTCAATAGAATTTTTTATTCCTCCTTTTCATCCTTATCTTCAGGAAGCCTCAATTTGCATGCCTTAAGTAATTGAGGATCACCTTCCACCTTGAGTTTTCCCTTTACAAGGGCCATCTTTATTTCCTCTATATGCGTCTTTTCATCGTCAAAGATGACCGTCGCGGACTCTTCACCTTCGTAATTTGTCTTTACACCGGTTACTCCCTCAACATTCATAAGGATAGATCTTACCCTTTCAGGAGTACCCGCTCAAACAGGACCAGGTACCCTCAGTTTGACTACCCTGGCGTCAGCCTTGACCTGATACGGACAGGCCAGGGAATACATAAACGCCGTAACCATCAACAGGGGAAGAATATGTCTCTTCATTTCATTACCACCTTTCAGAGTTTTTTTATCCATACCCCTTAAAAATAACTACGATTGCCTTTATGACAAATCATGTTTTAACAAGTCGTTGTAATTTCGGAAGAAAAAAGGGCGGCCACTTCACCGGCATATTATATTCAGGCAGGTATTTGATGAAAGGAGACCTTCCGGGCCGAGGTTTATCACGGCTTTTTTCCAAAGGGGCACACCTTTATGCATATACCGCAGATGGGGGACCCGATCCCGGGCATTTCGGAAAACTCACTTATCAACTTTTCCCTGCACCGGGAAAAATAAAGGGCCTCGTCTCTGTCCCGGTAGTGATCCTTCGTGGAGACACCTTTTATGGCCCCGGCCGGGCAGGCATCTTTACAGAGGGTGCAATCCCCGCAGCGGTTTTTCAAAGGCTCATCAACCTTTAAAGGCGCCTCCGTCAGCACCGTCACAAGCCTCACCCTGGAGCCGTATTGAGGTGTAATAAGCAGCAGGTTTTTACCCTGCCAGCCCAGTCCGGCCACTCGCGCCACCGCCTTGTGGCTTATCGCCCCATAAAGGTTTTCTCTATCCGTGACCTGGGATGCCGGTATCGGAAGGCTCCTGAAGCCGTCATTCTGCAGCGCCGCAGCCGTCTTAAATGCGATTTCATCAAGGACCCTGTTTGCGGTCCGGTAGATTGACGCGTAAATCGGTGTCGGCCTGTCATCTATAGTCTCAAACACGGACAGGGGCAGCTTGAGGGCGATGGCGACTGCCCTTGAAAAGGGTTTCAACAGATCCGGCGGATCAACCCTGAGGGCCGCAAGTGAGTCTATATCCGCGACTCCTACCAGATCCGCTCCAAGACCTGTTATCTTTCCCCTGGTTTTTTCATCATAATCCTGATTCAGAGCCAGTTTTTTCATGTTTCGCTCCCTTTGAACCACGTTTTTTGCCCTTGATAATAACCATAACATGCAAATTATGCAATCTTCTCTCCAAAAATGACTCGGCAAAAATCACGTTGAGCTTTGAATTATTATATTCTATTATATTAAGTGGTTCTTCTTCGATTTAGTTGTGTAAAAGGGTTCAAGGATTCCAGGGTTCCGGGGTTCAAGTGATTGATATTTAAATATGGTATTACTACCACATCGAATTTTCTTTTGCTTGTGTGCACATATTTTATCGACCAAAAATCAGAATCCTATTAAAGAAGACATGAAAAGGCCCTGCAGCCCTCCGTGCGGCGACCGGGACATATAAAGACGAATCAAAGCGCAGACGGGGCATTATTCCACCGGCATGTTTCTTAAAACGTTTCTTTCATTTTCATGACCTTATTTTGCCCATAATCGGAGGACTCCCCTATGCAGCAAAGGAAAAGCAAGGAGGACCTTGAACAAAGGCTCACCGAGCTCAAAGATGAAGCCGAAAGGTTGAAAACAGCTGAAGAGGCACTGCGCAAAAGTCAGAGGCAGCTTTCTGAAATCGTTCAGGGAAGCCCCATAGCGACCTTTGTAATAGACGACTCACATATCATAACCCACTGCAACAGGGCATTTGAAAACCTCACCGGCATAACTCCCGGAGACATCATAGGAAGTACCGACCAATGGAAGGCCTTTTACCCCAAAAAAAGGCCTGTTCTTGCCGATTTCATAGTCAACAAAGCCTCCGCCTCTGAAATCGCCGGATACTACGGGGCCAAATTCAGGAAATCCACCGTCATTGAAGGCGGCTACGAGGCGGAAGACTATTTTTCAGGCCTTGCCGGCCAGGGCAGATGGCTTTTTTTCACGGCCGCCCCTCTCAAGGACGGAGAGGGGAATATAACAGGCGCCATAGAGACTCTTCAGGACATTACAGACCGCAAAAGGGCTGAAGAGGAACATGTAAAATCAGAGATACGCTACAGGACACTGCTTGATTTCGCCCCATATCCCATAGTGGTCTTCACCCTGAACGGACTTGTTACCTATCTCAACCCCTCCTTCACGGAAATCTTCGGATGGACGCTCGATGAACTTGAAGGGAAAAACATACCCTATGTCCCCCCCGGCCTTGAGCAGGAGACTCACGAAAATATCGAAAGGCTTTTTGAAGAAAAACAGCTGGTTCGCTTTGAGACAAAAAGGCTCACCAAAGACGGCAGGATACTTGACGTAATAATGCGGGCGGCGGTGTTTCTCGACACCGAAGAAAGACCCGCAGGTGAACTGGTGATACTGCGTGATATAACCCAGGAAAAGAGGATCGCGCGCAGCAACGCGGCTATGCTCAGGATAAGCATGGCGCTTCCTGAATACCCGGAGCTTGAGTATCTCCTGGATTACGTGAGTAACGAGGTCAAGCGCCTTGTGGGCACGGAGGGGGCGTATTTCATATTCCTGGATGAAGAAAGGGAGGAGCTCTATTTTCTGGGTGTTGCCCATGACAGGACCCTCACCAAAATAAAGCTGAAGGAAATCCGCTTTTCCATGGATGAACTGATAACAGGCCAGGTAATAAGGACCGGAGAACCGGTCATAATATCCGACATATCGGCTAATTCCGAACTGCACAGGGCCAGAGACAAAAAGCTGGGGTACCATACGAAAAACCTCCTTATAGTTCCCCTCAGAAGCAGCGATCGCATTATCGGGGCCGTGTGCGCCATAAACAAAAAGGAAGGGGACTTTGATCAGACAGATGTTGAACTGCTCAGCACCATAGCCGCTACGGTAGTTCTTTCCATTGAAAATGCCAGGTTTTCCGAGGAAATAAAAAGGGCCTACAGAGAAGTCACAGGCCTTAACAGGGCAAAGGACAAGGTCATAAATCATCTGTCTCATGAACTGAAGACCCCGGTGTCCGTTCTTTCCGGTTCCCTCAATGTCCTGGAAAGAAGGCTCTCCCAGCTTCCTGAAGAAACCTGGAAACGTACCGTGCAGAGGGCGAGAAACAACGTGGACCGCCTTCTTGAAATCCAGTACGTGGTAGACGACATTTTGGAAGGCCGGCATCACAAGGCCTATAAGCTTCTTCCTCAGGTACTTGATCAGTGTCTGGATGAGATAGAGATAATGATAGCCCAGGAAATCGGGGAAGGCCCGTTAATCGATAGAATCAGAAAACGCATCGGCAGGCTTTTCGGCCCGAAGCAGGCGGAATACAGGAACATAATGCTTCACGATTTAGTGAAGGAAAGAATTGAGATTCTCAGACCCCGGTTCTCTCACAGGCAGGTGAAGCTTGAGACCCGGATGGATGAGGTCCCTCAGGTATACATGCCTTTAGATCCGCTGGAGAAGGTGGTAGACGGACTGATAAAAAACGCCGTTGAAAACACCCCTGACCAAGGGACAATCAAGGTGATCGTGGAAAAGCATGGTGAGGGGGCAAGCCTTACGGTCCATGACTATGGAGTGGGCATAACAGAGGAGTCGCAGAGGCGCATTTTCGAAGGATTTTTCAGTACACAGGACACAATGGCCTATTCGAGCAAACGCCCTTTTGACTTCAACGCGGGGGGCAAGGGGGCGGACCTGCTGAGGATGAAGATATTTTCCGAGCGCTACAACTTCAGGATTGACATGGAGTCTTCAAGATGCAGGTTCATACCTGGTGAAAAGGACGTCTGCCCCGGAAGCATAAGCAGTTGCAAATTCTGCCGCAAAAAAGAGGACTGCATGAATTCGGGGGGAAGTTCATTTTCCATATTCTTTTCCGCCGCGCCTGACATGTCATGAAAAAGGGGCAAAAGCCCCGTTCATCTTTGCCCCTTCAATTACCAAGAAGGGGATGAGTCCGGATAAGGGCATCTATCCTTTCCAGGACATCTTCCCTTACCTCTCCTTCCCGCGGCTCATCAAGGCGTGAGATGAAAAAATTCCCGTAATAGTCTTCTTCTTCATCGTCATCCCATTCGACCCCTGCCAGGATCTCCGAGCCTTTTTCAGGAAGTTTGACAGGCAGATTCCGCCCGCTTATAAGCCCCCACATACCTGCCCAGCAGCGGGCGAGCGCCAGGGGGTGGTAACCTCCGCCGCCGATTACCAGGAGCCTTGGAATCCCGTTTTCATTTTCAGGGCAAAGCCCCGTTACCGTCCGGACCGCTTCAAGAAACAGCTGGGTGGATACCTCGAATTTTCCGAGCGGGTCTGAAAAGATGATGTCGGTGCCTGACTGAAGCACAACCGCATCGGGCCGGAAACGCCTGAACAGCCGGGGGAATACCTGCTTGAAGGCCGCGCGGTATTCGCTGTCGTTAATACCCTTTGGAAGAGGAAGGTTTACGAGGTTGTCGTGCGCGCCTCTGTCCCGGATCCTTCCGCCTTCAAAAGGATAGGCATAAGAGGTGTCCATATGAATCGAGGCAACGACCGTGCCGGGATCATCCCTGAAGGCATGGACGACCCCGTCAGGCAGATGCGCGTCGAGATCGATATAAAGCACCTTCATTCCTTCACTACGAAGCCTCATAACACCCAGCACTCCGTCATTAAAGAAACAGAACCCGCGCGCCCTGCCGGGCATTGCATGATGCATTCCGCCTGCCGGATTAAAGGCGACCCTTCCGCCTATAACCTGCTCGGCCCCCTGAATGCTGGCCCCCGCGGCGGTCGCAGGTGTGGTGAAAAAGCCCTCGAACCAGGGGTTTTCAAAGTTTCCGAAGTTGTACTTTTCCCGGTAGCTGGCAGATATCCTGCGGGTTTTTTCGCACTCCCTTACAGCCTCGATATAGTCCCTTTTGTGAAACCGCCCGAGCTCCTCAACCGTCGCCTGCCGCGATTCGATGTATTCGCCGTCTTCGATGGCACCAAAACTCCTTATGAGATCAAGGGTAAGCGCCACTCTCGGAATTCCGAGGGGATGATTTTTCCCGTAACTGTGCCGACGAAACAGAGGGGCACCGAATATTACAGCCGCATGCCCCTCTTCAAAGCTCCCTTTACCTTTCAATTGTCAACCTGTTTATGACGACCTTCTTAAGCGGCCTGTCCTGGGAATCCGTATTAACCGAACCGATCCGTCTTACCACTTCCATACCCTCCGTGACCTTACCGAAGACGGAGTGCCTGTCATCAAGGTGGGGTGTGGCATCCAGGGTCACGAAAAACTGACTGCCGTTGGTGCCGGGCCCCGCGTTTGCCATCGACAATATACCTTCGCCGTCATGCCTGAGTGAGGAGTCAAACTCATCGTCAAAATTATAACCGGGACCGCCGGTCCCGTTTCCATCCGGACAGCCCCCCTGAATCATGAACTGATCGATCACCCTGTGAAAGATGAGCCCGTCATAAAATTTTCCACCCTTGATCGTGGTCTGCCTGCCTTCGGCAAGATTCACGAAATTCCAGACCGTATCAGGGCATTCCTTTGCATAAAGTTCAGCCTTAAAGGAACCCATGTTGGTATCAAAATTCGCGGTCAGTCTTTCAACATCTTCCGTGTAGTCGCTCTTTTTACCGATCATTATTTTCTCCTAATAGTTTTTTTGACCTGTGTTTATCATCAACCTCATTTTGAATACAAGCCGTTTTGTTTACACAAAAACCGTCAACGGACCCCCTGTCCGTTTTTTTTACCACGGTATGTCATCCCGCAAACGCAGGTGCCGGGGCTCTTTTTTCAGGCCTTGTCTCACAGAAGAATACCACAGGCTGGCGCAGTGACCGCTGACAGGGCTTTCCTCCCGGGAGCCCTGTCAGCCAAGGTACCGCCTGCAAAAGCCCATGGATGCGGTCACTTCTCCGTAAGAAATAGAGAAGGCCGGAAAAAGAGTGCCGGCGCCGCACCGATATCGTCGATGCCTTCCACTAGCACCCCCGGCCCCTTGACCCCTTAAATACAATCCTCCTAACGGCTGAAAAAGGGATTGTGATCCTTTTCCCTTCCTACCGTGGAAACAGGCCCATGCCCCGGAAGCACAAGGGTATCATCAGGAAGGATGAACACCTTATTGCGGATATTTTCAAGAAGCAGCGGCATGTCTCCACCGGGAAAATCGGTACGTCCTATGCTGCCCGCAAAAAGGGCGTCACCGCAGATCACCATGTCTGCCGTCTTCCTTGAACCATTCAGATCCACTTCCCCTTTAAATACGAATGCCAGCCCGGCAGGCGAGTGTCCCCTGACATCGATCACCTTGAACTTGACACTTCCCACCTCTATTACATCACCTTCTTCAACGAATTGAGAAGCCTCTGATTTCCGGCTGGAAAAACCCCATTGAGCGGCCCTTTCAACAGCCTGGGAAAGGGCCGGAGCCTCATCCCTGTGTGTAACAATCGGTGCGCCCGTAGCCTCCTGCATTTCGCTGTTTGCCCCGACATGATCCCAGTGGGTATGAGTGTTTACTATGTATTTTACCTTGAGTCCCTCATCTTTGAGGGCCTCCAGTATCTTGGCGGCATCTCCCCCCGGATCAAAGACCGCGGCCTCACCCGTATCCTCGTCCCCGACAATATAGCAGTTCACCATGAGTGGTCCTACCTCGAGCATCTTTAAGATCATATATTCCCCTTTCCGTATCTGATGTGGATTTAAGCTATAATATTTGCATCGTTTCAGGCTTTTGCAACCGAAAATCCAACCGGTGCATTGTGAGGCGCCCTTATCAACCCGGGAGATAATCCGTTCTGACGTTCTGGAGCGCGTGAAAGACGTTGCCTTTTGTCTTCCTGTTGGCCCTGTAGAACTGTAACAGCATCTGCTTTATCTCGTTTCTCTTTGAAGAGCCTGCCGTGGGGCAGTTGAGGCTTATCTTAGGCCACTGCATGGACCCGGCATACCTTGATATGACATCTTCATCTACCATGTAAAGGGGCCTGATCACCGCAATTCTACCGCCGAATAATTCCTGCACAGGCAGCATCGTACTGATGGAGGCACCGTAGAACAGGTTCAGGAAGAATGTCTCTATCAGGTCGTCCTTGTGATGGCCGAAGGCGATTTTGCGGCACCCAAGCTCCCCTGCCGTCTCAAAGATGATCTTCCGCCTGAGCCTGGAGCAGAGAAAACAGGGGTTTTCCCTGTTCTCCGGGCTGTGGGCCTTAGGCCCGATATCGCTTTTGATAATCCTGTAATCGAACCGGTGGGTCTCAAAAAAATCCTTGAGCCGACTTGAAGAGTCCGATCCGAAGCCCGGGTCCACATGGATGGCGGTGAGCCTGTAATCTATGGGTATCCGCCTTATCCTCTCTCTCAAAAGCCATAAAAGGGTCAGGCTGTCCTTTCCCCCTGATACCGCCACAAGCAGGTGATCACCGTCATGTATCATGTCATGTCTGTGAAGGGCCCGCCCCATGAGGCGCTTTAGTTCTTTGGCGACATATCCCAAGGCGATTATCTCCTATCTGCGTTCCCCGAAAAGCCTTGTTCCTATCCGCACCAGATTCGCCCCTTCTTCAACGGCGATCCCGTAGGAATTGGACATCCCCATGGAAAGATATCTCATATCAACGCCCGAAATACTCAACCCCCTGATCTTTTCAAAGATAGCCCTTGTCCTGACGAAATAGGGACGCGCCTGTTCAGGATCACCGGCATAGGGCCCCATGGTCATAAGACCCTCTATCTTTATACCCTTTAGACCGGCGATCTCCCTTATGAAGGATACGGCATCAGCCGGCATTACACCCGCCTTCTGGTCTTCTTCACCGCTGTTTATCTCCACGAGCACCGGCATTATCCTGCCCGAGCTCAGGCAGGCCTTATCCAGTGCCTTGGCAAGTTTCATGGAATCAAGGGTCTCTATCATATCAAAGAGTTGAACGGCCTTTCTGGCCTTGTTGGACTGAAGATGCCCTATCATGTGCACCCTGGCCCTGGCTGCGATCGTCTCAAAATCCTTTTCAGCCTCCTGGACATAGTTATGTCCCACCATCTTTATCCCCGCCTCAATCGCCTCAATCACCTCTTCGGTCGACCTCGTCTTGGCGGCCGCCACAAGCCCCACCCCTCTGGGCAGCATGGACAAAATCTCTCTTACGTTTTCTTTTATCATGGAATACCTCCGGATGATATCTTGATACTTTAAATCTCCTTACCTGTAAAGTGCCTCATTAAATATCCGCAATGAACTCCGCATTCAGGGAAACTCGGTGCAACAGGCGGCCTGACATCCGGTCGGAACTGAAGATTATTTCCCGACCGTAGAGGAACCGGTCCGTGCCGGATATTGATATTCAGGCCGGTCCATGATAGTTTAGGTAAAAAGATTTTTTTGGAGGGTTTCAAGATGACTCATGAAGACAAAGGGCATTTCAGCAAAAAACACCCTGAAGGGCTGGAAATCATACCCGAGATTGCCGAGGCGATAAAACAGAAGGCATCCGACGGCACCATAACATGCGCCGCGGCCCACGGTATCGCAAAGGAACTGAACCGGCCTCCTTCCCTGGTCGGCATGAATATAGATTTTCTGGAGTTGTCCCTCTCAAAATGCCAGCTCGGACTTTATGGATACGGCCCTGGGAAAAGGATAGTCAAACCGGCTGAAACGGTCTCAGATGAGCTTGAGACCGCCATAAGGGATTCTATTGTCGACGGCAGGGTCCCATGCATCTCTTTGTGGAATATAGCTGAAAGGTTCGGGATAAAAAAAATGGATGCGTCATCGGCCTGCGACGCCCTCAAGATAAAGATAAAGCCCTGTCAGCTTGGGGCCTTTTAGCCCGCCTCACAAACCGGATAATGCATAAAAAAAGGCCGGCAACCAATTTGCCGGCCTTTTTTTAAAATTATTCCTAAAACTCAAACATCAGCAGCTACATGACTGCCCGCATGAGCCCCCCTGCGGAAGAGAGGAGCTTATCTGAAATCCTGCGCCGAATGCTGAGTTCACATAATCCACTTTTATCGGCTTTACCTTGTTATAAAGGTCTTTTTCCACAAGATAAGAAAGCCCCATCGCATCAAATACCTCATCTGTTTCTTTTGGCTCATCCAGAACCATGCCCAGGCTGGGCCCGGATCACCCGCCTTGGGAAAGCATGATCCGGATATGAGGTATTTCCTCTTTCTCTTTGAGAAACTCCTTGATCATCTCACTTGCCTTCTCAGTCACTTCAAACATGTTAGATTCCTCCAATCTATGCTATTTGGCTATAGGAAATGAATTTATGCATGATTATCATGTTGTCAACTAATTGTTTTTAATCGGCCTGAGATGACTCAGTTTTTTTGTCCTGTTCTTTTTCACCCTGAATACCGGCGCTCGAGCATCGGCACTATTTTTTCCGCCTTATCAAATAAAATGATTCAGGGACCAGGGAGAAAAATCCGTTTTAGCGATTAATACCAAATTTCCTTGTTTTTTCAGGTCTTCTATGACACATGCCGCACGCCTCATTACGCCTCTAATAATCGTCGCTGCAGAAGGGTTTGCATGTCACGACGGCCATCTGCAATCAGCAGAACATAGACCTTCTTATCCATGACCCGGTAAATGATACGATAAGGTTTGAAAAAGATCTCGCGGTATTCTCTGATCCCCAGTTTCAGAAGTTCTTCTGGATAGATACCCCGCTCGGGGAATTCGGACAACATGGACAAGGTTTTCTCAATCCGTTCTAAAACACAGTCCGCTTTTCGAGGCGAATCATGCACGGCAATGTAATCATAAAGCTCATTGAGATCGCGTTCTGAGTCTCTGGTCAGCAGGACCGCGAACGGCATCACCGATTCTCCCGCCGTTCACGAAGTCGCTTGATCGCATCCTCAGCCGGTAAAACCTTGCCTTCCTCAATCTGACGTACTCCGAGTGACAGAATTTTAAGGAGAGCAATAGTCTGCTGGGTCTGCTCATAGCTCTCGATGTCTTGTATGACCACCTTGGCTTCGCCGTTCTGGGTGATGACAAGCGGCTCTTGCTGTCTGGAAAGGTTTCTTACAATTTCAGCGGCATGGGCCTTCAGGTAGCTGATGGGCCTGATCTGGTTTGAATATTTCATGAGGGTACCTCCTTCTCTGGCAGGACTTAATATAGTCCATAAACAGGTCATATGTCAAACCTCAAAAAAGGTATACCCGGCACTTGTGGATCAGGGGTCACGCAAAGGCGTGACTTTGCAAACACCCGGCAGGGGGGTGTAATTCCACCCCGCTGGTTCTCTGCCATGCCCGTCACACATGCTTCGCATAACCGGACGGCAATGGAGCGAAGCGCAGGTCCGTGTTGATGCGGCTGTCAGCAATCTGCTGAAAATCCTTCGTGAAACAGGACAGTGCCTTGAGGTATTTTACTCTTTCAACAATACTGCCGGCAGTGCCGTGCTTTTCAATGCCGAATTGCTCCCCCACCCCTGTTTCAGGGTATCATTTCGTAAACGTCTCAGAAGACAAGGGCATTTCCATGGGCATACGTGAAAAGTTAATTCTCTAATATTATCTGCGAACTTGTTTTTTATTCGTAATTATTCAGGGCATTACAGATTCGTTTCATGCCTTCGGCCGCTACACTCCTCGGACATGCCAGATTGAGCCTGATGTAACCATCCGAATTGGAAACAAACATGTTTCCGCCTTCCAACAGTACGCCGGCGCGGTTGGCAAAAAACAGGCAGTAGTCCTCTGATGCGGGTAAATATTCTTCGATGTTGACCCAGGCCAGGTAGGTGGCTTCAGAAACACGGTATCCGGCCCTGGGCAGGTGTTCCGGAAGATACCGCCGCACAAACTCGAAATTGCCGTCCAGATAGTCCTTCAACCGGGCCAGCCATTCGCCCCCGTGGGTATAAGCGGCCTGAGCGGCTGCCACGCTGAGCGGATTTTCAAGGCCGTAATGTCTTGCCTTCCATGTCTTTCTCAAGCCGTCGCTCGGGATGATGACGTTTGAGATCATCATCCCCGCCATATTAAAGGTCTTACTGGGGGCCATGCAGGTGATGACGCGATCCGTCTCTGGAAACAGCTTTGCAAGGGGTATATGAGTCATACCGTTACGCAGCAGATCGCAGTGGATTTCATCGGATATGATCCATACGTCGTTGGTCAGGCAGATTTCGCCCATTTTTTTCAGTTCATCCTTT
>Ga0272443_10001711_pt1 | contig 30667 bp, 18 predicted proteins | sample SSMAcet12_FD_193581 | JGI IMG/M metagenome (GOLD analysis project Ga0272443, IMG submission 193581) | Marine sediment archaeal communities from Little Sippewissett salt marsh, Falmouth, MA, United States - SSM-Acet-12 | ecosystem: Environmental > Aquatic > Marine > Wetlands > Sediment ... | reverse complement strand
CCTTGTATGAGAAACAGATAACACCATTTGGAAATTCGGCAAAGATCGATGCTCCAAAAAAATACATTGGTCGCCGAGCTTTTGTAATCATAATGGATGATGATTAGGAATTATGCAACACAGCATAATTGGAAGTAATAACCTGACCTCGCCAAATGACTTTTACCAGACCTGGTCAAATCTGTGAAAAGAGCCGAATAGCAATTTGACAAATTATTATCTCTACCTTAAATAGATTGATAAGAACCGCCAATATAATAGATTGATATGGATAGAATAGATAGATCCTATATGATGCGGAAACAATTGGGTACCGCTATATAATCTCCACCTCTTCAATCCGTCCCATATTTCGACCTACCACCGAAATAGAGGAACCCCCAATCCCACCCTCACTCCGTTCCACTTTTCGACCTTTATCGCACATCCAGTATCGAAAGATAAGTCGATTCAATCCGTTCCGAGATTCGACCCGTGGGTCGAATTCCGGAACAAAGAATTCCTACTTTAATCCGTCCCGTTTTTCGACCTAACTCATCCCGTTTTTGACCTACAGAATCCGTCCCACTTTTCGACCCATCTTGTCCCGTTTTCGACCTACAGAATCCGTCCCACTTTTCGACTTGAAGAACTCATTTTCGTCTTTATATACCCCTTAAATCATCTACATTATACTTATATACAAAATAATTCACTTCGTTGTGTACGTAACTTAACTAAGGGAGGCATATAAAGATGATAATGAAAAAATATTATGTATCGGGAATAATAATCACTTTACTATTAAGCATATACCCTTTATCCTATAATGATACAGAGGGTAGTCAATACAATTATATGAGTATTGATCTATCAAATTCATACGCCTCTTTCATAGGTGAGGATGCCGATGATTGGTCAGGGAGAGAGGTCGCTATAATTAAAGACGTGAATGGAGACGGTTTAGATGACATCTTGATCGGAGCCTCTGGTGATGAAGAAGGCGGTTCGAAAGCAGGCCAAGTTTACCTCATATTTGGTTCTGAAAAGAGTTTAATAAATGACTTAGACCTTTCAATTGCAGACGCTTCTTTCATTGGAGAAAGTGCGGATGATTATGCTGGCTGTTCAGTTTCCAGTGCTGGTGATGTGAACGGGGATGGATTCAATGATATTATAATAGGGGCATATGGAAACGAGGATGGTGGTTCCACAGCTGGACAGGCATATCTGATTTTCGGCAAATATTCAGGTTGGGCGATGGATACGGACCTCTCTACCGCTGATGCTTCTTTCATTGGAGAAGATGCAGACGATCAAGCTGGTTGTTCTGTATCCGGAGTGGGTGATGTAAACAACGATGGATATGACGATGTTCTTATTGGGGCTTATGGTGATGATGACGGCGGCTCTAATGCTGGCCAATCATATCTGATATTCGGTATGGCTTCTGGTTGGACAATGGACAGAGATCTTTCAACAGCAAATGCATCTTTTTGGGGGGAAGACACTGATGATTGGTCAGGTTATTCAGTAAATGATGCAGGTGATGTGAATAATGACGGCTACGATGACATATTAATTGGGACGTATTTATCTCAAGGGGGTCGTGGACAAACGTACTTAATTTTTGGAAAGGAGACTGGATGGTCGATGGATACTGACCTTTCACTTTCCGACTCATCATTTGTAGGAAGTTCTACTCCAGAACATTCTAGTTGGTCCATCTCCGGTGCAGGTGATGTCAATGGGGATGGATATGATGATATTCTCATAGGCTCACCCAATAAAAATGATGGTGGCGGCCCAATATCAGGAAGAGCTTGTTTATTCTTTGGAAAAGAAACGGGGTGGGCGATGGATATTTCTCTTACATATGCTGATTCATCTTTTTTCGGAGAGGAAGCAGGGGATCGTGCAGGCAGATCAGTTTCTTGTGCGGGAGACGTGAATAACGATGGATATGACGACATTCTGATTGGTGCTTCTTATAATGATGATGGGGGGACTGAGTCTGGAGAGATATATCTCTTTTTAGGAAAACCTTCCGGATGGGAAAGGGATACAGATATGTTAAATGCGGATGCTTTCTTTATCGGAGAGGGAGCCGGTGACCTATCCGGTGAATCGGTGTCTCTCGGAGGGGACGTGAACGGGGACGGATACGATGACATCCTAATAGGCGCATATGGAAACGATGAAGGGGGTTCTATGGCGGGGAAGACCTATCTTCTATCTCTAAATTTTGAACCCGAAGCACTCAATAAACCCTCAGTGATATTTTCAAAAGACGGCTCTTACCTGGATATTGAATGGAATCCAAAAGAATATCCTGATTCAATTGGAGATTATAAGTACACTCTTTACAGATCAGAATTGGGATCGCACTACGAAAAGTTAGGAACCTTCTCTAAATATTACACATTTTACAGAGACCAGGATGTAAAACTCGGGGGAGAATATCATTATTATTTAACAGTTGAAACATTCAAAGGTTTTGAATCTCAACCTTCACCCATACTGGATGTCATAAATGAACCTGATTCAGACCTGGACGGTATCGTGAATTCAATAGATAATGATGACGAGGGAGACGCTATCCTCGATATCTATGATCCTTATCCTTTAATTAAAGATGCCATGGTATGGCCAAAAAAAGATGTGAATATCTCATTTTCCTCCGCTTCATTTTTAGGTGAAAATGACTATGACAATGCGGGGATATCAATATCTGGTGCGGGGGACGTAAACGGGGATGGATATAACGACCTGCTCATTGGTGCTTTTCATAACAATGACGGTGGTAACAGAGCCGGAAAGACATACTTGATATTCGGAAAACCCGATGGATTGGAGAGGGATACAGATTTGTCTAACGCTGACGCTTCATTCATTGGAGAGGGTCCATACGATTATTCAGGAGTGTCTGTTGCAGGAGCAGGTGATATAAATGGTGATGGATACGATGATATTCTTATAGGAGCACATGGAGACGATACAGAAGGACCATCATCTGGAAAGGTCTATGTTATTTTTGGAAAAAAGGCAGGATGGACCCTAGACCAGGATCTATCAAATTCAGACGCATCTTTCAAAGGAGAAGATTCAAATGATTGCGCTGGTAAAACGGTTGCAAATGCAGGCGACGTAAATGGCGATGGATACGATGATATCCTGATAGGTTCACCAAAAAACAGCGAAGCAGGTTTAGACTCTGGGAAAACCTATCTCATTTTTGGTAAGCCATCTGGTTGGACAAATAATTACGACTTATCCCAAGCTGATGCGTCATTCCTTGGTGAGAGTGCAGGCGATTCGTCTAGTTCATCTTTATCAGGAGCATTTGATGTAAACGACGACGGGTATGACGATTTTATTATAGGGTCCCCTTGTAATAGCCAAGAAGCATATTGTTCTGGAAAAACCTATCTCTTCCTTGGACGGATATCTGGTTGGTCAATTGATGTCAATATATCAAACTCAAATGCCTCTTTCTTAGGCGATGGTGTTCAGGATTATTCTGGAATGTCAATATCAGGAGCGGGCGACCTAAATGGAGATGGTTACGACGATCTTCTAATTGGAGCTCACAACAACGCTGAAGGAGGAATTAATGCAGGTCAGGTTTATGTTGTATTTGGAAAAACCACAGGGTGGTCAAATGATATTGATATTAGTGACTTGGATGTTTCAATAATTGGTGAAAGTAATTCATTGAGATTAGGATCCTCCATTTCGGGGGTCGGGGACATTAACGGCGATGGTTATGATGATATGATAATTTCTTCTGCCAACTATAGTATAGGAGGTGTTCAGTATGGAAAAATATTCGCTTTCTTAGGGAGTGAAGATAGATGGCAAAAGAATATGACTTCATCATTAGCTGAAATCACCATTATTGGAGAAAGAGGTTATGATAATCTTGATAGAATTGCGGGTTTAGGAGATATAAATGGCGATAATCTAGATGATTTTGTAATTGGCTCTTATAATAATGACGAAGCAGGGACTAATTCAGGTAAAGTGGAGTGAACCCCTTGCAACGGACTCATTGATTAGCTAGTACTAATTCGTTCCTCCTTTCAAATTCCGCCGGAGACATGTATCCCAAAGCGGAATGCATTCGTTTTTCATTGTACACATCATCTATGAATCCTCCTATGTTTTCCAGTGCGTCCTCAAATGTCTCATATTCGTTCAGATAAACCTCCTCGGTCTTCAGTGTCTTGAAAAAGCTCTCAACATACGCATTATCGTATGGATTTCCCTTCCGGCTGTTGCTGATCTGGATGCCATGATTTCTCAAGCATTCTGTGAACCTCATCGAGGTGTACTGGACACCTCTATCGGAATGATGGATCAGTCCGGAAATCTCCTGATCTCGTCTGTTATACAGTGCTCTCTGAAGTGCATCCAGAGCTGTATCAGTATCCAGATTTCTGCTAAGTGACCAGCCGATCACACGCCTTCCATACAGATCGATCTCAACAGCCAGATAGATGTATTCATTCCTCAATTGAACATATGTGAAGTCTGCTCCCCAGACCTGATTGGGCCTGGTGATTTTCATTCGTCTGATCAAATTTGGATAGACTGGATTGCCGTGTTCAGAGTCCGTTGTGATCAATCTAAATCGACTTTTTCTGAAGGTCAATTTCGCTTCTCTCATCAATCGAAGTACCCGTTTGTGATTGACGATGAAACCTTGTCTTCTGAGCTCATGGGTTACACGTCTGTATCCATAGCCAGGGTACTCACGAATGATCTTTCTGATCTGTTCCAGTACTGGTTTATCCCTGTATCTTCTGGGATTGCGCCCTTTCCGCTTGAGCCAGTCGTAGTACCCGCTCTTGCTAACATCAAGCAGATCCGTTGCTGATTTAACTGGAATCCGATGCGGATCTCTCTGGTTTTTCCAGATCATTTTGTATCTCTCCGGTATCGAGATCTCCTTTTCACTTCCTCGGCTTTTTCGTTCATTGTCTCCAAGGTTTTTTTTAGGAACATATTCTCGGCGTATAATTTGCCGACCATTCTCTCCAGCTCAGCAACCCTGGCCTGGTCCTTGTATGGATGTCCAGGGCCAGAGAATGCGTTCTCCGGATCTTCCAGAAATTCCTTTTTCCACCTTGCAACGAGCGCCGGGTGAAGTCCGTTTTCTCTCGCTACCTGAGCAACAGGAACACCCGCTTCGACCTGTGACAGGATCGCCAGCTTGAATTCGCGAGTGTAAAAGTTTCGCTGCTTTGTCATGCTACACCTCCAATGCAATCATAACTTAACCAAGTGTCCGCTCGCGGGGGTGCAGTCCAAAGTCTATCTGATGAACAGAACCATATTGCCCATGGTTCAAGATATATCGGCTAAACTGGATGGGAGATCAAACAGTGTAAATATTACATGGGAAAAAACTATCTCAGAACCATATTTCTATGGTATTTACAGAGGTAATGATAGATATTCCATGGTCCGTATAAACACATCGACCTCAGATTATTTCTTAGACAATGAAGTAATAGAAGGAGCAACATATGTTTATGCTGTTTCCGCAGTTTGCCCTCTAGGTGGAGAGGGTACATTGGGATTTTCAAATACAATAACTGTATATCCAACTATATTTGAAATGTCAGATGTCGTCGATGATATATGGAACATGCTGAATTACCAGAATAATACAAAAGATACTACAATTAATGAGCTTCTAAATATGGTCTCATACATCAATGCAACATTTGGAGATAGATTGAACTGGTTAATAACTTATGTTGGTTTAAATAATAACTTATTAAAATCCTTAAATATATCTGCAACTTCTATCATCTCAAATATCACCAAAATCCAAAATGACATTAATAATATGGAGGACAATATCGATTCAAATCTCCTTAAATTGCTTGCGGATTTGACTACCTTTAGAAAGGAATTCAACAACTATGAGGATAACTACACCATTGATATTTCAACAATATCTTTGTTCTTATCTGATTTAGGTTTAGATGTTGATTCAATTATTTCTAAATTAAATGGTGTTGATGCAAACGTTAGTGATCTTGATGAAAAGACCGATGAGCAATTCCTCGAAACTATGCTTATGTTATCAATGATAGACCTCAATATTACGTCATTAAACCTTTCCCTTGCAAATCTGGATTCAAAAGTAACATCGACCATGCAGGAAATCATCTCGGACATGTATGGTTTCAATAAAACCATACGTGCTAGAATTGATCTACTTGAATTGGAGCTGGAAGCGGACATCTTATCCCTCATATTGCATATTGAGGAGTTGAACACTTCACTGAACCAAGAGCTGTACATGTTGAATTCTGATATTACTTCCTACAAGGATGAAATACTATTCGTTCTCGAGGAGCTGTCTTTAGAATTGGAAAACCTATCCATAGAACTTGAAGGAACGGAGTCTGATCTATTGATAATACTAAATGATATTAATTCTATGATAAAAAATATCGAGACAACAAGTATACCACAACTTAGAATGAAACTTGACCTACTTTCCCTACAGCTAGATGACAATGCAACAGAGATACTTACATTGATTTATGAACTACAAAATATAATTGATAATTATGATTCAAATATAACATCTAAATTAGAGAATATAACCACTACATTAGAAATGCTTAATGATCTAGAGGAGATATCTGATGACATTTATGAAATCAATACCGATTTGGAAACCCTAAAAAAACTTGAAGAGAGCTTATCTAATTTAGAGAGTGAACAGTCAGATACATCCTCCTCAATAATAATCTTGATTATACTTATCGTTATAATATTAATTATGCTAATAGCATTTATTGGAATTTTTATAAATCAAAGTAAAAAAGAATCTCCTAATCCCAAAACTATTGATTAGAAAAAATTCACATCAATAGAAAGTGTCAACGCCAACTTAAAAATCCCCATTCTATAGTGCCTTATCCCTATTAAATTAAGAAACTTTTAGGGGTTTTAATGAAAAAGAATAAGATGATATTGTAAAAGATTTAACGTCGCTCGTTTAATAAGGGATTCTGTTGATATATTGTGTTTATTGGAGGGTTTAAAGGTTTCTGTAACTTTTCTCGAATTAATATTACTAATATTGCTATCGTGAATATTAATAGAATAATAAGTATTAACAATACTGTAATATTTTTCATAGAAATATTTTCATCAGTTTCTGATATATTTGAGTTTACATCTGATATCTTTTTAAGAATCTCATTGACATCTTCTGTTTCAGCCATCACGTTATCAATTTCTTTCAAATCTTTCTTAGTTTCATTTTCCAAATTAGAAATATATGCTATAATCTTATTTAACTTCTGGGAAATATTCCCTTCTGAAGTCCCTAACCTTAATATGAGGTCTTTAATTGTTCCTTTCATTTGTGGAAATGTCATCTCATCGAACTTATTAAGCATCCCATCAATTATACTTAGGGATTGTTCGGTTTCATCATGGGATGTGCTTCTGTTTTTCTCTGATAATATTATCTCCTCTCTTACTCCGTAAATCCTTGCTCTTATCAAAGTCTGTCCAGAAAGAAGGTTCCGTTCCATATTGACAACTAAGTCATTCATTGTAAGGTTTAAACCAGTTATAAGAACAGCGAGATAGTCAATAATATCATCTTGACCATCGAGTAGGTCCTCTATTTTATCGTGTAATGATAGGTTAACTCCTTTAATGGTACTGAGGACATTGCTTTTTAGGTCTGATATCTTATCTGAGAGGTTCTTTTCAAGATCAAATATTTCATCAGAAATAGTATCTCCTAAATTAGATATCTCATCTGATAGGTTGGATTCCAAGTCTTTTAATCTATTAAAAAGCTCCTCTATTTGGTCATTATAGGATTGGTTCAATACATTTAATGACTCTATGATTTCAGGTATGCTGGACTGGTTCATATAAACCAATATGTGGTAGGATCGATTTACGAGGTCTTCGAGATGGTTGAAGGGATAGTAAGGTTCTGGATCATCAATGTCTAAAATCCCATCGTTATCATCATCGGGGTCACTATTATCTCCCATCCCATCATGATCAAAGTCCTTCCACTCAGTGGAATTATAAGGGAAGTCATCCAAGGTGTCGATGAACCCATCATTATCATCATCGGGGTCGATTAAATCGCCAGTACCATCCATATCAAAGTCAAGGTCTGCAATACACACTGAAACGCTTGACATCATACCCTCTATTCCGGATGAATCATATCCTGCAACCTGATAATAATATGGAATACCTCTTACGAGATCATAATCAATATGGTTAGTATCTGATGGGGATGAAATCAATTCAAATGGGGAATAACCCACTCCCCTATACAAGTGGTATCCCGCAACATCTCCGGACCCTGGTGCTTTCCATGATATATTAATTCCCAGTATTGAACCTAAAAGGGATGTGGATATATCCGTAGGTGAATCAGGGCCATTGAGAGATAGAACCCTGACAGGTATGGTATCCGTGTCGGTCAAACTTGTTGTGTCTTTGACCTGTGCATTAACCGTGTAATTGCCTGGTGAGGAATACTGATGGAGGATTGTCTTTGATATGGAATAATCTGTGTCCCAGGTTCCATCATTCTCCCAATCCCATCTTACAGTGAGGTCGGTCGTGAGATCCTCGTTATCATAACAGATAGCATTGAAGGAAAATGTTGTTGAAACATACCCAATATGGGGGGAGACCTCTAACTGAATCGAGGGGGTCGGAGATAATATGGTAACATATTCTGTGAAGTTGTCAACTAGTCCATTCGTATCGTTGACCTGAACGGTAACAGCATAAGTCTTTGGTGATGAGAATTTATGTGTGATTATCTTTGTACTTGACCTTGTCGTGTCCCATGTTCCATCACTATCCCAATCCCATCTTACCTGTAGGTCCTCAATATCGTCCTCTGCATCGAGGCATGAAGACGCATTGAACGTGAACGTTGTATAGGTGTACCCAATAGTGGGAGAAACGGAGAAGTGAGCTCTTGGTATGCCAGTAGGAGTTCCAACCGTAACAGATCCATAATACCAATCAATGAACCCATCAGTATCTTTCACTTCCATCTTGATGGTCTTAGTCCCTGGTGATGAATAATAATGTGCAGCAATCTTGTTTGTTGACCAGTCTGTATCCCAGGTCCCGTCATTCTCCCAATCCCATCTCACCTGTAGTTTTGAAATATCATCGTTATCCGAGCATTGTGAAGCATTCACAGTGAAATGAGTATAAACTCCACCAGAACTGGGTGAAACAGAGAAATGAGCTGTAGGCACTAGTCCATATAGATTTATGGTTACTTGCTTTGAACTTGTTCCAGTTAGGCCATCCTTGTCTTTTACTTGTAATGTCACTGTATACGTTTTCGTCGATTGTATCTTTGGGAATATATGATATGAAGTATAGGAATTTGTCCATTCTGAATGAGTACCATCTCCCCAATCCCATTTAAATTGTAATGATGTTAAAGGTTCATTATCATCTGTACTTAGTCTTGAATCAAATGTAAAATTTGTAAAATAATAACCATTATCAGGTGATATATCAATATCAGATATGGGTTTCTCACCTAATATGTCAACTCCATAAGTGCTTTTTAGCAAAATATAATTTCTGGTGTTAGATACAGATACATAATCATAAAATGTATTGGAATATGTAATAATATTTTTTATTTCCGATAAATCAGAATTTATTGAATATATTTTATTACGATCTATAAAATAGTATTTATTATTATCTGATGCAATAATATTATAGAAGGAGGAAGTACTATGACTTTTATAGTATTGCAATATCCAACTCGATCCATTTATTGAAGAGATTATTCTAAAGATTGCATCCTGGGAATAATATATTAATTGAGTTTCATTTACCTTCGAGAATATAAAGTCTATAATACTTTTTGTCGAAAGAGATTTTGAATATACTTGATTGTAATTACTACTTTTATAGATATTCATTATACTTCCTACTGTTATTCCAAAATAGTTACCATTTAACGAATATTTACAACCTGTTATGGATGAAAAAATTGTAGATGATTTATACAAGAGTGTACCATTATTTGTATAATATATGTAATAATTATATCCCGAAAAGCCGTTATAATATGCAATAAGTAATTTATCCTCTATTGGGTGAAAATCCAATTTACATCCTTTATTAAGTAATAATATTTCGCTATTATTGTTTGTATAAGCTATTCTAGTAAACCAGGAATTATTCTCCCTATCATAAGCATAATAACCAATCTTTGAAAAATTACTATTAAAGCAAATTCTTGCCACTTCTCCAAATAGGTTAATATTTCTATTGTATTTCCAACCTTGTGAAGATATATTCCATAAATATATATTATTTAATCCTGTACAGTATAGAAGATCATGTATTTGGTCATGAGCTGAATATTTAAATGAATTCGGTGTTTTTAATACTAAAAAGCTTCTTTTTGTGATAATATTTAAAAAATAAATATTAGAAGCGCTAATTGTAACGATCTCTGTTTCATTAATAAAAGAATAAATAGAGAAGATCTGTTTTGTATATATAAGAGACCAATTCTTTAAGCTGATAATATTTATACTATTATCATAATATGATAGGTAATTTATATCGGGCGATAATAATACAGATTGTGGGATATTACCAGAGTAACTCTTATTTCCTAATTGAGTATAATCTGTAAGATTTATTCTTATTATTTTTGTAGTATCAATAATATAATCTGAATTAACATCATCTGCACTCATTAAAATCATTTCATATGATTTAATATTAAAGGTTATTAAATATACTGGGTATAATGAAATTGGAATTCTTTTTTCAAAAGATCCATTATTACTAAGATTGTATATCTCTATATTATATCCATTCGAAATTACTACATGATTATTATATGGATTAAAAGCAAAATCCCTTATTGAACTGTTAACCGTTATCTGATAATTCTGAACATAAGTTTCACTGTTAAATATTGTAAGGGTCATATCAGATACTATCCCACAAACATTAGATAATGAAGAAAATTTCATCCCCTTTAAGTTAGGTTCTGAGGAAGTATATTCCTCTTTAAGAGTAGTGGTGTTCCAATAGTGCATGGAGTGAACCCCTTGCAACGGACTCATTGATTAGCTAGTACTAATTCGTTCCTCCTTTCAAATTCCGCCGGAGACATGTATCCCAAAGCGGAATGCATTCGTTTTTCATTGTACACATCATCTATGAATCCTCCTATGTTTTCCAGTGCGTCCTCAAATGTCTCATATTCGTTCAGATAAACCTCCTCGGTCTTCAGTGTCTTGAAAAAGCTCTCAACATACGCATTATCGTATGGATTTCCCTTCCGGCTGTTGCTGATCTGGATGCCATGATTTCTCAAGCATTCTGTGAACCTCATCGAGGTGTACTGGACACCTCTATCGGAATGATGGATCAGTCCGGAAATCTCCTGATCTCGTCTGTTATACAGTGCTCTCTGAAGTGCATCCAGAGCTGTATCAGTATCCAGATTTCTGCTAAGTGACCAGCCGATCACACGCCTTCCATACAGATCGATCTCAACAGCCAGATAGATGTATTCATTCCTCAATTGAACATATGTGAAGTCTGCTCCCCAGACCTGATTGGGCCTGGTGATTTTCATTCGTCTGATCAAATTTGGATAGACTGGATTGCCGTGTTCAGAGTCCGTTGTGATCAATCTAAATCGACTTTTTCTGAAGGTCAATTTCGCTTCTCTCATCAATCGAAGTACCCGTTTGTGATTGACGATGAAACCTTGTCTTCTGAGCTCATGGGTTACACGTCTGTATCCATAGCCAGGGTACTCACGAATGATCTTTCTGATCTGTTCCAGTACTGGTTTATCCCTGTATCTTCTGGGATTGCGCCCTTTCCGCTTGAGCCAGTCGTAGTACCCGCTCTTGCTAACATCAAGCAGATCCGTTGCTGATTTAACTGGAATCCGATGCGGATCTCTCTGGTTTTTCCAGATCATTTTGTATCTCTCCGGTATCGAGATCTCCTTTTCACTTCCTCGGCTTTTTCGTTCATTGTCTCCAAGGTTTTTTTTAGGAACATATTCTCGGCGTATAATTTGCCGACCATTCTCTCCAGCTCAGCAACCCTGGCCTGGTCCTTGTATGGATGTCCAGGGCCAGAGAATGCGTTCTCCGGATCTTCCAGAAATTCCTTTTTCCACCTTGCAACGAGCGCCGGGTGAAGTCCGTTTTCTCTCGCTACCTGAGCAACAGGAACACCCGCTTCGACCTGTGACAGGATCGCCAGCTTGAATTCGCGAGTGTAAAAGTTTCGCTGCTTTGTCATGCTACACCTCCAATGCAATCATAACTTAACCAAGTGTCCGCTCGCGGGGGTGCAGTCCAGCATTTTATCATTGTAATAAATCTTCAGCATTGTATCTGATATATATTTTACATATGATGGTGAATCGCATTCGATTTCATCCTTAACAAACCTTGTGCTGATGTTGAATATCAAAATCCTTATAGGGGTTCTAATTGCAATATACTTTTTATTTGGTGAAATATCAAAGTCTATTCCATTGAAGCACCCCACCCTCATTATCGGATCGAATACAACTCCTTTATCGAAATTGTGGGTACTTCTTGTGGAATTATTCTGTTGGATGTCCATATCCGACTTCTTATCAGTTAATGGATTTTCTTCCTCAGCCTCAATAACAACTGGTGATAATGACACTAATAGTAAACTGATTATCAATCCCATTATATAGGGAACCTTTCCGATCAAATATTATCCCTCCCATATTGAAAGCATTTTTTATCATATCATGGTCAAAGGTGCTATTTACCATTTACTATTAGGAAAAAACCACATGAATTGTCAACGCCAACTTAAAAATCCCCAAAAACGCTAATTTAAATTTCCCCACTAGTATATATTACTATGCTTTCTCAACCTCCTTGTTTTTCTTACCCTCCAAATACCAAATAACATCCAGTAGAACCCGTTTCTCATTTCCGGTAATTTCACCTATCAACTGTTGCCAACGATCATATTCATCATAAGTGACAATATTTTTCATGGTCGTTGGTAACTTTCCATATTTTGAATATAATTCGGGTTCCATTTTCTTTATAGATTTCATAACCCGGCTATCCAAAGGACAATGAAGATAATTTCTTATTCGATTTGATATTTCATCATTTGGTAAATTTGCCCAGTCAACAAATACTTTTAAAAATACATTTAACCCTTTTTGAGCTTGACCATAAGAAATTCTATTTCCATTGAGTTCCATTATAGTATTATTATAAATAATACTATCTAAAAAATCTTTGTGTTGTTGATTGTATTCCTCTTGAGAATTTACATTATATAATGTGTAAATGAAATTATATATTTCCTCTCTGATAATTTCATTTATTCCCTTTTTGAATATTCGAGCACAGGAAGGGTTATAGGACATCATTATTATGGTCTTATATATGGCTTCTTTTTCATTATCTTTTAATTCTTTAATGTTTATTTTTTCATTATTATATTCCTTTATTATGGGCTTTTTAAGCCTTTCGTTCATTTTTTCCATCTCTCACTCCTCCTGATATGGCAAATAAGGATGCCATATAGTGACTTTATATTGAATAAACCTTACGAATAAGAACCACCAATAGAATAGGTTGATATGGATAGAATAGATAGATCCTATATGATGCGGGAACCTTTGGGTACCGCTATATAATCTCCACCTCTTCAATCCGTCCCATATTTCGACCTTTTTCCGAAATAGAGGAACCCCCAACATTCCCCTCACTACGTTCTGTTTTTCGACCTTTATCGCACATCCAGTATCGAAAGATAAGTCGATTCAATCCGTTCCGAGATTCGACCCACAGGTCGAATTCCGGAACAACAGATTCCACTTTCAAACCGTTCCGTTTTTCGACCTAACTCGTCCCGTTTATGACCTGAAGATTCCATCCCACTTTTCGACCCATCTTGTCCCGTTTTCGACCTAATTCAACCCATTCTATACCCAAATCACTAAAGAAAAGAAAAATATTTATTTTCTCATATTGTTGGACCTTTGAAGGAATTGAATATGAAACAAAATCAGATACTCGGGGGACTGTTCGGTCTATCCATAGGGGATGCCTTAGGGGTACCTGTAGAATTCATTCCAAGAGAAGAAAGAATAAAGGACCCAGTCACAGATATGAGGGGGTTCGGGACCCATAATCAACCACCTGGAACATGGTCTGATGACAGCTCCCTTGCTTTCTGTCTTTGTGAATCCCTCTGCACAGGTTACGATCTGAATGATATCGGAAAGAGGTTCGTAGATTGGTATGACACGGGATACTGGTCAGCTCATGGTAATGTATTCGATATTGGTATTGGAACAAGAAAGGCTATCCAGAATTTAAAAGGTGGAATGGAACCGATAAAGGCGGGACCAAGGGATGAATACAGCAATGGAAACGGTTCATTGATGAGGATACTTCCACTTGCCTTCTATGTCGAAAAAGAGGATATTACAACCCAATTCAATAGAGCCCATGAGGTCTCCTGTCTAACCCACGGCCATATACGTTCCCAGATGGCCTGCGGGATCTACACACAGATCGCTGTTAATCTTATAGGGGGAATGGATAAAGAGAGATCATATGAAAGAATGATAGACGTTGTGTCAGAATTCTACTCATCCGAACCTTACATTAAAGAAATACAACACTTCAAAAACATCCTGGAGAAGGATTTTTCCGAATTCTCATCAGATGAAATAAGTGCATCCGGATATGTTATTAAAACATTGGAAGCAAGTCTATGGTGTTTACTGAAAAACGATAGCTACGAAAAAACGGTTCTTGCAGCTGTGAACCTGGGCGAGGATACTGACACAGTTGGAGCTATAGCGGGGGGATTGGCGGGAATTCATTATGGATACAAGGGCATTCCAAAGAGATGGATAGAATCTATTGCCAGAAAAGATGAAATATACCAACTTGGAAAGAGATTATATCAAAGTTTATCCAATAAATAAAAGCAATATTTGGATCATGTTCTACCAAGATCTATCACTTTGGCTTCTGGCATGACGCCTTTTAAAGTCTCGACAGTTCCTGGATGACATGTGTAGTAGAGAACCTGATTTGTTTTAGTTAGTTCCTTGATCGCGTCACAGGCAGACCTGAACCTGTCCGGATCGAAATTAACAAGGATGTCATCAAAGATCACCGGGAGTGGTTTTGCCCTTTTATTGAAATCCTTTATGAACCCGAACCTAAGAGAAAGATAGAGCTGTTCAGCTGTCCCTCTGCTCAATTCCAGAATGTTCTTTCTTTTCCCATCCTTATCTTCAACATATATTGCAGTCTCATCAAGAGGTGCATAGATATTGGGGTATTTACCCTGAGTAATGCTGGAAAAGAATGATCTCGATTCCTTAATAACACCGGGCTGTCTTTCCTTTTCATACCTCTCTATCGCCTTTTTGATCATCATCTTTGCAAGTGTCAGACAGGACCACTCCTCAGCCTTCTTCTCCAGCTTCTCCATCTTTACATCTCGTTCCAATCTGAGAGATGAACCCTCCTCCCTGTGTTCTATCTGTTCTATCTCCTTCTTGATACCACCTAAGATCTCCCTCTTCTCTGAAAGTTCTTCTTCAATGCCATTAAGCTCTTCTCCAAGCAACTTCTCCTGTTCATCAAGTTCCTCCGGAGTGGTATCTTCAAGTTCCTCGATGAATCTGTAATATGGATCTCCATCTCCACTTATCTTCTTTATTTCCCTTTCCGACCGATCGATGAATTCCTCCAAATTTCTACGTTTATTCCAGTTCTCAAAATTTGTTCTGAATTCTTCTTCGGATCCTGCCGATCCATCCTTCAAAAGGTCGGAAATAGCACTCTCCTCTGTCCTTAGCTTCCCCTCAGCAGTCTCCATTGATTGTCTGAACTTTTTTACATCAACATCGATCTGTTCAAGTCTCTTGAGATCCTTTTTGTTACTTTCAAGTTTGTCCACCAATCTCTCAAGCTCAACAATAGCATCAAAATCTTTCTTTTCCACCTTACAGATCTTCATCACATCTTTCATTTTTGATCTGTAATTTTTAATGAAACCCTCCACCTTTTCCAATCTGTTTTCTAGATCCTTTAGGGACCTCTTCTTATCTTTGCAGATCTTGATAGTAGAGAAGATATCTATGACTCCTTCCGGACTCAATTCAGGATCCAGACCCTTATCCCTAAGCCAGGACCTCCATTTGTCTATCAGCCCTTTTTCTTTCTCCTCCAAATCATTGAGTCTTTTCCTGGTTGTTTCAAGATCAGTTTTCTGTTCCTTGATTTTTTTATCGATCTTCTTTTTCTGGGCTCCAAGTTCATTGTATTTGTCAATATATCTGATTATCTCCTGTATCTCAGAATCCTTGGTTTCGACCTGCCCTATCTCAGGGATGTCATTGAAGCCCAACACCTTTGCATAGGATAGGATCTCCTTCTCAAATCTTGAGATCTCCTTTTCCTGGATCTTTATTCTCTTCGAGGCGTCCTTGATCTTTTTAGTAGAATCTTTATCGGCAACTCTTGGTTCTGAACCAGTCTTCATAATGGATCTTTTCATCCAATATATCACAAGATAGACTACAAATGATATCAAAGAGGTACCAAGTATAATTCCGCTTAGTGCCCAATTTCCAAAGACGATGGAGGATACCAATAGAATGAGACCCATCGACAATATAAGGAACAAAGGCCAGGCGGGATATCCTGCCTGTTTTTCGGTCTTCGCTGGTTTTATCGCAGAGAGAAGGTCCTGTCTTTCATGGAGATTTTTGAGATCGGTCCTGCTGGTCATCAATTTTGGTAGTTTTGTACGAAGGGAATAGACCGCATCCCTTTTTTCTTGTACAGCCTCCTCTCCAATAATGCTGCTGGATATCCTATCAATATTCTCTTTTATTTCATTCCTATTTGCTTCCAGATCAGACATTTTGTCTTCAACGTCTTTGATGGACCTTCTTGTATCTCCAATAGATTCCCTAACATCAACGATCTTCTGGTGTCTTTTCCTTATCGATTCCTTAGTCGGTATGGAACTATCGAAAACATCCAGTTTATTCTCGTCCCAATCAGGGCCTATCTCCTTCAGATGTTCATTCAATTCTCTGGTCTCATTTTCCTTCTTATCAATCAATTCCGGAAGGTCGTCCTGTGCTGTCGAGAATTTCTCCTGACCCTTCTGAAGTCCTATTATCTCCTTTTCATTTTTCAGTATATTATCATCTACTTTGATATTCGATCTTTCGATACCCAAATTCTGCAGTTCGTTTTTATCAGATGAGATCTGCTCGTTAAGCTCCTCAATCTTTTCCTTACATCTTTCTAGCTTATCTATACCTTTATCAGGGAAATTATCGATCTCCGGTATATTTTCCATACTGTCTTTGGATTCTTTTAAGTTCCTCCAGGAGTCCCAAGCCTGGATGAGGTTCTTAACATGTGTGTGTCTTGATCGGATATCATTCCTATTTTCTGTGATTTCCTCGATGACCATTGATAGTTCATTCCTTTGCCTGTGAAGTTCATCAAAATTCTTTTGATCAAGTTCTATCTCTCTAAGAGAAGAATTCACATCCTTTATTTCTCTGAACAATGAATTTATCTCAGGCTTGCTACCTCTTTCCTTGAAAAGTTTATCGATTTCTTTGTCAAGGTCATTTTGCACCTCTGATAAGGAAACAGAACCCGTCCCGGTTCCAGCACTGTATAATCTGTCTCTTATCGAATCGCTTTTTAATGTATCAAAGTCCTGGAGTTCAGATAGACCGAATGCGTATATGTTTTCGTATATCGATTTATCAGAATAACCCAATGCCTTTGATAGTTCTACCTCTCCTCCATTTGTTCCATCAGGTAGGTAGACTGCAAGATGATGATTATCGGGATACCTTTCAACGGTTAATTTTGTGCCCTCTTCGGTCTTAATATCGATCCTTCCCCCATGATTTCCACCGTGAATGGGAGGGTATAAATTCAACCTGCTGCGTGCGTCGGGAAATCCGAATAATATCCTATTCTGGAAGGCGAGGAGAGTTGACTTTCCAGCCTCATTTGGCCCGTGAATTATTGTAAGACCATCACTTAAGTCATCAAATTTGAAATCGTGAAAGATACCGAAACCATCTATATGCATCCCGGTAAATTTCACATCTCCCCCTCCCTGATCATTCTATCCAGACAGACTTTCTCCGCTTTTTTCAGAAGGGATATGAGGGTGTCATAATCAGATGTCTCAAGCAATTTCCTACCATATGGGGATGAATAGAGAGGCTGAAGTGCCTCATCAACATCAGCGATCTTTTCCTTATCACTGTAATATTCTTCAAACAGGTTCAAGAGTCCTCCAATGAAATCCTCTCTTTCCAGTAGTTTATCTCTGTCTATCTCGGGTTCGGTCCTATTTTGTATACTCTCCACCCATACAAAGTTCCTTTCACCCTCTTCCCCTGACCTTTTTTCATTAACTAGATCCTCAAGGTAACCTTTCCTGGACAAACTTGAGTATAGATTACCTCTACCAGTTAGTATTAATCTACATATGGACGGAACATCGGATGAGATCTTTCGGATTTCTTCAATTTTATCATCGATCACAGAGAAAAGGTCCTGTTCTATCGACATTCCATCTATGGATATTTCCTCTATATACCATCGAACCGATTCCATTGCGATGAATTCGTACTTCAGATCTCCGTATTCGTCAACATCGATCAGATAACAACCTCTCTCGTCAGTCTCTTTGGGATTCAAACCCTGTGGATTACCTGAATAAATCACTGTCGGGTTCTCTTCATTTATCACAGATTTTTTATGTACGTGACCGAGTGCCCAGTAGTCATATCCCAATTCGGAAAGATCATCAAGAGTGCATGGAGAATATGGTTCATGTCCAGTGTCGCTACCCAGATTGCAATGCAACATCCCTATGTTGAACATTTCCCGGTCTGACTTGGAAACCTTTTTGAACTTCCTTGTAAGATTTGTTTTAACCTCTCTCTTGTGATAACTTATCCCGTAAATATTTGCTATTGGTTCCTCATCTTTCTCGAAGACTTCTTTATCAACAGATCTACTTCCAAAGATATGGACATTCTCGGGCCATTCGATTTTAGAGGACCATCCACTTAAGGGATCGTGATTTCCGTGAATGATGTAGATCTTGATCCCTTTGTTTGAAAGCCTTTTCAACCCGTCCCGAAATCTCAACTGTGCTCGTAGGCTTCTATCCTGGCTGTTGTAGATATCACCTGATATCAAAAGGAAATCAACCTCTCTTTCCATGCAGAGGTCAACTATTTTGTTGTAGGTATTGAATGTTGCTTCTGACAGCTCTTTGCTTATGTTGCTATCGATATCTGAGATCCCCTTGAATGAACTGTCGAGATGGAGATCGGCTGCATGGATGAAACGAAAAGGTTTCATTATTCGTTATCTCCCTATCCATGGATATGATGCAATATTACTATGAAAATATTTCTGATGTGAATTTCTTTTAATGGCACTTGAAAAATAATCTTGATCGATTATAGAAGGAAGGGATTTGAAATAAATCTGAATAACCGACCAAATCATAATAGGGTTTTTTTCCAATCCAGCGTTACCTTATTCTTTTTATGCTTGTAACAAAATCTCTAAAAACATCTTCATCAATGTTTTTAAAATTATAATCAAGGTTATCTGTAAGATCCTGTGCACTTCTCTTCTCTATTTTGAAGTAAATCGATTTCATCGATGAAATAGCTAAAAGTAACTCGTCATTCAATGACTCTCGATATTTATTATCATACCACCAGTTCTTCTCATTTTCAAGTATTCTTAATATAGATCTCACAAGTGTCTGACTTCGGTACATATTGATCTTAAGATTGGAGAGATAGTGTCTGAACATCTTATCAAATTTCTTTTTCGCTCGAACATAATCTCTATCTTCAAGATTATCTATTCCTTTCTCAAACAGATTATTCATCACCCTATAGAATATCATTCCATAAATATCTCTGACCAACTTATCTCGATTGTAACTAAAAAGAGAATTTTGGAGTCTTCTATGGTGCCTCATTGGGATTATTATTTGCTTGATATCCTTTCCAAACACATATTTATTAATCATAGCCCAATTGAAATCACTTCTTCTAGGTGATATCTGATTTCCCTGGTAATCCACAACTGGAACCATGTTTGGGACCTTCAACATCTCAAGATCAAAAATGATTGTGTTGCCACCCCGAAAGATCGAAGGCCCTTCAATTTCACACCAGGAATTTGGATCAAGTATTATTGGTCTGCAGATATTGGTACCTTTATGGAATAATGCAATATCTTTGATAAATGAATGAAATGCTTTTCTTATTGATGTGGGTTCATCTTCGATCGGGATCCACCAGAAAGGACATTCCAGTTGAGTATAATAACACGATGAGAGATCGTAATAAAAATCCCTATTGCCCTTAGAAAGAGGATAATTCATTGAAGGGGACCTATCGAATTTGTCTTCTGGATTCTGCTTTGAGAACCATTGGAGATTAAAATGAATGTCCAACAGTTGTGTTCTAAGAGAACTAAGGAAAGGTAATGGGGGGGCGTCCACAACAGTGCCCAGTATCGCATCTGTATTCCTTCTAGCATATAGGTAGGCTATCGACTTGAAATACTCCTTTGACAATATGGTTATTTTTTCATTTTCTGATTGGAGGCATTGAAATGATAGATCATCATCAATGATCCATACTATATTTTCTTTATTGAATAATTCTTCAGATTTCTGATAGCAATAATATTGCAGCAATGACCGACTGAATGCAATTGACTTCTTTTCAACAGTCTCATGATTGAAATGCTTCTTAAACGGATATTTATTGAGAAGGTCTTTTTGACGATCTACAGATAGAAAATCTATCCTGATCCCAATTATTTCCTTAAAATAATGAATTATCGGTCTAATTCTAAACTCATTATTTGTATTTTCTAAAATAACTATTCTATAATCATTTAAAAGATCCTGATAAGGTACTTGCGAAAATGAAAAAAGAAATTCCTTGACATTTTCTGGATTATCTGAGATCAGACCGATTATTATATTAACATTATCATATCCATGTAATTCAATATTATTTTCGGGGCATATCGTGTCTTCAAACACATCGCTTATGCTATAGTTAAATAGTTTTTGTGCTCTATTAAGAGATTCTTTTAGAATATTATCATCCATAAAATGTTTGTATTTTCTATAGAACAGGTCCAATCCTTTCTTCTTGTTCTTATTGCTAGATGTAACTCTTGATTCATTTTCTGCATGATGATGAACAAGAACATTCTTGTTAAAGAACAAACCAAGATCTTCTTCATGTTCCAAATATTGTATCAATCTTAAACCAAGGTCCCTGTCAGTGGCACTTAACAATGATTCATCAAATGCTCCTATATTCAATAAATCTCTCAAACGGATGAATATGTTGCTACCCTGGAAACCTGGATTCCCAACAAGAAGGCTTTTTATGGAAAAGGATTTTTCATCAAGTATAAGAGAGATTTTTCTCTTTTTCTCTATCCTGTTGATACCTGTAATAACTCCAATAATCTTTTGGTTTTCTTCTTTCTTAATTTCTTCGAGGCATTGACTAAGATATTTTTCATCCCATTCATCATCATCATCTAATATTGCAATGTAATTCTCTCTACCATACATATCTGCCCTATAAATGGCGGTATTCCATGCTCCTGTTCCCGAATGACCATGGGTTCGTTTATTCGGGTATACTGTTGTATGAAAATAATTCTCTGGAACGTTTCCATCTTCGAATCTGCTACTAAAGAAATTCTCTCGAAATTGTTTGATTCTGAATTTAATGTTCAAATATTCTGTGGAATATTGATCTTCAGGATCATCCTTACTGTTATCATCAATAATAAAAATCTGGGAAGGATTGACATTTTTTTGTTGATACACTGATTTTAATGACCTCTCCAATAATAGGTCTGTTCTTTTCATGGATGTAGCAATTACCACGATGATTGGATCGAATTCGCTCACCAATCATTCACCTCAAGCAAGAACACCATGAAATCAGAATGAAGCACTTCCTTTTCTACTGGATCCAATTCGGATGTTTGGTCTATTCTCAGCAATCTAAGACCGTGTTCAGCGAATAACTCAGTATAATATGAGATAGGCCTATGATAGTCCTCCCTTTCTCGGTTTGAACTATGTATTCTCTTGATTATTTTAGATTCGTATGAATATTCAAAATCATCAGGTACGGTTCTATACTGAAGTTGAGATTTCTCTCTATTAGAATAGAGGGGGTTGCAAATGGATACTAGCACGTACTTTCTTGTTAGAGAACGAACATCAGCCATAATCCCCTCTATGATTTTTTTTCTCTCTTCTGAATCATCGCTTAAAGGGTGACATAGGACAAGAGAAAGGACTGTCATATCGAATTTTAATCCCTTAGATATTGCTTCTTTCATCCCTTCATAATTCAAGAATTCTACATTTTTGTAATATTTATCTTTGTATTCGTCGAATAATTCACTATCAATATCATAAGCAGTTACCTTGTATTTATTTTCATGAAGAGAGAAGGCAAGATCCCCATAACCAGATCCATAATCAAAGATAGTTTTCACATCTACGGTGCCTCTGATAATTGATATCATTAATGGATTTAGAACGTCCTTCTTTTCAGTCAGCATGACTTTTTGGTAGAATTCTAGAAACTGTCTTTTAGCTTCTTGGGGATCGATCCCGAATTTCTCCAATCCAATAAACTCCTCGCTATCATTAGTTTCAGAAAGATAAGGTTTAATATCAACTCTATTCCCTATCATTGAAGAAACGAACATTCTTCTGCACATCTTTCTGAAAAGATCTTCATGATATGGCTCGAAACTATGTCCAAGATCTACAATGACGGGCTTTCCGTTATCTCGTCTGATCCTGATATTTTTCGGTTGAAAGTCAGTTATCAGCCATCCTATCTTTCTCAATTCCTTTGCTAGAAACCTGAGATGTCTAAGATCTCCATTCAGATACGGTTTTGTTTCAAAAAATTTGTATCTGATTATTATGGCTCTTTCTAAGAGAGCCACTTCAAAAGGTATGAGGTAGGATGCCTGAGATCTATCGATGTCTTCTGATAGGGCTTTCAATCTCCAGTACTGGTTCAACAATGGATGGTCATTATCAATGACCTTGTATACATACTCCTCATCCTTGAAAACCTGACCTTCAGATCCCTTTCCCAGAAGTTTCAGTTGTCCCACTATTTTATAAATCTGGCAAATTTCATTCCTTGCTTCCTTTTCCCCCAATCTGCTTTTTTGGACTCCAGAATATATTAGAGGATAATCATCGATCTTTTCTAGTAGGGTGTCTATGGCTTCTTCCGCAGATTCTGCTGAAAATACCTTGTCATTCCTTCTTCTGTCAATCCTTGCTGATTTTAAATTAGTGCTCCATCCACCCGCATCGATAGCGATAACTAATTTACCCATCTGCCATGCAAGAGCAATTTCGCTTAATGTTCCTGACCCACCTCCGATAGAAATTACTGCATCACACATACTTGTCAGGATTACATTTCGAGCCAAACCCATTCCCGTAGGAATGACGATATCTAGGAAATCATTGCATTTCGAATCATTATAGTCCGGAATGACTCCGATGATGGATCCATATTGATACTTTGAGGAGCTTTTTGCTCCTTTAGAAGCACTTTCCATTACACCGCCCATTCCACCATTAGCAAGTGTGAAATCATGATCGATGAGAAGTTTACCAAGTTCAAATGATATCTTCTCCTTTTTCTCATCTCCCTGGAGGTTTGCATCTCCGATAACACCAACAACCTTTTTTCTACTCATTCAATCCCCTCATGAATTCATCTAAATGCCTATTGATACAATATCTACCTATTGAATAAGGATTGTTTTCTTGATGATTTATGGAAAGGCCATACTGATATCCTGACAATTCCGTCATCCTCTGGACATCGTCATCATTCTTCCCTTCAGGATAACACATAATTGAAATTTCAGATTGGATAATATCTTCCAAGATCTTCTTAGATTCAGCAATCTCCTCCTTTGAAATATCTGAATGATTCCTCAAGTCTCGATGAGAGATTCCATGACTTGCGATCTGAAATAAATATGAGAGCTTCTTAACTTCCTCTTTTGTCAGGAATAAACTTTCCATATTAGAATCATCAATAGGGAGGTTTATGAATAATTGATGAATTTCTTCAGGAGTCAAAGTAATAAATTTCTCCTTGATTGATTGGATATCTGATTTTGCTTTCCAATCATTCTTCTGGAAATATTGAATGATCCGCTCAATCCCGTGGTCTGAGCTGATTCTGTAAATCATATCCATTCCTGAATAACTATGAAGAATAGAATTTCCTACATTGATACAAAATGTGCATTGGTCTGTGTCGAAAGAAAAATGTTCTTTCAACTCTTTTCCAATTACGAGATGTTCCTTGTATCCATCATCAAAAGTCAGGTGAAATCTATTAGGATCGTAAAGAGCATCTGAAATGGATCCAATTTCCAAACCAGAATCGATCAATGATGTAATAACATCAAATAAGTTCTTTTTATCAACTACCAAATTTCTAGAATAGTAGTGTTCCTCGATTCTATATCTACCACTTGAGATACGATGTATCATAAGGATATTTGGTTTAATCATCCATTCCCAACCTATAATAATATCATTGAATTAGAAATATATTTTGTAATGGTATTTAGTAGAATCTCTTGATCTTTTTGTTGTTTGGTTATCCATAAAATAATTGAGGACATTCCAACACTTAAAAGATTGCTGACTCCCTGTTTAAAATAGGTCATATATTTCACCTTTGCATCTTGTCCATAAAATTTCAATTATCCACAGATTTGTCTGAAGCTCTTCTGCTAATTTTTTCTGCATTTCATTCCATGGGTAATATGTAGGTGATGTTCTGATATAATCCAATTCATTGAAATATCCTACTTCATCCAGTTTCCCTTTTATTACAGTATTCCAAATACTAAATTTATAAGGTTTATAAAAATGGAGAAGTATTGTTGGACCTGTCTTTTGCATTCCCTTAATTCCTTTGTTTGAAGTGACGATGTTTTCAAGTTTCCATTCATCAGATATATTTTCATCAACAAGTTTTTTAAGATAATATTTTGTATTTTCAAAATCCCTTAAGGAAGGTTGTATCTGAATTCTTCCTTTCCTATATGTTTTTACTAGTTGAAAGAAATTTATGAACTCTTGTTTAGTTAAACCGTCTATATTATTTCTAATATTCTTATCGAAATATTTCACAATCTCGCTATAATTCAAAACAAGATCGTCATACTCATTTGTACTCTTTATATTCCGTAATTCCATTTTTAATATGTCCTTCATTTGATGATATAGATTATCCATGATAATTCTCTCCTTTTTGATATTTATAATTATAAAAGAACCTATAGGAATTATTAATTTTTGATCTGTATGATTTATATGTACCACTAGACATTTCTTTTCCTCCATCATAAGACGTACTATCAGGAAGAATGATATTAGTATTGAATAATTCATCAATATATGCCAATAGAGTATCTGATGGAACAGGATATGAATTATCTGAATCCTCCTTTAACCACAGGGTTCTAATAAAACACTCAATCTCTTCAATATGTTGATGAACACCATCAATGGTTCTTTTATACATCTTTTTATTTATAGGTGCAGTAAGATAAAATTTTTCTGGGTCTATAAGAAAGTCTAAAAAATCCCCTTCATATGGCATTCCTCTTCCTGGTTTATTTACTGGCCTCATATCGAGTTTCAAACTATCAATATTCTCTTGTTGTACCATTGGTCTTCCTTTCCGAAAAAATAATGTCATATTCCTATGTATATATTTCTAGAGAGGATCATTCTAAGCATTGAAGCCTAAATATATGAAGCCCCTTCCGACGCATTAGGAAGGACTTCTTTTTATTTCGGTCTGGATTGCTTCCATCCGTCATTCGCTCTGAAATCTTTTCTCGAAGGGGGATTTTATGGGTTATTAAACATTATCGAGAGTGAAAATTCTCATCTTCCTCATGCGTCCATAAATCTAATAACAAATAATAGTGTCCATTGCCGAGTGTGGAGTCCAATTAAAGTTGGGGAAGAAAAATACTAATTACACTTTTATTTTTATTGTTTAAATTATGTCTGTATAATAATTGTATTTGAATTATTAATATTTTCACTCATTTCGATTATTCTCTATGAGATATCCTTTCTTTTTATCAGTATTTATTACGATTAGATTTGATGGAGGCTCAGATTCAGTATCTGTTCTTAAATATAATTCATTTCTATCAAATCCTTGTATAATATTTTCGAATATTGGAAATTTCTTTTCCTTTGAAATTTTATTATACACCTCTGATAACCATTTCTGTAAATCTCTTAAAGCACATTTGTCAATGTAAGGATTATTATGTATTGGAGTTCCAATCAATCCTTCGAATAAAGCTCTTGAGAATATATACGGACAACATGCAAATGTCTGCTCAATATATTGACTTCTCTCATCTTGATGTGTTGAAAATGAAGGTTTCAGAATTAAGGAAGCCTTCTTTTTCTTTGGCTCTCCCTTCGGTTTCAGTGTATCTGCTGTTGTGTAGAAAAATGATACTTCACCATTGTTTGTTTTATGAAACACTACAAATGTACCAACGGATGATAAAATCGAATCTCTTAATAATGAAGATGGCGGTTGAAATGGAGGAACTCCTATAATAATAGGTTTATTTGAGAGAAGATCCCATTGTTCCAAATTTGCTGAAAAAGTAAAAGAACTACTTTGGAGGGGTTGAGTTCCACAAAAAACATATTGTTTTACTGATCTCTTTGCTTGAATGAAACAAAGTCTAATATTTAACTCAGGAGTATCGGAATATGTGATGACCATTAGATCTGATAATTCACATCTGCCAATTTTTTTTGACCATTTCTTTTCAGTGGGAAATGATACTTGGTGATTATTCCCATGATATTCTTCAATATAATACTTTTTTGATAATGTCTGAATAACTTCTTGCAATAATCTAAATTGATCAATCTCATTATACGGGATTTTTTTGGATCGATCCTTCCAAATATTGTGAAAATCTGTTGCGAATATTGATGATAAACTCATATTTTTTTAAATCCGTTTTTAATAGATAAATGTTGGGTTGATGGAAAAATCTCTTTTAAATATTCTAATCATCCCATTTTGAAGTCTGACTCCCAAATTTCTTCCATTGAAGTATTATTAAAAAATTTTGAAATATGTTCCAATACCAATTATCGCAGCGCTTACACCAATTATTAGGATTCCTACACTAACTGCCCTTAATAATACCTTCAAGAAATTATCATACCATTTGATAATCCATCCATTCCTTGGATTATTTAGGAAATCAAAGTAATATGTAGTTGCTTCTCTTCTGAATTTATTTCGAGTCGAATAGTTTTCAATGTTTCCCTTTGACCAATAGGAATGAGAAAGTTTCTCTATTCCTTCTGTGAATGTTATATGTTTGCAACCATAAAAATTGAACATATAGAATAAAGTATTCATTATTTGCTCTTTATCATATTCTATATTTTTCTCTTTTTCATCTTTCATAATTGAATACCATTTATGTCCTCGTTTTCTTGCCATATAGTTCTTATTGCTCCTAGGGCTTGGATACTCAAAGAAATATGCTTCAGCTTCCCCAAATGTAACTTTCGACCATTTTGCAGCTGCAAAACGTACTTCAATCCGTAATGTAAATAAACTCCCCTTGGGAATATAACCCTTATATTTTTTTAATTTAATTTCTATTTTGTTTAATTCGTGATACCACCTGGGATGAGATACTTTAAATAAATTATACTTTAATTCCTTATTTTTAACGCCTTTTTTAATTGTAAAATCGCTTTTCGTTTTCTCTAAAATTCTTCCTTTTAAAAATTCAACAATTTTTTTAACATCCTGTTGATTAGAGGAAGTGGATCTTTTATAATCGATACCTAATCCATCCATTATTTCACATATTCCATTAAGATTGAAGGATGAAAAAAGATTGTTTTGTGGATTTTCACTTTCAGCTTTTTCTAAGAATTTTTCCAATGTAAACAACTGTTCATTTACCATTCTTTCATTCATATCTTGAATTCTTGTTGATTTTATCCATGTTTTAAAAGGGATATATATGTCAATTTTTGGTGATTCTTTATAATAAATGTCTTCTGTTGTAATGAAAGTAATATCAAAGGTATTCGTAGCCCATCCGGGATTAATTCTCCATACTTCAACAGTTTCAAAGGAATCTAAAACTTGGACATTTTGATTTCTTGCTCTATTTACGATTAAACTATAACACATCTCTTATCTCTCCCAGTTTCCCATATATTATTATGATTAAATATAAAGATTTGGGTCTTTTTAAGGGACCTTTTCATTTTCTCTTGATCATCTCTGTAGAAAGTTTTAAAAATTGATTCTTTTTTATTAGATTTCTTTTATTAATATGTCAAAAGTCACTTAATAGAAAAATGGTGAAGCCCCTTCCGACGCATTGAAAGGGGCTTCTTTTTTCATCTTGGTCCGTTCGCTTCCGTCCGTCATCCACTCGGAAATCTTTTCTCGAAAAGGGTCCGTGATGACAAATATCGGTTTATAAAGTGATTATCCCGCTGCTGTCCCATATTTCGACCTACAACCGAAATAGAGGAACCCCCAATCCCACCCTCACTCCGTTCTGTTTTTCGACTTTTCTCCGATTGCCAGTAACCACCAGGAACCCGATTTAAAAAGTCCCGTGATTCGACCCATAGGTCGAATTCCGGAACATAATATTTCACTTTCAAAACGTCCCGCTTTTCGACCTACTCCGTCCCGTTTCAGACCTACAGGATCCGTCCCACATTTCGACTTTAACACGTTCCACTTTCGACCTGATCATACAAAAAACTGGTTTCAATTAAAGGTATCCATCACCCACTTCAGGTATTCAACAATACCATCGTAACCACTTTCCAGATCGGTTGGATCCAGCCAGAGGGGTTCCTTCTCGACAAGCTCTCTTTTGTATTTCCTCTTTCCATCTTCCGATAGGCACCCCATGAACTCATCTACAAGACGCCTGGAGATATCCACATCGATATAGGCGGGGTACCAGCTCAGTTTGAGATATATCCTGCCGTCGGTATAGAGGGAAAAGGGGGATATCCTTGGATGCAATGCTTTCACTATGGGTGCATACGAACCGTTCTGATTACCGGTACCCCATGAGATCTCATCGCAGTTCTTATAGCACCAATCAAGGACCCCTATCACATCCTCTGCTCTATCGAAAAGCCTCTCCCTTGTCTGAGCGATGAAGCTCTCCCTGTCCCATTTCCTTCTGGCTCCTGAGGTCCCTGCCGACAGTTTCTTTTTCATCTCCACACCGAATATCCTCGGGATCATTATCTCCTTGTCCTCATATTCGTAGAAGTCCAGCTCCACGCCGTAGATATCGAAATTGGATGTCTGGTTGACATAGACGATGAGGTCCTTCAACCTCTCATCCATAGTATCCATCATGATCACGAACCTCAACGTACCGGTGTTGAGGTTCTGCTGAACCCCATCGAGAAGGGTGGAATAGCTCTCCTCATCGAGATTAAAGAACTCGGATACCTTCTCCTCGAAACCTTTATGGTATTTTTTCTCCACCTCCTTGTCCAACCTCTCAAGGAACAGATCGAGGTCCCCGGCACCCCTCCAGAGGGATGCACCGTAATCGAGGGCCTGAGCGACGACCTTCCTCTTGTCGGTGTTCCGATAGAGCTTGGTCTCGACGATATAGATGTCACCGTCGGCATCTACCGCAAGGGCATCTATGGGTCCCGAACTCGTCTCGAATTCCCTGGCGATGACAAGAAGCTTCCCACCCTCCTTTATCTCGTAAATGGGTATGGAATCGGGGTTCTCGTGGATATATTCCTGCAGATAGTCCTCGTTTTTTATAGTGGACCTCTCGATCACCTTCGCATTCTTTCCCTTCCTTGAAATGATAAGAGACATATGATCGCATATTGCTGTTGAAATGTAAATGCTTTATGTATTATGTTCTGTTTGTAAACGGTCCATGGAGTTTTTTTATTAATACCGTTATTTAAATAACTGCAACCCAAAATTTCCCGTTTTCGACCCAACCATAATGAAGGGACCCTCCAGATCCCCCATTTAACCCGTTCCACATTTCGACCTATCCACCCCTGGCCAGTCACATAAAACAAACAGATCCAATCCGTTCCGAGATTCGACCCGTAGGTCGAATTCCGGAACAACAGATTCCACTTTCAACCCGTCCCGTTTTTCGACCCAACTCGTCCCGTTTCAGACCTACAGGATCCGTCCCACTTTTCGACCTATCTCGTCCCATTATCGACCCAAAGAATCCGTCCCGTTTCAGACCTACAGAATGCGTTCCACTTTTCGACCTACTTCGTACAGTATTAGACTTAAAGAAGCTATTCTTGGATTCTACTCTAACTGTTTCTTATCTCTGCCACTAACCAAAAATCAGATAGAAATTTATTATCATAAATGATAATA
>Ga0272443_10001710_pt1 | contig 30668 bp, 30 predicted proteins | sample SSMAcet12_FD_193581 | JGI IMG/M metagenome (GOLD analysis project Ga0272443, IMG submission 193581) | Marine sediment archaeal communities from Little Sippewissett salt marsh, Falmouth, MA, United States - SSM-Acet-12 | ecosystem: Environmental > Aquatic > Marine > Wetlands > Sediment ... | reverse complement strand
TTTTCTTCTGGAGCGTGTGTGCATGTCGAGTAAACAAGTGTGCCGTTTGGTTTTAGAATTTCGATTGCATTTTTTACAAGTTGTTTTTGAATTCTTGAAAGACTTTTAATTGTTTTTGGATTCCACATTAAATAGGTTTTTGGAGTTGAACGAAGAGTTCCTTCGCCAGAGCATGGGGCGTCAATTAAAACTTTGTCAAATTTTATGTTGTTTTTTTTAAATCTTTTGCAAAGTGCTGCTCCTTCTTTGCGTGTGATGATTGTATTTGTGACGCCGCAGCGTTCGAGATTTGAGGCAAGAATTTTTATTCTTCCCAAAGATACTTCATTTGCAATTAGGTTTCCTGCATTATTCATTTTTGCTGCGATTTGTGTTGTTTTGCTTCCTGGTGAGGCACATAAGTCTAAGACAGATTCGTTTTGTTTTGGATTTAATGCAATTGTTGGTAACATGCTTGCAAGTTCTTGAATGTAATAATATCCGAGTAAGTGTTCAAGTGCTCTTCCGAGTTCTCCAGGATTTAATTCATTTTTTATTATCATAACTTCCAAATAATCTTGCCACGGATTTTCTACAACCCAGCCTTTTTGTTCAAGCCTTTTTTTTAATTTTTCTGGGGAAATTTTGAGGGTGTTGCAACGAATTGATCTTATAGGAGGAATTTCTAAAATTTTTAAATAATTATCTAGTTCTTTTCCTAAAAGTTGAGTCATTCTTTCTAAAAATTCTGGTTTTGGTTTTGGGTTGTTCATATTTTTGAAAAGAAAATAAGGTTTTTAAAGCATGGTTTCTTAATTAAGTTCTATGAAGAAGAGGATATTTGGATTGGCAATGCTTGTTTCGATGTGTGTTTTCCCTGGAACATGGTTTGAAAATTTTGGGATGAATGTATTTCGACATGGAACAGATTTAATTAAAAATGTTTTACTTTCATGATAAAAAATAAAAAAAATTTTTCTTTTGGAGAACTTTTTAAAAGTAGTTTTGATGAGTTAAATTCTAAATTTAAAATAATTTTTAAGAGTTTTTTATTTATTTATTTACTTCCTTTAGTTGTTTTGTTAGTTATTTTCCTTTTGATTTTTGTTGTTCTTTCTCCCCATCTTTTTATTTCAGGAAATGCAATTGCAGATTTGTCTTCTGGAACGGCAGGGCTTTCTATTTTTGACTCGGAGAACTTGCCAATTTCTTCAACGATTTTTTTGATTTTTGTTTTGATATTTGGACTTTTGTCTGGGATTTTAATGTTTTTTCTTAGTTTGTCTTATTTGAATATTAGTTTATCTAATAAATCAAAACTTAGTTTTTCAGAAGTTTTTTCTAAGACTAAAAAATATTTTTGGAAATATCTTTGGTTTATTATTGCTACTAGTTTTCTTCTTATGATTTTGTATTTGCTTTTGATTGTGCCAGGAATAATTTTTACAATTTATTGGATTTTTGCTTCGTATATTTTTATTATCGAGAATAAGAGCGTGATGCAGAGTTTGAAGAAGAGTAAGCAGATTGTTAGGGGAAATTGGTGGAATGTTTTTGGATATATTGTGTTACTTGCTTTGATTTGTGTAGGGGTTTCTATTATTTTTAATTTAATTCCAATTGTGGGTTCACTTTTAAGAATTTTATTTATTAATTCTTTTGCAATTATTTTTATTAAGAATTTTTATTTGAAGATGAAAAATTAAAAATCTCCAAGGGTTGTTTGTTTTTTTCCGTCAATCATTTCTTTAGAATTTAAATTAAATACTTGAAAAATGTTTTCTATTGCAGGAATTATTTGATGTTCTAAATAATATCTTATATCATATTCTCCTTTTTCGTCTGGTAGTTTTACTCTGTCTCTGATTAATTTACTTTTTCTGTTGCTTTCTGCAACATAGTATCCAATTATTGTTCCAGGAGTTATAGGTATTTTTAGTTCTTGCATTTTTTTGGCGATAATTACATGGGGAGAAATTGATTTATATTCTGAGATTGGTTTTTTTAATTGAGATTTAATTGTTAATTCTTGTTTTTTTATTTCTCTATTTTTTAATTTTTGAATAATTTCTTTTGTATATTCTAGTGCTTTATTTTTATTTCCGTTTTCTAAAATTAATTTTATCACTTTGTTTTGCAGAGTTCTTGCTAGGTTGCACCAATCTCTACGAACTGTTTCAAATCCCCGGATTTTTAATTTGCCTTTTTCGTCAAGAAGTGCATATTTCTTTTTGGCTCCAGTTATTCCTGCACGGGTTGTGACCCACAAACCTCTTTTGAAAAAATCTTCAAGTTCTAATTCCATTATTCCTGGGAGATTGTCATTTAATTTTTTGAGTAATTTTTTTATTTCTTCTTTTGAAGAGTTTCCTTGCTGAAATGCTATTGAATCTGTGTCGCCGTAGAGAACATTATAACCTTTTTTTTCAATTTTTTTTATTGTCTCCATATTAAATTTTCTAACATAAGCGAGAATTGATGCAGACGCTTCTTTAGAATAATATCTAGCTCCAAAAAAACCAATGTATCCATGTACTGAAGCAGATAAAACTTTGAATGCATTGCTTCTTGCTTTAGTTATTGGATTTGGGTTTTTTTTGTATTCTGCTTTTGCTTTTTTTCTTAATTCAAAAATTTCTTTAAGTAGAAGGGGGATAAATCCTGTTTTTTTTGTAAATGAAAATTTTCCTCTATTTGTTTCAATTGACTTTGAATTTTTTTCAGGTTTTTCTAAAAAAGTTCCTTTTGATAAATTCATTGAAATAATTATGCTTGTGTGCATTGAAGTAAAGTCGAACATTACAATATTTTCGTAAAGTCCTGGTTTTGGTTCTAAAACAAATGCTCCTTCAACAGAACCTTCGTGACGTCTTTTTCCAAGTTCTTCGTGCGTTGGTTTTTTTTCAGGGATTTCATTGTATTTTTCTAAATTGTGTAAAATGTAAGATTCAGTATATTTTGATAATCCTGCTCTAGTTATTTCTGCTGGAGATTCTCTTGTTGTTTTTGAAAATTCATAAATGTCTGGCCAGAATTTTTCAAAGAGTTGGTATACTAAAATAGAATCATGAAGATTGTATTCAAAATATTTTTTCCATTCTTTTTCTTGTATTTTTGAAGAATGTTTTATTTTAAATTCTTTTTTTGTGTCCCCTAAAAATTCTTTACTTACTTCATTTAAAGAAAATGTTTCTGATTTCATATATTGTCCATATGCAACTCTTATGAATTTTAATAAGTCAATGTGAGCTATTCCTTTTGTTTTTGCGGTAGGTAAACCGCTTTTGTTAAATTGAGGTTGAGATCTATCTATACTTAATTCTAATTTTATTTTATGTTTTTGCGCCCTTGCTTTGAGGTAAGGCATGTCGAAACCGTCGGAAAAATATCCAATTAAAAAATCTGGAGAAATTTTTTGCACATATTCTATAAATTTTAAAATTAATTCTTTTTCATTTTCTACAATTTCTATATAATCTAATTTTGTTTTTGTTTTTTTCCATGTTAAAACTTTTTTGAAATTTTTTCCAACAAGTGAAATCATTAAAATTTCTTCATGTCCAATTTTTATTCCATCTGTTTCAATATCATAAGCAAGAATTTTAGGAGAATAATTTTTGTCGTTTAGTTCTTTGTATTTTGTTGGTGTTAATATGATGTCAACGTTGAGAATATTTTCTATTCCTCCGAATTGATTGCCAGTTATTACTTCTCCTTCTATTTCATACCATTTTAGTGGGCAGATTTTTTTCTCCATAATGTAATGGATTATAAATCCAATGTCGTACCCTCTTCTTTTGAAAATTATTTTGTCTCCGAGGTGGTGCGCTATGTCGTGTAAGTCTTTGTAATTATTTGCGAAAACTTGTAATGCTAAAACTTTTTTGTCTAAGAAGTTTTTTTCTTTTAATTCTACTTTTTCTACTTTAGTAGTTCTTGTTAAATTTTTTATTTTTATTTTTTTTATTTTTTTTATTAATTGTTTTATTTGGTTTTCTTTTGCATCGTGATTTAATATTACCCAGAAATAAATTGGGCAAGTGTCAATTATGCAAATTCTTTTTCCTTTGTTGTCTCTCCCGTAAATTTTTATATAGTTTCGTTCTTTAAAATCAAAATAATCATAGTCAATTGGAATAAATTCTGTTTTCATTTATTAGAGTATTTAACAAATTATTTAAACTTTCATGAAAATAGTAAGATTTATATACCTTTACTTAGTAGTGACATTATGGGAAACGATGATGAAAAGATAACTCCTTTTGTTAGAGATCCTGAAACTAGCCAGGCAATTAGAAAAATTTTTGAAGCTGAGTCAAGAAAATCTCGTGGAAAACGTTTAGATGAAAATACTCAATATGAAAATACTCAACATGAAAATACTCAATATTGTGTTGAAAAATGGGGTTACGATGTTGTTAGAGCAGAAGGTCATCTTTATCGGGCTCCAAAAATGCACCTAAAAAAAGATTTTTTAAATCAATTAAGATTAATTTCTGATACTGGTTTTGATTTGAAAGGACTTATTAAAATATTATCTAAATTTGGAGAAATTTCTAATGTTCCAGATAAAGCAATAAATAAAATGACTCTTGATCAACTTCGAAATCTTTATGGAGAGGTTAACCATAAGATAAAAAAAGATTATATGTCTGATTCTGGACCTTTACCTTCTTAATAGTTAATTATTTATATTTCTTAATTTATATTTAATTATGGGATTGAATATTCGGGATATTATTCCGCGGAGAGATGCGAACATGTCTGAATTTAGAGGCAAGCTTGTGGTTGTTGATGCATTTAATACGCTTTATCAGTTTTTGACGACGATTCGCCAGCCTGATGGGACGCCTTTGATGGATTTTAAAAAAAGAATTACAAGTCATTTGTCTGGGCTTTTTTATAGAAATATTAATCTTCTTAGTGAAGGATTTAAACTTGTTTATGTTTTTGATGGGGAGGCTCCAGAATTAAAGTTTAAGACACATGATAAGAGAAGTGAAAATCGAGATAAGGCACAGGAACGTTATGAATCTTCGAAAGATAAAGAGGATTTAGATGGGATGAGAAGATATGGTATGCAGCTTGTGCGATTGAATGATGAGATGATTGAAGAGAGCAAAAAACTTCTTGAAGCTATGGGGATTGCAGTTGTTCAGGCGCCAGGTGAAGGTGAGGCACAGGCAGCTTATTTGTCGAGGGTAAAAGAAGAAGTTTATGCAAGCGCGAGCCAAGATTATGATAGTTTGCTTTTTGGAGTTACAAGATTAATTCAAAATTTGACGCTTGCAAGAAAGAGGAAAACTTTTTCAGGTTATGTTGAGGTTAAACCCGAAGTGATTGATCTTGACAAAGTTTTGAATTCTTTAGAAATTAATTTAGATCAACTAATTTGTCTTGGGATTTTAGTTGGCACAGATTATAATCCAAAAGGAATTCCTGGAATTGGTCAGAAGAGAGCTTTGGAAATTGTTAAGAGATTTAAACAACCTGTTTTGATTTTTGAAAGTGTTGTCGAGCAGATTCAAAGTTTACCTGAAAAAGATCAATTTAATTGGATGGATATTTTTGAGCTTTTCAAAAAGCCGAGGGTGAAAAATGTTGATTTTAATTTTCCGAAAATTGACGAAGAGAAAATAAAACAAATTTTAGTTGAAGAGCATGATTTTTCTTTAGAAAGAGTTGAAAAGCAGCTTGATAAATTAAGAGATTTGAAAAAGAAAGCTGCGCAGAAAGGTTTGGACAAGTGGTTTTAATTACCCTCTTATTCCTAGGAAAATTATGTAAGCAATGTACAATATTATAAATAAAATTCCTTGCCATTTTTCTAATTCGTATTTTTTTCCAATTAGAAGAAAACCAAAAAGTAGAACACTTGCAATTAGCAAAATCATTATGTCTATATTTATGAAGTTTGGGACAATTACTGGAGCAATTACTGCGGTTACGCCGAGTATCCAAAAAATGTTGAAAATGTTTGAGCCAATTGCATTTCCTACAGCTAGGCCAGGTTCTGTTTTTCGCGCTGCAGAAATTCCTGTTACAAGTTCAGGTAGTGAAGTTCCTATTGCAATTATTGTTGCAGAAATTAAAAATTCGCTGAGTCCTAATTGCTCTGCAATAAATATTGCACCATTTACTGTCCATTCAGCTCCTATGATAAGCGCAATTAATCCTCCTACTATAAATGCAATTGTTTTGAGCATATTTGTTTTTACGTTTATTCCGAGTTCTTTATTTTCAATTTTCTTTTTGCTTTGTTTTGTCAAATCAATTGTGTAGTATATGAAAATTGCAAAAAAGCATAATAAGACAAGACCGCTTACTCTTGTTAAAGAAGTTATGTCGATGTTATCAATTAATAAATAATTTGAAACTATAAAGAGAACGATTACTGCGAGGATTGCAAAAGGAATTTCTTTTTTTACTGTTTGGCTTTCAACTTTTATTGGGCAAAGAATTGCTGTTATTCCGAGAACCAAAAGAATATTTGCAATGTTGCTTCCGATTATATTTCCAAACGCAACTTCTGTTGAACCTTTTAGTGCTGCAATGATGTTGACAACTAATTCTGGTGTTGATGTGCCGAAGGCAACTATTGTTAAACCGATAACAATTGTTGGAACTCTTAGTTTTCTTGCAAGAGTTGACGAACCTTCAACTAAATAATTTGCTCCTTTAATTAAGAGAAAAATTCCAACGAAAAAGAGAATGTATGTGAGGATCATTTAATTTAAACGAACATTATTTTTTCTTGCTGTTTCTTCTATTATTTTTACTGCTTTTGTTGCTTGTTTCCATCTATGGTATTCTGGAGTTCCTTTTGCAGGAATGTGTCCTATTTGCTGACAGATGTTTTTTGCATAATCTTTGTAATAATCATATTTTTGTTGTAATTCTTGTTGTGTTCTTTGTCTTTTTTGAACTTGTTGTTGCTGAACTTGTTGTTGTGCTTGCTGCTGTTTTTTATGGGCAGCTTTCCACGCGGCTTTTCCTGCCCAAGCCACACCTTTTCCGATTCCTTTTGCCCCATAACCAATACCTTTTCCTGCATGCATTAATCCGGCTCCTGCACCTGTCCCAACATTATTCCAGAATCTGCCATTTTGCCCCGGAGTTCCTGCTAGTTTTTTCTTGTGTCGTCGTAAAAGCCATAGGCCAATTAGTAGGAATATTATTCCTAAAATTAAAACTGAACCTTTTGAGTAGACCCAGTCTGTTAAAACAGCTACGAGAATAAAGACTATGCCGAGAATTAAAAATAAGCCGCGTAGGCCGAGTTTCCAGACAATTAAAATTATGCCGCCGAGAATTATTATTGGGGCGAGAATTGCCAGGAAATCTCCGCTTATTCCTATTCCTGAAAATATGTTGTCTAAATTAATTCCTTGGCTGTTTATGCCGTAGATTATTAGTAAACTTAATGCTAAAGATATGACTGCTGCAATTGTTGTGTTTGGTGCGCCACATGATGTTTTGAAAACTCTTGAAAGTGCGTAAAATAAAATTGTGAATATTATTATGAAAAGTGTTCCAAGAATCATTGTTGAGGAGTCTATACTATCCAAGATTCCGCCGAAAGAAAAATCTGAATAAGAGCCGTATGCACTCACGAAGTTTACTAAAAATAAAATTGTTATAATTATGGGAGCGATAACACCTTTTTTCATGATTTAATTAAGAAATTCTTTTTTATAAATCTTAAGGTAAGGTTTAAATTTCTTTGTTTTTTTAATTAATTATGGCTAGAGCTTTTGATTTGTTAGGTAATGTTGCAGTTGTGAATTTTCCTAGAGATTGGAGTTTGACTAAGAAGAAAAAAAGTGCAAAGGAAATTCTTAATTCAAATAATTCTGTTAAAACGGTTTTGGAAAAGTCTGGGAAAGTTAAAGGACGGCTTAGAAAACCTGAGACGAGATTTTTGGTTGGTGAGAATACAAAAGAAATAAAATATAAAGAGAATGGTTGTGTTTTTCGTTTTAATGTTGACACAACTTATTTTTCGCCGCGGCTTTCTAATGAGAGAAAGGAGATTGCCGAGTTGATTAAAAACGGCGAAAGTGTTTTGGTTTGTTTTGCAGGAGTTGCGCCGTTTTCAATTGTTATTGCAAAGAATTCTCGCGCTTCGCGCATTGTGTCAAATGAGATTAACCGCGAGGCAAATAAGTATGCGCGGTTAAATGCAGAATTAAATAAAGTTAAAGATAAGATTGAATTCTGGGACGGAGATTTTAAGAAAGTTGCTTTGAAAAAAAAGGAAAAATTTGATGTTATTGTCATGGCACGGCCGCAGTTGAAAAATAGTTTTTTAGATTCAGCGTTTAAGTTTTGTAAAAAAGGCACGAGGATTTTTTATTATGATTTTTGCAAGGTCGAAGACAAAGATAAAATTGTTGAGAAAATTAAAGCTGAGGCGCGAAGCGCGAAAAAGAAAATTAAAATTTTAAATGTGAAAAAGGCTGGAGAAATCGCGCCGTATAAAATTAGATTGAGAGTGGATTTTAAGGTTTTGAGCTAAGCTGCACGAAGATTTTCTAGATAATGTGTTTGGTTTGCGAGTTCTTTTTCTAAGGTTGATGGATGTGATTGGTTTTCTGCAGTAATGTTTGTTAATTCATTTGGATTCATATTAGAATTTAATAGGTGTTTTTTTATTCCAAATTCATAGGAAAGATTTTCTATTATTAATTTTGTTTTTGTTCCTTGTCGAACCCATGTGTTTATTCTTCCCCGAATATATTCTTTTGAATAATTTTTTCCCATATCTTCCTAGAATTTTATTAATTTATAAAGGTTTGTTTTATAATTTTTAAGAATTATTGTGTTAAAATTCTTTTTTTGTTTTTATTGCTGTGGGTGCTTTGCTTGCTCCCACTTTACTCTGCAAAAATTTACGCAAGCAGGTAAATGCAGAGCAAAATGCTCGTCCGTGCCTTGGCACTCCGGCAAATTTAAAATTCTTTTTTTGTTTTTATTGCTGTGGGTGCTTCGCCTCCGTGCCAAGTGAAGCGTGGCCTTATTCTCATAGGGTAGATTCTTTCTGAATTGTCGTCGAGAATTATTGCAGAACCTTTTAATGTTGGCAAGTCGTCCATATATTGTCTTATTGATTCAAGAAGGTAAGATTGCATAATGTGGTTTAGTGCTTCTAGGTCTGGGGCAGAGGTCACTCTGTGTGAAATTACAATGTCTGATTGAGTCATGACATCGCGGTGGATCTGTCCTGGCTGCTGTGTTGCAAGAACTAAAGATAAACCTGGTTGACGGCCTTCTCTTAAAATTTGAATGAGTGCGTCGGTTGCAAGTGTTTTTTCATTTAATGGCAAAAACTCGTGGGCTTCGTCAATAAAAATCCATACAAGGGGATTTTCTTTTTTTTCTTGTGAAGAAAAATAATCAAGACCTTTTGAAATTGCTTCAACTTCTTCTGTTTTTCTTTGTTGCATTCTTTGGTTGAAAATTTTTCTTGAGACAAGACTAATTACTAATGCTCTTATGTTGAAAGCCCCTACAGAATTGTAAACACTTAAGTCGAGAATTGAAGTTATTCCTGGAGTTATTAGGTCTTTTATTTTTGTTGCTTGTTTTTTTTGTTCTGCAAAAATTCCCCAAGTTTCAGCAGCTTCAAATAAACTTATGCAAGCGTTTTTTGTTTCAGTGGAGGATTTTTTGTCTGTTTCAAGTATTTTTATTATGTCTGAAATTGCGTAGTTTTTATTTTTTAATTTGTTTAATGTTTTTTCAATTAAAATTGCAATTGGGTTTGTGATGTTTAAGCCAAAAGTTAAGACCCAGTCTTCTGCAGTCATTTCATTTAGATCAAGTGCGAATTTCTCGTCGGCTGGAATTTTGTTTTCTAAATATTTTTCATAGTGGCCAGCTGGGACGAAAATTTTTACGGGTAAATTTTTTGATTTTATATCCCATTCTTTTAAGAGTTCTTTATCTTTTTCGTTTTTGTATTTCATTGTCCAATAAATTCCCATTGTGTCGAAGATTAGAGATGCAATATTTTCTTTTGTGTTTTTTTCTAGATTTGAGAGTTCTTCAGCAAGCACTCCGAGAGTGTAGGATTTTCCTGAACCACGTTTTCCTGCAACTAAAACTACATGGCTTCGTGCAATGTCCATTAAAATTTTATTGGATAAAGAAGTATATGTTCCCATTTTTACAAAACCTTTTCCAATATTTATGAGACCTTTGTTTTTGAAGTTTTTTTTGTCGTTTTGATTTCTTCCAATAATAATATCTTGTGGCATGATTAAAAAATGTGAAAGTTATTTTTATATGTTTCTTAGGTTGGAAGATTTATAATTATTTTTTTTAAAAGGAAAATTATGATAATAAAGATTCCTGTTCCAGTAAGAGAGATTTTTGAGTAATTGTCTTTTTAATTATGTGGATCGATAGACCATAATATTTATAAAAGGTTTTTTCTTGAACAACTTATGGTTGATGAGGAAAAAGAAAAAAAAGTTGAAGAAGAACCAAAAGAGAGCAAAGAGATTTCTGAATCAGATAGGAAAAATAAAGACGACATGATAACATTAACAGATAAAATTCGGGATAATCCTTGGGTTGTTGCAACTGTTGCTTTGGCAATTGTAGTTGTGATTCTTCTTGTGGGAGATTTTTCAGGAGGAATGACTGGTGCAACTATTGGTGCTGCTGATGCAGATGTTGTTCAGGGAAAAGTTGTGGCTTTTTTGGATGCACAGACAGATGGTGCAGCAACATTGGATAGTCTTACTTTAGAAAATGGATTTTATACTGCGCTTATATCTTATCAGGGAAATCAAATTTCTTTATATGTTACTGCTGACGGAAAAAATTTAGCACAGCTTACATCTTTGGACGATATGATTGCAGCAAGTGCAGATAGTTCTGGTTCTACTACATCAAGTGTCCCTAAATCTGATAAGCCTGTTGTTGAATTATTTATAATGAGTCATTGTCCTTATGGAACTCAAGCAGAAAAAGGAATGTTGCCTGTTTTTGAATTGTTAGGAAGCAAAATTGATGCAAATGTAAGATTTGTTTATTATGCAATGCATGGCGAGACTGAAGTTTATGAGCAGTTGAACCAGTATTGTATTCAAAAAGAACAATCTGATAAGTATTATGATTATTTGAGATGCTTTTTAGAAGATGCTAATGGTGAGGCATGTTTAACTAAAGTAGGAATTGATATGTCTAAGTTAAAATCTTGTACAGACAAGGTAGACATAGAATTTAGTGTTACTGAAAATTTGCAAGATAGATCTTCATGGTTGAGTGGAAATTATCCTTTGTTTGATATTCATGCTGATTTAAATTCAGCTTATGGTGTTAGTGGTTCTCCGACATTGATTATTAACGGAGTTAAGTCAAGTTCTTCAAGAGACCCTGCGTCGTATTTGGCAGCAGTGTGTGCAGCATTTAATGAAGTCCCGTCAGAATGTTCTGAAACTTTATCAGGAGCTTCCCCTTCTGCAGGATTTGGGTGGGGAGAGACAGCAGCATCAGGAACAGACGCAACTTGCGGTTAATCACAATAATTCTTAAATAGGGGATTTGGTAGTTTTGTTTATGTCAAGGATAAATTGGAAAAACAAATGTTGGGTGACTACTGTCTTTCTTGTGCATGAAGATAAGGTTTTGTTGACTTGGAATAAAAATTTGCAGACATGGATTCCAGTTGGAGGGCACATTGATCCTGGTGAGTCGCCGATGGAGGCTATTCGTAGGGAAGTAGATAAGGAAACAGGGCTTGACTTTGAACTTTATGGAGATTTTAAGAGGGAGAGCGATGGAAGGGTTGAAGTTGTAATGATGCATCGTTTTCAAATTGAAGCTGTGCCACATCATGGAGAACATATGAATTTTGTTTTCTTTGGAAAAGTTAATTTTTTAAATGATAGAAAAGAAACAGATGAAAAAGAAAAGTTAAGATGGTTTACAAAGAAAGAATTAATTAATGAGTCGATGTTGGACAGTGTGAAAAATTCTGCTTTGAGAGCTTTGGAAATTGTTAGATAAATTCTTTTTCAATTAATTAGTATTTCTCTAAGTTGTGAGATTGATTCTGGATTTGGATTTTCGTAAAATTGTTGCCATGCATAACTTGCTATTTTAGCAACTATTTGTGCCTGAGTTTTACTTATTCTATTAGTGGCTCTAGCTATTGAGTTTTTTACATCTTGTTTGTAATTGTTTCTTAAGTGGTGAGAGTTTTGTTTTTGTCCTTGTTCATCATATTTTTTTGCTTGTTGTGCCTGTTGTGCTTTACTTACTATGTGAGACAATCTTTTTTTAAAATGGCCTTCGTATGCTTGTAGTTTTGGTAGGTTCACAATTTCGTCCAATCTTTTTCCAGAAGTTGCTGAGAAATCAATGCTTACCATTTTCCAAATAGTCAATTTCTTCTTCAGATAATTTTAATTCTTTTTGAATTTTTATATTTGATTTAATTATATTTTTTATTATTGGGAATTCATTCATTGCGCGTTTTATTCCTACGTGGACATAGGAAGCGTATTTTGTTGCAATTGATTTCTTTTTTGCAGTGCGTTGGTTATTAAGCCAGATTTTTAAAATGCGTGTTGGTTTTTTGTAACTTGTGAAACCTGTTTTGATTTCTTTTTTTGCTGCGGCCATGCCAAAACTTAATAGAAAATTTTCATAAACTAAAAATCTCCAATATTGCTGTTTGTAAATTCTTCCTTTAAAGACGTCAACTCGGCTTAAATATTCATATGCTTTAGCAAGTTCAATTCCAGAATATTCTGCAGGAATGTTTTCCTCTACCCACAAAATTATTTCATCTATTGGCATTTTGACATTGTCGAATATTCTAATTGTTTCTTTTGTTGCTTTTTGTTTGAATATTATTCGAAGGGCGTTAAAAATATCTATTTCTTTGTTTCTTTCGTCGAGAACAAGATCGTTTATATCTTTTAATTTTGAAGCTGCCTGCAAATCATTTATTGCTGCTCTTAAATCTCCTTTTGCTTTTATTGAAATTTTTGTCAGAATTTCGTGCGGGATGAATAGGTTTTCTTTTTTTAATATATTTATTAAAATATCTTTTATTGTTCTGTAATCAATTTCTTTTAATTGAATTAATTCTGATCTGTTTCTTAGTTGGTTGAATTGTTTGTGCCAGATGTCGTTTGCAGTGATGACAATTGGATATGTTGAAATTTCTGCGAGGATTAAAAGTTCAGGCAGGCCGCCCCAATCGAATGTGGAAATGCCGTCGACTTCGTCGATTAAAATTACTTTGTTTTCTTTTGAAAGAGATTTTTGTTCCATTGCTGGTTTTAAAATTTCTTTTAGTTTGTTTTTGTTTCTTAAGTCTGACGCATTTAGTTCAAAGATTTCTGAGTTTGATTCTTTGGCAGCGACGTGAGCGAGAGTTGTTTTTCCTATTCCTGGAGGGCCATAAAGAAGAATTGCGCGCTTTGGATTTTTACCTTTTGATTTAATTAATTTTTGCACAGAAATTGTTTCGCCTTTTTTGAACGCAAAGTTTTCAATAAATTGTTTTACTTTTTGCACAGCTATTTCCTGGCCATTAATTTCAGAAAAATAATTTGGGCGATATTTTTCAACCCATGGAATTTCTTTTGGTTTCATTTTATTTTTGTTTGCATCTTAATCTGAAATTTTCTTCGACATATTTGATCATGTTTTCTATATATTTTTGAAATGATGCTTGGTCCATTCCTTTTTTGTATTTTTCTTGTTGATATTCTTTATAGAGTTGCGCTTTCACGTTTTCTTCGAGAGTATAATTCATTTCCCTAATCCGGCGAGGACAAAGCTTGCGAGAAGTGCTTGAAGTTGTATAAAAGGATCTGAACCTTCTACGATTCTGAATTCTGTTTCACCTGTTTTTTCTGTTAGTTTTACTTTTAATTCTGATTCAATTGGGAGATTCCACACTTCTTTTTGAATTGCTTTTATTACATCTTGGCCAGAGATCGATTCTTTTAGCATGACGTCTAGGAGTTTTTCTCTTGATTTTTGAAAGTCGCCTGAGAGCGCATAGTCTAGAACAACGCGGATGTCTTTTGGTTTTGCACTTGAAATTATTGTTAGAACCAAGTCTTTTGTTATTGATGGAGATATTGAAGCTGTTGATTGTAAAAGATTTGTTGCTTTTCTGCAGTCGCCTTCGCTTCCTTCGTAAAGGATTTCCATTGCTTCAGAATTTATTGTTAGGTTTTCTTTTTCTGAAATTTTATTTAAATATTTTTCAATATCTTTTTTTTCTAAAAGTTTGAAACGAAAAATTGCGCAGCGCGATTGAATAGGATCGATTATTTTGCTTGAGTAATTACAAGATAAAATGAATCTGCAGGTTGTTGAATAGTTTTCCATTGTTCTTCTTAGGGCTTGCTGCGCTTCTGGGGTGAGTGCGTCTGCTTCGTCTAGAAAGATTACTTTGAATGGCACGATTCCGAGGGATTTTGTTCTTGCGAAATTTTTTACTTTTTCTCTGACCACATTTATTCCTCTTTCGTCTGAAGCGTTTAATTCAAGATAGTTTTCTTTCCAGTTTTCTTTAAAGAGTGTTTTCACGACAATTAATGCGAGAGTTGATTTTCCTGTTCCTGCAGGCCCTGCGAACATCATGTGCGGAATGTTTGTTGAATCTGTTAAGGATTTTACTCTTTTTATTATTGGGTCTTGACCGACAACTTCTTCAAATTTTGAGGGCCTGTATTTTTCTGTCCAGATTTCTGATGTCATCTTATTAAATTGAAAGATTGCTTAATAAAGATTATTGTTATGAAAATTGAGAATTACTTGCTTCTAGCTCGTTTTAATTTACGCTTGTGTTTTTCTTTTTTAAGTTTTTTACGTTGCCACTTCCAACGCATTTGCCTTTTCTTTTTCCAACGTCTTGAGCTTCTCTTCATGGAAAGTTGAAAATTAAATTAGTTTATAAAGATTTTGATTGGTTTTTTTTACAAATATTTAAATAATTTAATGTTGTTGGTTTTTGATGGGTTTGGAAGAAGGAATTACTATTTTTAATTTGCCTGTTTTGAATTATGGAGAAAAAAGTATTTATTCTGTAATTTGTAAAAGTGGAATTTATTATGGTTTTTGTTTTAACGGGGATACTGCTTTTTTCTTGCCTTCTGATATCACTTCTCTGATTATGAAAAGAATTATTTTGGAAGATAGACAAGAAGATTTAGTTAAAAATCCGATTGCAGTAGCTCTTGTAGATCATTTAATAGATATTTTTCCTAAGAAAAATTTAGATTGTCTTGTTAATTCTCCAGAGTTGGATTTAACTATGAGCGGTTTGTATTCTTTTGCTGTGCAGAGTACTTTGCAAGAATCTACCGTTTTTTCTTAACACCAAGTTTAGGACAGAGATGATTTATTGGACAAACTGAACATTTTGGTGAAACTGGCTGGCATATTTGCCTGCCAAATGCAACAAAGATGGCATTGAAGTTTTGCCAGTATTTTTTTGGAATTATTTTGTAAAGTTGTTCTTCTGATTTTTCGGGGGTTTTAGTTTTTATCCAGCCGAGGCGGTTTGGAATTCTGTGAACGTGTGTGTCAACAGGAATTACAGGTTGGTTGTATGCAAATGCCAAAACAATGTTTGCAGTTTTTGGACCAATTCCTTTTATTGACAAAAGTTCTTCACGCATTTCTGGAACTTTTGAATTAAATCTTTTAATTATTTCACCGGTGACATGTTTTAATGTTGCTGCCTTTTTTTTGTAGTGGCCTGATGAGAAAATAATTTTTTCCAATTTTTTTGTGGGAATTTTTATTAGTTTTTTTGGAGTGTCTGCAATAGCAAAGAGTTTAGCAGAAATTTTTTCAGTGGTTTCATCGCGCGCCCGAAGAGAAAGAAGACAAGAAATTAAAATTTTAAATGCGTCGGGTTTGGCGCGCATTCTATTTAAGGTGGTTTTGTCTGTGTAAGGAAAATGTTTTGAAAGAATTTTCATTGCTGAGTTTATATTTTCTTGGAGTTTCATTTTTTATTTAAGTAAGAGAAGTTTTTATAATTAATTACACATTAAATTTAAATACTTTTTGACTATTTTTTTAAAATGGACTTAAAAGATAATTTTTCTTTGGCAGATCTTTTTGCATTAAAGCAAAGGTTAGTTAGTGGACAAGATATGAGATTTCTTTTGCAAAACGAATTTTCTTATGTTCCTTTTTCTGTGGTTTTGGATTCAAAGGGTAATTATTTTTCTAGTTCTTTTGTAAATTTTAATCCAAAATATTATTCTTGTGTTCAGCGCGGAACATTTTTAGAATTATCTGATTTTTTTGATGATGTTATTTTAGATAATGTTCTTAGGGATTTAAAATCCCAATTAGTTAGAATGTAGATTAATTTATTCCCCTTCAACTAAGTTCTTAATTTCAGGGACGCAACCAGGATTAACTAGAGTTGTTAGGCCTGCTGGAGCTTCTTTTGCAAGAAGGTTTTTTAAAATTCTGCGCATGATTTTTCCGCTGCGCGTTTTTGGAAGATCTTTCACAAAATAAATTTTTCCTGGGCGCGCTGTTGGGCCAAGGGTGTTGTCGACGTGCTTTTTTATTTTTCTTTCTAATTTTTCTCCGGGTTTTCCTCTTTTTAGTACAACAAATGCAATTGGTATTTGGCCTCTTATTTTATCTGAGATTGGAACTACTGCTGATTCATTTATTTTTCTGAATTTGTTGATTGCGTTTTCTAGTTCTGCTGTTGAGAGTCTGTGGCCTGCGACTTTCATTACATCATCTGTTCTTCCTGTAATTTTTATTAAGTTTCTGATTTGCACTGCTCCGTCGCTTGTGTCGTATTTTGTTTTAAATGTTTTCCAATAAGTCTCAACATATTTTTTGTGGTTTTTCCAGACGCCGTGGAGCATTCCTGGTGCAAAAGGTGAACACTGTGCTAAAAATCCTTTTTGTGTTTGTTTTCCATTTTTATTTAGGACAACATGTTTTGTTCCTGGAAAAGATTTTCCTGCAATTGTTGGAACAAATGGTCCTACGCCAGGTAAAACATTTATTAGTGTTCCCCCTGTTTCAGTTTGCCACCACGTGTCAATTATTGGGCATCTGTTTTTTCCAATTTTACTTAAGTACCATTTGTAAGCTTTTTCGTCGATAGGTTCTCCGACAGTCGCTAAAATTTTTAGAGATTCCATTTTATATTTGTTTGCCCATTTGTCTCCGTTTTTAATGAACATTCTTATTGCTGTTGGGGCTGTGTAGAATACATTGACTTTATTTTCTTCTATTATTTTCCACCATCGTCCCATGTTTGGAAAATCTGGTGTTCCTTCGTAAATTAATGTTGTTGCTCCGTTTAAGAGTGGACCATAAAATGTGTAGGTATGGCCTGTTATCCAGCCAATGTCTGCAGTGCACCACATTACATCGTCCTCGTGCAAATTGAAAACCCATTTTGTTGTCCAATAAGTTTGAACTGCATAGCCCCCTGTGTCATGGATAATTCCTTTTGGTTTTCCTGTTGTTCCTGAAGTATAAAGTATAAACATTGGGTCTTCAGAATTCATAATTTCGGGTTTGTAATATCCGTCGGCTGTTTTTAATATTTCATAGAAATTTACAAATTTTCCGGAGTATGACTTGTTTTTTAATCTTGGAATTATAATTACTTTTTTTATTTTTGTTTTTTTAATTGCTTTTTTTGCTTTTTTTAATAAGTTTGCAGGTTTTCCATGTCTATAATATCCGTCGGCAGTGATTAGAATTTTTGCTTCGCAATCTTTGATTCTTGCGTTTAGTGCGTCTGGTGCAAATGCAGAAAAGACGACTGAGTGGACTGCACCAATTCTTGTGCATGCTAGCATTGCAATTAATGCTTCTGGAACCATTGGCAAATAAATTGAAACTGCGTCGCCTTTTTTCACTCCAAGATTTTTTAAAACATTTGCAAATTTGTTTACTTTTGCGTAAAGTTCTCCGTAAGTTATGTGTACTGGTTTTTCGTCTGTGGGTTCGGGAATCCAAATTAATGCGGTCTTGTTTGGATTTTTCATGTTTCTATCGAGGGCATTAACAGAAAAATTTAATTTTCCACCTTTAAACCATTTGAAATAAGGGATTTTTTCAAAATATGTTTTGTCCCATTTTTTGTCCCAATTAATTCCTTGTTCAGCTAATTCTCCCCAAAATTTAATTGGGTTTTTTTGCGCGTCTTTGTAAATTTTATCAGAATTAACCCAAGCAATTTTTTTCATTTCAGGACTTGGCAAATATTTATTTCCTTTTTTTATAATGTATTTAGTCATTTTGCAAATTTCTTTTTATTTTTTGTTCCTTTATACCAGAGCATTTTCGTGTAACCTGTGTTGTCGACTTGGTTTTCGTCGATTCCTAAATCTTTTATTACAGATTCTATTTTATTAATTGCTTTGTCCATTTCTGAGGGTGTTGCTAAGTATTCTATTTCTATAAAGTAGCCGAGGTACTTCACGCGATTCAGTTCGATTGAAACTTTTGAGTCTTTTTTATATTTGTAAGTTTCATTCCATTTTACTTTTTGGACCCATTCGCTGAATCCCATATCTCTAAATAGTTCTAGTAAGTCATCAATGTTATTTTTTGGAATAGAAAATTCAAATTCTTTTTTTACCACAACATTTTTTGTCCAGTATTTTTTTAAATGTTTTTTGAAATTGACTTCTATTTTGTCTTTGGTTGTTCTTGTTCTAAATGCTTTTTTTGGATAACCCCATCGCTGAATTGCAAAATAGTCATCAACTTTTTTTCCTTTTTTAGAAAACTTACCAATTTTTTTAATTTTCTCTCGAATTTTTTTTACTTGAGAATCTTCGAGTTTAATTTTGCATTCTACTTCTAAAATCATTTTTCCCTCTTTTTAGAATTTAAGATAAAAGATTTTTTAAATGTTGTTGTGCATTTTATTTTATGGGATTGTTTTTAAAGTATAAAGATATTTTTATGAAAATTTGGATTTATTGATGGCTTTTAGTGCAATGATTGTTTTTTTTGTTATTAATTCTTTTTGGTTGAATAGAAAATTTTTGAAAATTTAATTTTTTATCATGATTCTTTTTAAAAAAGATGAACGCCCCCGCCGAGATTTGAACTCGGGTCACCACCGTACTCCAAAAAGGGAGTTGCATTGAGATGCTAGGACTTTCCTTTCATCAAGGTTAGCCCCTCCTCTTTTTTCTGCGGGCTTAAATTTTCAGAATATGAAATTTTTCCCAAGGTTTTGAGAGGGTGGCATACTTGGCCTCTGTACTACAGGGGCGTATATAAATCAAGAATTTTTTAGTTTATAAGTTTTTATAGCTTTGGGAACGATTCGAAGCTCGAGTAATTTTAGGATTAGGTTTTAGGTCGTTGGTAGTAGAAGAAATGTTTAATCTATTAGTTTTTTGTCTTCGATGAATCGTTACTTCCGAACCAATTTCACTCTTTTTTATTTTTATTATTTTTTAACATTTTACAGCAAAATAAAAGCTCGCTCATTAATAAATGCTTATTGAGAAATTAAATTTTTATTTAAAACCAAGTTCTTTTGCTTTCTCTAGTTCAACTTTTAACAATAAACCTTCTTCAATTAATTTGTCTGCAATCTTCTTTTCGGTTTTATTCAAATTTTCGTAAACTATAATTTTCTTAATTTTATCAATTAAAAGATACTGAGATTTATTTAAAATAAAGGTTTTTAGGACTATCTTTGCGATTCCACCAAACTCTTCTTTTCTGCATCTTAAATAAGGATTTTTAAAAATTACAAAATTATTTTTCATTTTCTTTTAATGGGTCAAGAGCATTTATTTTTCCAAAGTATCCTAAGGCAGAAGCTCTACAACCTCCACGACAGGATGAAACTAAATTACAATTCTTGCAAGATTCTGGAACAAATTTCATCATTCTTGCATCAATTAAAAATTGATTATTTTTCCAAATCTCCTTCAAATCATCTTCTAAGATGTTTCCTAATTTTTCTCCTAGGCAAACACAAGGTCTTAATTCCCCTTCGGGTCCAATAGTAAGTTGATTTAATCCAACATCACAATAATTCCCAATCATAGCAATTGAATCTTTATTTAATTCAGGCAATAAACATAAAGGAAAACCCCCAGAAAATCCAACTTTCATTCCAAAATCTTCCCTAGCTTTAACTAATTGGTTATAAACTTCTAAGAACATTTTCTTGTCAATAACTAATTTTTTATCTTTCTCCATCTCTCCAGAAGCAGAGGGAGTTCCAACGCTAAAGCATTTAACACCTATTGAATTTAGAAATTTAGCCATATTATAAACATCTTTGTGGGTTTCTGGAAGTGCAACCATATTAACATTTAAGGTGTCTGTTCCAAAAACTTGAATAGCATTTTTTATACCATTTATGCTTTTTTCAGAAGCTCCTTTTATATTTATTATTTTATCACTTTTATCTAAATCATAATGATGAATTGATATTTGCATATCATCTAAACCTGCTTCTTTTAATGATTTTGCTCGTTCCAAAGTCATTAATTGCCCATTAGTAATTATTGTTATATACATTTTTGCTTTTTTACATTTTTTAATTAAATCTTCTAACCAATTAATCAAAAGAGGCTCTCCACCAGAAAAGATGATATCAAAAATTTCATTTTCTATAATTTTATCTATTACTGCTAATTGCTTTTCTTTTGATAGAGTAATTGTTTTTTGTTTTGAGCAAAGCCCTTTCCAAACATTATAACAAAAGATACATCTTTGATTACAACCTGAAGTTAATTCAAATTGAACTGCTAAGGGGGATTTGATTTTCAAATACTTACAATTAGACAAATTCGTCTTTTGATAAGCTTCTTTAAATTCTTTAAATTCAAATAATTTTTTGGTATCTGTTTCCATCTTCTATTAATTCGTCAAAAGATTTTTTGTAAATATTTACAAAAGATTTTTCTATACTTTTCCCATTTTTTAATTCTTCAATAAAATCAAGTATTTTTTCTTCTCCATAATTTAAGACTAAAAATTCTACAAATAAGGTAAAAATTTGGTAACTATCTTCAGTCATTTCTTCAAATGGTTGTATTAAAGTTTTTTTATCTATAATCTTTTTGTCTTTATAATTATATTTTTTCTTTTTATGTTGCATAAATGTAGCCAAGCCCTCAGATAACCATAAAGGATTATATTCATCATCTCTTAATTCCTGATAGAATAAATGATTAATTTCATGAATTAATGCTTCTTCAAATTTCTCTTTAGACCACTTTGTTTCTTTATCAAAAACTCCATAAGAAAAAATAACAATATTATCCTCTTTAGCAAATGCAGAAACATAATCGGGGGTTTCACTTCCCCAAATTTTGTTTAACTCCTCTCTGGAATAAACCACTTTTATGTCAAATTTAGGAATTTCTATTTTAGCAAAATCTTTATTAAAATTATAAGAACCAATTATCAGTTTCTTTTCATAATTAATTTTGGAATCCTTTGAGGAAACAATTAAATTGCAAAATCCTAAATCTATTTTTTCTTCCATAGTATTTCCTATAAAGAATATAAATACAAAATAAGATTTATCTTTATGCAGCTAAAAGTTTTTCAAGAACACCCTCGGCATCAGCATTGCATAAGATTTCTGTCCCTTCTGGAGCTTTTCCACCAAGACATAATCTACAGTTACATTGACAACTTTTACAAGCTGCCAAATCACTGCCAAGATACATATCTGTTTTTGTATCAATAGTCATATTCGCACTAAAGACATCATACACTGTAGTTTGTGCCTTAGATGTATCATATGTTTCCATAAAAAATAAAGAATTAAGGACTTTTTAAGTTTTATTATTCTAAAATCTAAGCAAATTTTCCTTTCCTCTTACTTCATTCTTCCTTACCCCCGCCTAATCATCCACTCGAATTATCACTCTATCAAATTTAGGCAAAGATTTCTTTTATACCAAATCATGAGTAGCCCTGCCAGGATTTGAACCTGGGTCTCCGGATTCAGAGTCCGAAATACTTGACCGCTGTACTACAGGGCTGTTTAAGATTAAGTTAATTTGCTCTTAAAAATTTTGTTATTAGTCAGTTGTTCATAATGTTTTTATAGTTTCTTTTATTAATTTTTTTATGGAAATGAGTGTGGTGCTTTTTGTTATTGGCGGATTAATTGCAATTATCTGGGTTGCAATGGAAGTTAAACGAATGCGACATAAAATTTTTGCAATGTTCTTAATTGCTATTATAATTTTTACATGTTTAAGTTTCACTCTTGTTATTAAAAAACATGATGTTCAATTTAATTCTGTTTCAGGAATAATTGAAGGAGGAAAACTTTATTTTTCGTGGTTGTTTTCTATCTTCGGAAATTTTCAGAGTATAACTACAAATGCTGTGAAAATGGATTGGTCTGGAGGAAATGGTACTGGATGAAAATTTTTATTTTTATTTTAATGTTTTTTATTCTCGGGGCACTTTTAATAATCAGCAATAACGAAATAACTTTTTTAAAAGAAAACGATTTTAAAATTTTTTCTAATTTATTTTTGAATTGGTTTGAAAATTTGTTTTTTAATTTAAAGTCAGTTACAGGACAAGTTGTGAGTCTTGATTGGCATCCTTAGGAATATTTATAAATTCTTAATTCTTTTTAATTCTACCTTTATGGATAGAAAATGCCTACAAAAAAAATAAAGAAAAGGAATGTGAAAAGAAAACCAGTTATAAAAGCAAAAAATGTTGTGGTTAAAAAATCGAGAGCTGTTTCTAAAAAAGTTGTTGCTCCGAAGAGAGTTGCTAGAAGAGTTCCAGCAAAAAATAAATTAAAGATTGTTGTCAAAAATTTAGTTTTATTTGGAATTTTATTTGTCCTGTCTGTTGTTATTGCGAGCATTTCAAGCAACGAACTTGTAGATCAATTGTTTTGGATTTTGGCGATTATCACAGCGTTTGTTGCAGTTGCTTTTTTAATTGTGTTATTGATTCTTGTTTTTATGAAACAAATCAGAAAATAATTTCTTAAATTTTTTATTTTTGTTTTTTAAAGGAAAAAGATTAATAAATATGGAGTTCTTAGTTTCTTTTAAGCAAAAATGAAATTATTTCATCTTTTTTCAATTTTTTTTATTGTCCTTTTTGTTCTTAATTGTGTTGCTTCTCAAACTCCTGTTTTTTGTGGAGAGAAAATAAGTTTTCCAGGAAATTATATTCTTGATATAGATGAAATTGATTATTCTGAAGGAAATTGTATTGAAATAAATTCTTCAAATGTTTTTCTTGATTGTCAAGGTCATATTTTAGATGGAACAGATCAGTGGTTTGTTCATGGAATTGTTGCTAAAGGAGTTGTTTCCGATCCTTTAAAAAATATAAGTTTAAAAAATTGTGTTTTAACTGGCTGGTCTGATGGAATTAATTTTCAGAATGCAGGAGGGATTATTTCTAATTTTGATATTTCTTCTGTTTTATTGAATGGAATTTCCCTTATGAATTCAAATCAGACAAAGGTTTCATTTACTAATGTTTCTGGAGGAACTTACGGAATTTTTTTAGATAATTCTCATGAAAATATTTTTGATTCTATTAATTTTAAAGTTCCTTACACTCGAGTTTATTTTTCTAATTCTAATAATAATTCTGTTTTGAATAGTTTTTTTTATTTTTTAGGAAGGGTTGGGGTTCATATTGGAGGGGATAATAATTTTATTTTAAATAATACTTTTTTAGATAGCATTGGAGGAAGTGCTATTGAAATTGAAGGGTCTTTTAATGTTATTAAAAACAATTTTTTTGAGAATAATTCTCCTTATGGAATTTCTGTCCAATCAATTAATTCTAATAATAATTATATTTATAATAATTTTTTTAATAATCTAAATAATCTTTATATTGAGGAAGGCGCGCATAATTTTTGGAATACTAGTATAAATTGTGCTGAAGAAAATATTCTTGATGGAAATTGCATTGGGGGAAATTACTGGGCAGATTATGATTTTTTTGATTTTGATGGAGATGGTTTTGGTGATGTTTCTTATATTCTTGATTCAAATAATGTTGATTTTTTGCCATTAGTTTTTAATTCCTTGCCTTCAATAAATAGTGTTGAGTGTAAAATTGGATCAAATCCTTTATGGTTTGATTTTTGTCCTGTTAGTTTTTATGAAAATATAACTGCAATTAGAGTAAATTGTACAAGCACGTTAAACCAAGTAGAAAATGTTCTTTTTGATATTAATAATTTGCCAGATTCAAAAAATATTTTTTATGGTTTTGTGGAATCTCCTGGAGCAGATGGTTTTTGGACAGTAGATGGAATTAATTTAAATATAAATGATTCTGGAGAAACAAGATTATCTGTGATTTGTACAGATAATAATTCCCTGCAATTTTTTCAAAACAAATCTTTTAATTTGCCTTGGGGAATTTTAAATTCAAAAATAATTTCTCCCCCAAATAATATTTCTGTTTTAAAAGATAAATTTTTTACATTTGTTTCTGAAGTTGAATGTGTTGGAGGAGAATGTGGGGATGTTGTGGCTATTTTAGATCCTATTCCTAATCTTAAAGAATCTTCTCAAGAATTTTTTAAAGAATCTTTTTTAGATTCAGAAAATTTTGTGGAGGGAAAATATATTATTGAATTTGAAGATTTACCAATAATAGATTATCAGATTGGTAAAGAAAAACAGTTGAAAATAATTCCTGGTTTAATTAGAAAAGAACTTGTTAAAATTTTTGTTAATTCTCATAAAAATTCAATTGAGGAAAAACAGAAGCAAATAATAAAAAAAATTAAAAAAGAAAATCCTAATTTGAAAATAAAAAATTCTTATAAAAAAATATTTAATGGATTTGAAATTGAAGGAGTTTCATTTGATGAAGTAAATTTTTTAAAAAGTATTCCCGGGATTAAAGGAATAACTCCTTCGCGTAAAGTATTTATTAATTTAGACGAAACAATTCCGCTTCTTGGCGCAAATAGTGTTTGGTTATTAAAGGATAGTTTTGGAGAAAATATTACTGGAAAGGAAATTACTGTGGGGATAATTGATACTGGTATTAATTATTCACATTCTGATTTGGGAGGATGTTTTGGAGATGGATGTAGAATTTTTGGAGGATGGGATTTTGTAAATAATGATTCTGATCCAATGGATGATAATGGGCATGGGACTCATTGTGCAGGAATTGTTGGGGGAAAAGGAGATGTTTATGTAGGAGTTGCTCCTGATGTTAATTTTTATGCATATAAAACTATGGATGATTTGGGCCATGGTGATGAAGGAGACATTATTGCGGCAATAGAACAGTCAATAGATCCAAACCAAGATGGCGATTTTTCAGATCATTTGGATGTTATAAGTATTAGTCTTGGGGGATTTCCAATAGAAAATGATCCTATGGCAAAAGCAGTTGATAGTATTGTTGATTTTGGGATTGTTGCAGTTGTTGCTGTAGGTAATTCTGGACCCTATTCTACTGAAACTACATGTAGGCAATCAATGGATCCTTTTGGGGATTATTACTCTATTTGTTCCCCAGGAACTTCAAAAAAAGCAATTAGTGTTGGGGCGGTTGGTAAAGACGAAATTATAAAAGGTTATAGTGGTAGGGGACCAACCTCTGAGGGAATTATGAAACCCGACGTAGTTTCTCCAACAGATGCTGTTTCTTGTTCTTTGTCTGGAGATTATTCTTCTTTTAGTGGGACTTCTGGAGCAACCCCTCATGTTGCAGGAGCTGTTGCTTTGATTAAGCAAGCACATCCGGATTGGACTGCTAGTGAAATTAAACATTCTTTAAGAAACACTGCTGTTGATTTAGGTTATGAATTTAATGTTGGAGGTTATGGGAGGATTGATGTTTTTCAAGCAATTTTATTAGATGAACCCCCTCCTGTGGCTTTTTTAAATACTTTTGGGAAATTTAATCCTGGATTGATTGAGATTTATGGGACTGCAGAATCAGATTCTTTTGTAAATTATACTCTTGAAATTGGTTCTGGTTTTGAACCCACTGTTTGGGTTTTGTTAAATCAAAGTACAAATGAGGTTGTAGAAGGTATTTTAGGAGTATTAAATACAAGTAATTTTCCTGGAGCGTACCATACAATAAAATTAAGTGTGTTTGATTATTTTAATCATGTTACTGAAGAGAGAGCAATTATTTTTGTTTCTGGGCAAGAGGTTGAATGTAATGGGTGTAATGATTGCACTTTTAAATCTTCTATAGAAGGAACAAAATTAATTTTAACCCAGGATATTGATACTTCTTTAACTGAATGTATTGGGATTTCTTCAGATAATATTGTTTTGGATTGTGGGGGGCATTTTATAAAATTTAATGGACCTTATTCTAGTTTAGAAGAGACAGGGATTAATTTAGGAGGACACGATAATTTTACTCTTAAAAATTGTTTGATTAATGATTTTCAAAATGCTGTTTGGGCTTTTGATTCTGATAACTTAACAATAATAAACAATACTTTTGATACTTTTTTGGGTAGCCAAGACGAAGGAATTAATTCTTCCCTTTATCTTGGTTTTTCTGATAATTTTAATATCTCTAATAATCAGATTAATAGTTTGGGTTTAGGAATTTATCTTTATTCAGGAACAAATGGTTTTTTAGTAAATAATACTATTAATTCGCAAGGAGTTGCTGTGTTAAGCAATCCTACTTGTAATGATTGTTTTTTTTATTATAACACTTTTAATAGTTCTGTTTTGGATTTTTTTCTTCTTACAAATGCTTTTACTCCTACAAATATTTATAACAATAATTTTGTTGGTACTGCAAATCCAAAAATACATGCCTTTTCATTTAATAATGATGGCGTAGAAATTTCATATAATAATAGGGGAAATTTTTGGGGAAGAACAATTTCTCCTTATTTTATTTCAGGAGTTCATAGTTATAGTGAAAATACAACTGATTCCTATCCCTATAATAGAGCATATCTTGCAGGACAATGGCCAGATCCTCCAAGTTCTCAGGCTCAATGGAAAGGGAGAGTTTCAACAGTAGTAGGATCAACTCCTTTTTATACAATTGACAATAATCCCAAAAATTTTAGCAATACTCCTTGTTTAAAAAATATGTTGGGGGGACAAAAGTGTCAAGTATCTTGGCAAATTAATGCAACAGGAGATATTGATGATTTGTATGAGTTTTTTGCGGTTTATGATTCTTTCCAATACAATTTTATTGGAGATAGTGAAACTGGCCATTTATTTATAAAAATTTCTAATGAAGGTGTTTCTGCCGATTTAAATAATGATGGCGTTGTTAACTTAGAAGATCTTACAATTGTTGTTTATAATCAGAAGCAAAATTCTACTGCAGGAGGGTATTCTCATTTAGATATAAATGAGGACGGAGAAATTAATTTTAAAGATGTTGAAATTGTGATTAATGAGATTTTTAAATAATTTTAAGCCTGTGCTGAGACTTGAACTCAGGACCTCGTCGTTACCAACGACGCGCTCTAACCAAAACTGAGCTACACAGGCATTAAAAATTTTTTAGAATTTCATCAAGGGTTAATTCAAATAAAGCTACAGGCATTTTTATTTTCCAATTTTTTAAAATTTTTGGATGTATTTCTCCTACAAATCCTATTTCTTTGTTATTATAAATTATGCTTGCGGTTCTTCCATTAATAAAATGTGGAGGTGTTTCTTTTGGTTCAGAAAGCTCAATTTTTTTCCCAATCATTTTGAAAAAATATTCTAAAATTTGTTTTACTTGTGTGAAATTTCCCGGGGAAATAGCGGCGGCAATTCTTTCTTTTTCTATAATAGAATTTTTTTCTTCAAAGGCTTTCCCTATTTCAAAAATTTTGTGAGGGTATTCTTCATCCACATTTTCTGAAAAAACTTTTAAAAGATAATGTGATAAATCTTTTCTAAGAATTGTATAATCTGTTTTTGAACCTTTAATTTCTACAAATTTTTTTTCTTGTTTTTCTGAAAAACCCATTTTTAAAAATTGGTCTTTTTTTCTTGTAAGATGATAATTTGAAATTTCTAAAAAATTTAACCCAATGAATATTTCTGAGATTTTTCTTTTTATTATTTCCTTAGGATTTTCAAAACCAATGCTGGAAGTTTTTGGAATTGTCGACGAGAAATTTTCATACCCATAAGCAATCGCTACATCTTCAATTAAATCTATTTCATTAAATATGTCTGTTCTCCAAGATGCAAATTCTACTTCTCCTTTTGAATAATTATGGCCCATTTTTTCTAAACAATTTTTCATTGTTTTTTCATCTATTTTTATTCCAAGGATTTTTTTAATTTTGTCTAAGGAAATTTTCATTTTTTCATTTTTAAATTCTGGGGTTATTTGTTTCTTAGAATATTTTAATTCCATTTGATAAATTGTTCCCCCCATTTCAGATAAAGTTGTAACAATTATATTTAATGTTTTTTTCAATAATTCAAAATCTGAACCTGAGCATTCAATGAAAACTTCTTTTGTTTTTTTTGTTATTCTTCCAGTTAGTTCTGAATTAATTATTGGGGGCATGCTTAAGATATTTTGATTAGCGTCTATAAAAATAGGGAATTTTGCTTTTCCTGCAAGAAGAGGAGCATATTCTTTTCCTGTTGGATGTTTTTGTAAAATTTCTAAACCAGACATTTCTTTATGAAATTCTAGAGGGATAAATTTTATTTTGTCAGGTTCAGTTGCTTTGTAAGTGATTGGTAATTTTATTTTTTCCAAGGGGTAAATCCCGATTGCTATTTTTTTTCTTTTTCTTCCAAGTGTTGTGTGGATTTTTTCTTGTATTTCAATTAGTTCTTTAATTTTGTTTTCATCTAATTTTAATTTTTTGACAATTGCGCAAGCAGTGTAAGCTCTTACATTTTCTACAGAAGAATTTATATCTACATAATAATCTTTTTCTGGAGGGTTTGGTTTGTATTGTTTTATTCCTATTTTTTTACCTAAGAATGCTAAGAAAGATCTTTTAAATCCTTGATATGAAAGTAAATCTGGGCGGTTTGGAAAAATTTCTAATTCAATTTCCTCGTCGGTAATTGATTCTAAAGGTGTTCCAAATAAAGAAATTTTTTCTTTCATTTTTTCATCTAACTTTCCAATTTCTTTTTCAAAAACTTTTTTTGAAAATTTTATGTTTGCCATTTTATTTCATCCAAAATTTTGTTTTTCTTAATTGAGAGAGATTATTTTTGTAAAGTTCTCTTAAATCTTTAATTTTGTAATAGTCCATTATTATCCTATCAAATCCTTGGCCCCATGCAAGAACTGGAATGTCTTCTCCGAGAAGAGGAATTGTTACTTCTGGCCTGAGAATTCCTGCACCACCTAATTCTAGCCAGACTTTTTTTTCAGGGTGCCAAACATTTACTTCTACAGAAGGTTCAGTATATGGAAAATATGCTGGAGTAAATCTTATTTTTTCAAAACCCATTTTATTATAAAATTCTTTTAAGTATCCTAAGAGATCTAGGAAAGTTACATTTTTGTCGACGACAATTCCTTCTGTTTGGTAGAATTCAAATCCATGGCTCCAGTCAACTGTTTCGTTTCTAAAACATTTTCCAATTGAGAAAAATTTAATTGGGATTTCTTGTTTTTTTAAATTATAAAGAGTTTGAGCAGATAAACAAGTTGTGTGTGTTCTTAAAACCAATTTTTCTGCTTCTTCTTCTGACCACAAATAATTCCACCCTTTGCTTTTGTCTATTCCTTTTTCGTGCGCTTGTTTTATTTTTTTAATTAATTCTTTTTCTTGTATTTTTTCTTTTTTGTTTATGAAAAAGGTGTCTTGCATTTCTCTAACAGGATGGTCTTGGGCAGTGAACAATGCATCGAAGTTCCAAAAACTTTTTTGAATTATCGATCCTTGCATTTCTTTAAATCCCATTTCTAACCAAATTTTTCTCACATATTCTATTGCTTGATTTACAAAATGTTTTTTACCTCCGTAAATTTCTGGAACAGAGGAACTGAGGTCATACCTTCTAAATTTTTTATTTTTCCATAGTGTTTCTTTTTTTAGCATTTCAGGAGTTATTTGTTCTATAAGATTATTATTTTGAATTTTTGATGAAATTATTTTTTTACCTATTTCTGTTAAATTTATTTTTGCTTTTTTTTCTTCTCTTATCTCTATTATGTTTTTTCTTTTTTCTAGGAGGTTTAGTGCATAATTTTGTTCAGGTGAAAGAATGTTTTTTTCTATTGGAATATTTTCAATAAATATTTCTTCTTGGGTTTTTTTTGAAATTTCTTCTTTAGAAGAATTAAGAATTATCTTTCCATTTTTTAAATTAATCATTGCTTTTTTTTTCAAAACTCCAAGTGAGGCCTTAAATTCATCGTTAGAAAGTTTTGATTGTTTTTTTGCTTCATTTAAACTAATAATTCTTTTTTCAGCGAGTAAATTTATTAACCTTCTTTCGGGTAGACCTTTTTTTTTGTATAATGCTCCATTTACTCCAATTTCAATTATTTTTCTTTTTTCAAATTCAACTTTTAAAATTTTTTTATTTTCTAAATAACTTAATGCTCTCATAACAGAAGTTTTGTCTAAGTTTGATTTTTTACATATTTCTGAGATATTTTTTTCTTCTAAAAAAGGAAGGATTTTCCTTTCATGAGGACTCAATGATTCAGTTAATTTATTTATATCCATTTTAATAAGAAGTTGGAAGGCATTTTAAAGGTTTTTAGTTAAAGGATTTTAT
>Ga0272443_10001709_pt1 | contig 30692 bp, 23 predicted proteins | sample SSMAcet12_FD_193581 | JGI IMG/M metagenome (GOLD analysis project Ga0272443, IMG submission 193581) | Marine sediment archaeal communities from Little Sippewissett salt marsh, Falmouth, MA, United States - SSM-Acet-12 | ecosystem: Environmental > Aquatic > Marine > Wetlands > Sediment ... | reverse complement strand
GAGTGGCATGGTAGTACTGCTTGCACTCGCCATGTGGGGTTGCAGTAATCCCGATGAGGACGATGATCCCATCGTCCCCGACCCGTCAGGTCCGGGATCCACTACGGGACCGATGGACCCGTTCATTCCAACCCCCTTCGCATACAACTTCGGCGGCACGATCACTGATATCGGCATCGAGGGAGATGGTGATATCGTCATCGCCGCGGAGACAGGTATGCAGCTCTTTACCCCCTATGGTGTCTGGAAGAAGACACTCACAGGGCAGGTTATTACAGGTATCGCCTCCTCCAACCAGGGCAACCTGGACACCGGTCGCGGTGTACAGGCTATCGGCCCGGGCGTCGCGAACTGTAATCCCCAGCCCTATTACGACGACAACTACGTCCAGGGTGGAGTTCCGCACGTATCTTACGATGCTGTATGGTTCGCGGGAGAACCCGACCCCTACTATCCCGACATCTGCGTGAACATCGCATCAACATCTTCGTTCGCGAGCTGCGACTGCGTGCCTCACCCGATCTCATACCATCCGGTGACCAATTACGCCTACCAGAAGGTACTTGCTCCGGATTGTATCGCCGACTCGGACTGCCCGTGGCCGTTCACGAACACGGTCGATGCGGGGGGTTATGCGATTCTCGCCTACCACCCCGACACTCCGCTTCCCCCGGACTACATGAGCTTTATCTTCGAGGGTAATGTCGACTACCTCGTTTATTACGACTACCCGACTTTCATGCAGGTACAGAACCTTGCGGCCATGCTTGGAGTACTCCCGGCATGCTCGATCAACAACCTGTACACCATCTGGGACCTTACCAGCATGAACTACATGTCGAGTCGTGACGGCATGACGACCACCAACATCTGCGACTTCGAGTTCGACACGCTCAACCGCCTGGTCATGGTTCTCCCGAACGCTGACAGCGTTGCGATAACCGAGCCGGTCGTCTTCGGACAGCCGATCATTATCCAGCAGGTCCTCGGTGGACGCCAGAACGGCCTCGGCACGCTTCCCGGCGAATTCCAGGGCCCGGTCGCCATCGCGGTCGATCCGAGGAACCAGGACATCCTGGTATCCGATGCCGGCAACGGTCGTGTCCAGGTATTCGATAACGATGGTAACTTCAAGCGTGAGTTCGGCGCTGCCGATCCCGACTTCACCCCCGGCGCGATCAGAGTCGACTCGTTCGGCGCGATCTACGTCGCCAACACCAACGGCAACAGGGCCGAGGGTGACGACCTGAGAATCTACAACGAGTATGGCGCTCCCGTCGTCTACGGAACCATCGAGGGATGGGTCTACGACAAGGACACGCACGTTCCGATCGACAATGCCAGCGTACGGGTACAGTCCACCTTCAGTCCGCTTGACGCTTTCACGGATGGTGACGGTCACTTCCAGTTCGACGCCGTCGCCGCCGGAACCCATAACATCGTCGCCGAGAAGTACGGTTACAACGCCGGCCAGGTGAACATCGATGTTACCGGTGGTTACAAAACCATCGTTGACATCTACCTCGATCGCGTAATGACCGAACCTCCGGGATACGGTACCGTCACCGGTACTGTCTTCAGCACCCTTTACAACGAGCCGGTTCCGGGTCTCACCGCCGAGATCGTGGGCCTTCCGATCTCCAACCAGACCAACGGCAACGGTGAGTTCACACTCTACAGCGTGCCGGAGGGCGATCACACGATCAGGCTGACATCCAACGGTATCATTTACTACGAGAAGTACATCACAGTTACAAAGGGCGGTATCCTCGATCTCGGATACCTCTACCTGCCGATTCCGTAAAACGCTAACAACTCTCTGATAGATAACAACAGAGCCCGTGAATCCCACGGGCTCTTTCATTATGTCTTCATTTGATTGGTTATCGCGCAATTGCAGGGCCGGGCAGTTAAGCACCATGGACTGTAGGAGCGATTGTTTACAGGTTATACGGATCCCAGTCACCGTCAGGGCCGCCAAAACATCCCATTCTGGACCGATTGTTGATATCAGTTTCACCAGGATCACCCGATGGTGCACCGGTATCGTCCCAGTCGATGAAATTCGGATCACCCATCTCGCAGCCCGATCCGGACTGGAAATGATAGTCGTATGGAGAAGTCGAATTGTTCACGTATTGCGGATCGATGCCGGGATAATCGACAGCACCATCGCCAACAATGAGATCGAAGAAATAATTGGTCGCTTCACCGAGATTGTATCCGGATGAGAATGTGATTTCGTAAAGATCGGACTCGTCAGAATAATACCCCTGAACTGAAACCCCCGCTGGTGGTGAAAGACTTGTTGTTATTGTGTTTTTTATATAACTCTCTCCACCTTTTTCATCCAGCCACAATTTAACCCCATACATTGGAGGGTACCCGGTCGAGTTCGTATAGCTGAGGCTGTCTATTGTGTTGTTATATATGTAATGAGGCATGTCCTCCCACTCATCGTTATTCGCGCAGATGCCCGTTATTCCCATCTCAAAACAGGTGTTCCCCGTTATTTGACATATAAGATTATTATTAAGGTACCCGAGATTACATGTTGATAAGAATATTCCGTTTACAACAACACCTGGCTGTACTGTATCACCGGTATAGGTCACCGCAATATCATGAATGAAGTTATTTTTAATCGTTACCCCGTTACACCTGGAAACAAACATTATCGTATTATCCGCGATAGCTGGCGCGTCCGGTTCACCGATAAAATCTATTGGCCCGAATTCATTGTACGCAACAAGAGAACTCCCGCTATCTCCGAGTTTTAAAGCATTGAAATGGAATTCGCCACCCTTACCAGTGTCATCTAAGGTCCCGGTAAAATGGTTGTGCCGCACAATTATGTTGCTGTTTATATCACCACGAAATATCACTCCACCACACGCGAAATCATCCTGGCCAAATCCAATCTCAAAGCCTTCCAGCGTGAAATCGGTTAAATCTGCCACCGAATCGATCGTGAAAGCCCCTGAACCGGTTTTTAATTTTGGCTTCCCCGGTCCACCACTACTCCAGTTATCACCGATAAATGTGACCCCACTCTTGAGAATAAGCCCGTCCGTGTTATAAGTGTTATCACCACTATCGAGGTAGTCCACATGCACCGTGTATCCCGACATCACCGCACCCATACCTGACTGAACGGTAGTATAAGGCTTTGACTGTGATCCATCCGAATCACCGCCGGTGTAATCACCATCTACATATTTATCTCCCGTGCTGGAGCCGGGACTGACAATCACCGAATGAAGAAAATAACCGCTGATCGCAGCATCCGGAATGACCCCTCCGTACCCGTCAACTTCGGATTCGACAACCACAAGCAGTTCAATTGATTCCGGAGATGGTGTCGCGTCGGTTATTTCGACGTCAAAGGTTTTATAACCATCACCACTGGAGCCTGAATAGACTCCCTCCGCAGGCGGGAAATGACCGGGAGATTCAATCCTCAGTGTGTCGGAATAGGCGTTGTAATGGTCAAATACCGTAATGCTCATGGAAAGGTCTCCACCACAGTCAACTCCATCACTCCAGAGCGTATTGTTCATTACATGAACATCTGCCGCCCATGCCTCACACCGTAGGGCCTGCACAGGATAATCATCCGGTTCGAACGGTACCTCACCCACAGGATTTATCCAGTTCGCGTCCACCGCGTAATTGAATTTTAGCCCACCGGAAAAATCTATTGTGTAGTGCCGGGTGTTTGCGGCCCCGTCACTGAAAACATTTAAGTCAGTCGGGCCAAGGCTGAGAACGTTGTCATCCGGCCCCAGCTCATCTGTGAAAAGCTTGTAGCCATTCAGCGTGTTCGTGAAATTACAGGCCGCGTGTTTCATCCCGAGAAGGCCGTCCCTGTATCTGAAAATACCGGGACCCGGCGCAGAGAATTCCACCGGATTCCACCACCGGGTGTAGCCATCGGCATTCAGCAGCCGGGTTTCACTCTTTCCGGGCATCACGATATCCGGGTCGCTGAAATCCGAATTTGTTCCGCTGCCGATCAGTATTCCGCATACGTCAAATCCCATACACTGGCTGAGTCCGGCAAATGGGTGGGTGAGCGTGACATCGACATCGCAGACCAGCCCGTTAAATGACAGGTTTGATATGCTGAGATTTACACCTGCCGGTGGTTCCATCAGGGGAAGGGCGTTCAAATGCATCGTCCCGGTACGCAGTGGGACGAACTCGAGAGTACATGCATCCGGGTCAGCTTCAAACTGCCACAGCCCCCAAAGCTGGCTGGATACGTCGTAAAACTCCTCAGACCTCACTGTATCGAGAAAATCAGGTGTTAGAGGAGAGTTTTGGCCCCCATTACTCTCCAGGCTGGCGCATGACGATATTATGGCCGTTACAATTAGTAATACCAGACAGGTTCGCATTATCCGCACCTCTGAATTCGTTAAGAAAAAACTATGTAATATAAAAACTATATCATCACGGTATTAAATTGTAAATTGATTATATGAAGCAATGATAATCATGATCTTTAATGGCCGCTGATAACTCAGAATTTCAGCGCATAAACGTAATCCACACATATCGTGATTCTGTGGATGCACCAGATCAGATTGTCTGGGACCTGAGTTTTTGAAAGAGGATGTGAAAGTCTGCCTGCTTACAGGTTCAGCCGAGCTCGACCATCTGCTTCCTTCTCGTCCCTACTCCAAGAAGGCTGATCGGTACTCCAACCGACCTCGAAATGAAGTTGAGAAACTTCATGAGAGGCTCCGGAAGTACGTCGCCAGTCGACAGCTTCGTTGTATCGGTCAGCCATCCGGGGAATGTCTCGTATACCGGCTTTATAAGCGGAAGAAGGGATGGGTCGCGTGGTACGTAATCCACTCGTTCACCATTAAGTTCGTAGCCTACTGCTATTTTTATCTCGGCGAACTCGTCAAGGATATCAACCTTAGTCAGCACGATGTCCGTGAGTCCATTTATCATGGCCGAGTACCTTAACAGCATTAGATCGAGCCACCCGACACGCCGCGGACGTCCGGTCGCGGTGCCGTACTCCTGCCCATGATCCCTTATAACAGTCCCTATTTCATCGTGAATCTCTGTCGGGAACGGACCCTCCCCGACCCTCGAGATGTATGCCTTGACCACGCCGAATATGCGGTCGAGTCGGTTAGGCGCGAGACCCGTACCGAGTGTCATTCCACCCGACACAGGATGCGAGCTTGTAAGAAAAGGATACGCGATTCCGTAATCGATATCGAGAAGAGTTCCCTGTGCTCCCTCGAACAGTATGCGTTTGCCTTCATCAATGCCCTGGTGAAGTGTCGCGACTGCATCGCCCGTGTAGTTCAGAAGTCTTGAACCCGCTTCAAGGTAATCGTCGGCTATCTTCTCCGGATCGAGCGGATCAACCTTGTAAAGACCAGTTAACAGCGCATTTTTTTCATCGCATGCATATCGCACACGATCACGGAACTGCTCAGGGCTGGCAAGATCGCACACACGGAATCCGCTTCGCGCCATTTTGTCTGAGAATGCAGGTCCTATTCCCCGCTTTGTCGTGCCGATTTTACCGCGCGAGTCTGACTTCGTTCGTCTCTCCTCTTCAAGTCCATCGATCAGCAGATGGTAGGGCATTATAAGATGCGCGTGATGGCTTATGATCAGGTTGTTTACCGGGATTCCCCTGGCAGTAAGTCCCTCGATCTCCTCGAGCAGTTTGAATGGCTCGAGCACCATGCCGCTACCAATAATGCTCTTCTTTTCCGGATGAAGCACGCCGCACGGGAGATGATATAAACGGAAGACTTCCTCCTCGACTGTCACGGTATGTCCGGCGTTGTTACCACCCTGGCTGCGGACAACTATGTCAGCGTCCCGTGCAAGAAAATCTACAACCTTTCCCTTTCCCTCGTCACCCCACTGGGTTCCGACAACTGCTGTAGTCGGCATGAAACTGACTCCTTCCGAAACGGCCGAACGGCCGGGGTCACAGAATGTGAAGTTTACGTGTCAGAAATGAAAGAATCAAGCATACCGTGGTGGTATTAACCGAATATTCAGATTCCCGCAACAATCCCCGTATGATACTGCTCCGGAATGTTATTAATCGCTGCCCGAATTTTATTACACAGATTTTTATTTCCGTTTGAAGAGAGGTCAATCCCATTTGTGCTATACTCCCTGAAACATTCCAGACAGCAAATTCACGGGGACGGAGAGTAGACAATGATCCCAACGATCGTTATTGCAGCAGTCATACTACTGATCATTCTCTGGTGGGTCGGGGTATTCAATAAGCTGATTGGACTTAGAAACCGGATCGACACCCAGTGGGCGAACGTCGACGTGGAACTCAAGAAGCGTTACGACCTGGTGCCGAATCTTGTGGAGACAGTAAAGGGTTACGCGGCGCACGAGAAGGAAACGCTTGAGAAGGTAATACAGGCACGCCAGCAGGCCGTTGACGTGTCGGGAGTGAAGGAACAGGGAATGGCCGAGGGAATGCTCACACAGGCGCTGAGAAGCATCTTCGCGCTTGCCGAGGCTTACCCGGACCTCAAGGCCAACCAGAACTTCCTGCAGCTCCAGAACGAACTGTCGGAGATAGAGCAGACAATAGCAATGGCGCGTACCGCCTACAACGAATCGGTCCTGCCCTACAACAACACGGTACAGATGTTCCCGTCAAACATCATTGCGGGCATGCATGGATTCGAGCTGAGGGAACTTTTCGAAGTACTCGACCCGGAGGCGCGTGAAGCTCCCCAGGTCCGGTTTTGAAAGGTCCCCGTCAAATGGTATAATTTATAAAGAGTTAAGCACTTTCGATTGGTAATAAATTGCCAGGATCGGGGACAGGGATGAACCCCGATTCTGAGTTAACAACAGAGAGGTTCAATTGTGGAGAGGGACCAGTACGATTCATTTCTGGATCGATGTGCGCGTGAATTCGATGCGTCCCCGCCACGTCCCGTAGACGGGACACGTGAAGTTGCCGAGAATATCTGCTCCCACTGCATGTCTGAGATTCCCCCGGCATGTCGGTATTGCCCGACCTGCGGGGAGTTCCAGTCGCTCCCGGAGGAGGTAACCGGCACTTTCAGGGAGAAATCGATTGTCAAGCGTCATATCGCAATCACTCTCACGGAGATTGAAAGCGGCGTTGAGATCGAAGGCCGAATGTACACAAAGGTCAGGCTCAAGGTCGCGAATCTTTCTCCCAGACGTGTGCACCTGTCGCTTACCTACGTCGACAGTGTGCTTATCGATGTCACCGGACGCCAGATTGCGCCTGTGGACTCCGACGAGTTCCAGGACGATCCGGCAGAGCCGGTATTTCCAACATGGTTCTATATTTACCCTGAGGCGTACCGTGAAGGCGTTCTCCTTTTCAGGGAGGACCAGGTATCCCTCAAGCGGCTGATCATCTGCTCGATGCTGCAGGAGAACGAGGACGAACTATTCGTCTTCGATCTCGACACAATTCCGGGAATATCCGGATAAGCCGCATAACTGAAACCACCACATGTCAAAGGGAGCCGTCCGAACCATCGGGCGGCTTTTCCTTATCACCCACCAGGTGTACCCTGGGAAAATAGAAAATGGCTGCCCGTGTTATCGGGCAGCCATCGTTATTGCAGTATCAGTACCCGGTTCTAGTGACCGACAGGCGTTACCTGGTCGCGAGAAACCTCGAGCCCGTTTGTAAGGGCCTGGCCCTGGTGACCGGACATTGTCGCCTGTTTGCTGATCGCCGTGGACGTGAATGACGGACCCTGGGCCATCGTCGCCACGCCCCAGGTCAGGAGACCAGCGAGTACAATCAGGAATACTACCTTTTTAAGTATATTGGACATTCTCGTGTCTCCTTTCCATTATTCTGAGTAATCGAACACGGTGGCTTCAACAGTTCCGCCATTGTCGGCGATGACGTGGATCGTGAAGTTCCACGGGTCAACGTCGAGGCTGAGCGGCGTTCCGGGAAGCTCGTCCGTTGTGTCGATGATTGTGATCTCCTCACCGGCTTCTGCTGTCCAGTCGATGTCGTAGACCCTGACCTGGTAGCCCGTGCCGGTATCGAACAGAACCGCGCACCAGTTACCGAAGTCTGTCTCGTAGTCGCCCTCGTAGAGGACCGTCATCGTCGGAAGCACCTCAAGGTCAACGGCTGTCGCTCCGTCGATGTACATCTCTGTATCATCGGTTCGAATCTTGAGCGATGCGGAGAGCGGGAAGTAACCGTACTGAAGCGGGTCATCGTCCCATCTCATCTCGAAACCGGTACCATACCAGTTTCCGAGGCTGTCCAGCATGTAGACCAGAGTCGCAAGGTAAGGTGTATCTGTATAGAATGTGATGTAGCTGTCCGTGTCGGCCGCGATGCGGCACTTCGTCGGATCTTCCACATCAAAAGCATTGTCGAATGGAAGCGGCGTGTTATCTGTGGTCCACTCGGGGAAACCGAGCCTGTAGATCCGGCCGTCCATAAGTGTCTGAAGGTATGGATACATCCAGAATCCAACGTTGAGGTTTCCGGATTCCTCGTCAGGCATGACGTAAGGGTCATCCTCGTCCTGCGAATAGCACATGAGCCAGATGGAAGCGAAGTCCATCGGGTCTCCCTGCCATCCGGGAAGTCCGCTCGAGACGTCGCATGTATGGAACCATGGCCTCTCGTTCGGATCGTCTTCCGGCGGATCACCGGGATCACCGGATCCGGTATCTCCCCAGAACACGTAGTCAAGCAGTCCGGGATCTACTCCCTCGTCACCCTCGATCCAGCTGATGTACCAGAACGTGGTAAATGGATCGTTGATTGTCGGGGGATCCCACTGCTCGGTGTTTCCGAAGCATCCGAACATCGTGATACCGTTCGCCGACGCATCGTGTCGCGCAAACGGGGCCACGAGGTAGTTGAATCCACTCGGATAAGCCTCGCCACCGGGGCCCGACCAGTCGAGAAGGTAGTCGTAGAAGATCGGCGAGCCGTCGGCTGTGCCGCCTTCCTGGTCGACTATCCATGCACCCTCGTTACCGGCATCGTCGTTCTGGATACCGAGGTCCGGTGTTACCGTGCTCTGGTTCGGAGCAGGATCGAGAGCGATCTGCTGCTGACCGGGGATCGGGTTCCATCCGGCTTCGGCAGTGTCGGAAATTGTGAAATCGTCATCCGACTCGTCCGATACCGTTCCGCCATCCTCCGTGATCCTTACGCGGCATGTGGTCGACGGTGTGTCGTCAACTTCTGCCCACTCGAAGGAGCCCGTGTTGGATGTGGTTGGTGCGATCGTGTACGGGTAGGTGCTTCCGCTGTCGATCGAGTACTCGATTACGACGTCGGTGATAGCACCTGTCGATGACCATGTGATCGTGTATGGTTCACCGATCACAAGTGTCTCTCCGCCATTCGGAATATCAACCGTTATGGTTTTGTCCGGCGGATCGCCACTGTCGAGGATCGTCGCTGTGTAGAGCTGGTAGGCCGCAAGCGGTTCGTCCGGGTAGAGCTTTCCGGGAAGCGGAGGCTCGTACGTTGTCGCACCCGCGCTGACGACCGTGATTAAAAGCTCCTGGTTCTCGACAGCGTCTGGTGTAAGGTTGGCCAGAGTTCCTTCGTATACAACCGAGTTCGCGCTCGAACCGGCACTCTGGGTCCATGTACCGGTGATCTCGACCGCGTCTCCCTGGGTTGAGAGAAGTGTCGGGCTCTCTACCCAGATTTCCGAGATCTCGGATGCGGGATCTCCGGCAGCCTGCCAGTCCCAGACCTCGATGTCGAGGATCAGGTCGCCACCCCAGCTCGGGCCGCCAGTTTCATCGTAGAAAGCGTCGGACGCGGGGTCCTGCCTTACGACTATCTGGTAGGCTTCCTGGGCGTTGGCGGTATCGGGGAACTGGCTGACATCTGTCGGGGGTGTCGATGAAGGCTCGTCCCAGCTTGCGGCAACCGAGTACACGAACTTGAATGGCTGCGCGACCTGCGGGAACTGAAGCTTCATCTCTCGGGTTACCGCACCGTCAGAGAATACACCGCGTGAACCCTCGTCCGGGTACGGCGGAGTTGCGGTCTCTGAGATGCCCTCGCAGAAGTACTTGAATCCGTTCACAATACCAAAGTTGGTTGTGAAGTTCGGAGCCATGACTCCCTTCGTGTAACCGAATATCTCACCGAAAGGACCAAACTCCGTGCGGTTAAACCACCTGGTGTAACCGTCGGCGTTCGTCATCCTTAACTCAGTGGGAGCCGGATACTGTACGGTAGAGTCATGCTGTCCGACCGTGCTGCCGCCACCGAATACAATAACGCGAGTATCGAATCCCCAGTACTTTGTTCCGGGGAATGGATGCGTAAGCGTGCAGTCCAGATCTACAAAGGCATTCGGGAAATCCGAACCCGCAAGGTCGAATGACACTGCAAGGTTCGCGGTATTTCCCGCGGGCGGCTGCAGGAATTTAACAATGTTGCAGGTGAAGTCGAGTGTCCTTAAAGGTACAACCTCGACCTCGAGTTCCTCAGTATTGAGGTATACCTCGCCCATTTCCCATACCAGACTGTTTCCGGATGCCTGATGAATTATGTTGTCTGTTAATCCATTCTCGACATCGGCGGTCACGGGATCCTGCCCGTTTCCACCTGAACAGCCCACGATAAGGGCAAATACAACGAGGTAGATGAGAAGTGAGGTCCGATTGACCAAGACCATCTCAAACCTCCTAGTTCAGGATGATTTTTTTATTTCGTACCGCCCGGTGGACGGCACGATACGCATTTGCATGCATTATGTCAACACCCGTACCGATGCTTAACATCCCCGTCGCAGGATTCCATTGCCCTGGAACTGAACGACCGAATATTAAACTGGCATGGGTATATCGTTCGTGCAGACCAAATCTACAAACTTACTCTATCATTCTTTATTACAAGTGTCAATCGCGATAATTTCCGCTCACGGCACCCTGAATCTTACTTCCGGAACACCCCCTTCGACTCTTCACCCTGCTATAAATATTTATCTGTTTATCTTCCCGGCCCCCCTTAACTATCCGGTTTGGTTTTTTCTGAACGTTCCCTTGATTTTTCAGGATTTTTAACTACATTATTGCCCGCCCGACTTCTCTCGGCTATACTGTTTCACTCGCCGAATACCTCCTGCCGAAGTAGCTCAGGGGTAGAGCAGCTGATTCGTAATCAGCAGGTCAGGGGTTCGAATCCCCTCTTCGGCTCCAGTCGGTTCTTATGGCGTCCGTCGACGCCTTTTTATCTATGTGTTTGCCCGATCCTGTTTTATCGGGTATCTTTCTGTTATGTCCAACTCGGATTCCAGTTCCAATCCCGCCCCCCGCGACACCGGCCTCGACGAGTTCGAACACCCCGAACCTGCCACTCCCGGTCTCGATGATTTCGAAGATGAATCCGAGTCACATACAACGGACACCACCCCTGTTTCTTCCGATTCAGAAACCGAGTCTGAACAACCCGATGAGGACCTCCTCCTTTTTGAAAAATCCAATGAACCTCAACCCGAACAGAAACCCGCACCAGAAGTATCGATTTCCTTCGGAGTCGGTACGGAAGATAAAACAGCAGAAACAGATGAGGATAAAATTACTGATTCCGATGAAGCGGAAGAACCCGACGAGGTCGGGGTTCTGGAGAATAAACTCGCACTCGAATTCGGCGATACCCTCTCATCATGGAATAATTACACTCTTCCCGCCGGCATAATCCTCTTCGTGCTCGGCCTGCTTGGCCTTATTACATCACCCACGGGCGGATCATCCCCCTTTATCGATTTCATCAACATGATCCGCTCGATCTTCGGCGCCGACACCGCGCTCACGGGCGACTCCCCTGCGTTTCGCATGTTCCGGATTAATTTCAGCATGGACGAGATGCTTCTGATGCTGTCCGTACTCCTGATCCTCGGCGCGATCCACCTCATTTTTTACTGGGTCGTACACAAGGTTTCGAACACCGTTAAATCGAACGAACTCGCGACTCTGATAGACCAGAGGAGAGTAGTCGCTCCCTGTATACACCTCGACTGCGTTGAAGTGGAAGAACCCGTCAACGGGACCGATGACACAAACGGCGTCGATGTTCCGGAACTGTCAGACGACGGGCTGCCGGATGAAAAACTTGTGTGGAGGTGCAGGCACTACGACCTCGACCTGGAGGAATCCGTAATCTGCGCCGTCTGCGACAAGTACACGATGGTTTGACTGCACACATGTAAGGCAACCCGAATATCAATGAATAAGCATTTTCGGGATTGCCATACCCCCTGAAATCTGGTACGATAACGTTTCACTTTTCGGGCATTAAGCCCGGTTAAAGCTTGCTAAGTGGAGGAAAATCCCTCTATGAGAAGACTTGTTATTTTCCTAACGGTTATGTCTCTGATTCTGGTACTCGCGGGATGTTCAAACCGCGACGACGGCCCCGTGTGGCCGGGCAACAACCAGAACCCGACAGTGCCGCCTCCGGGCAATAACCCCGGATCCAGCACATATCAGCTGATGTGCACAATCGACCTCTCAAGGACAACCGGTGACGCCCCGATGGCAGTCAACATGTCGGCGAACGTTGTCGGTGGCCTTGCCCCGTTCTACTACCGATGGGACGTCCAGAATGATGGATGGTGGGATTACGGCGGAGCCGGCGCAAACGAGATTGGAATCAATTACGCTTCGGCTGGTACATATACAATACTGCTCGAGGTCGAGGATTCCTCGGGACAGTCCTTCAGGGCAACCGCGATCGTACAGGTGAGACCGTCCGGACCCGCTGCCTACCCGGTAGCGATCCCATCGGTCGGTTCAGCACCGCTGCAGGTTACCCTCGACGGATCTACGTCCTACGACGCGGACGGGTTCATTGTCCTCTACGAGTGGGACTTTGAATCGGATGGCGTGTTCGACTACGAGTCCGAAACGAATCCGAACGCAGTCACGACCTACCCCAACCAGGGAACGTACAACGCGACCCTGCGTGTCACGGATGACGACGGGCTCATGGACGAGGCCTCGGTGCAGATCGTAGCCCTTTAATTGCAGACATCAGGTCTCAATTAAGGATTACGGAAAAAAAGACTAAAGTTCCCGGAACGAATCATCCCCCGCACAGCCGGGGGATTTTTTTATCTATCCTCAAGCAATGGTTCGGTAATAAAAACGGTAATCAAATTGAGCTGCCCTGCGGGAGTAATCCTCACTCTAAAGTTTCATGCCTCACACTTTTTTGCTACATAGAAGCCGTAGCTATAGTAGGCGCTGTATTTTTCATAAAGGTTAATTTCGTGTTTTTCCGCTTCGACAATGGCCTTCGCCTGGTTGCTCCTGCTATGCCGCTTAAGGAACGCATCAAAACGGTTCTGCATTGGCCAATAGTAATTCTGAAGCCAACAATGTGCCTGAAGGACAAAGTAAGCCTCTGGGCTGTAACCATTCCGCTCAAGGATTCTAAATTTTTCCGAGGCGACATCAATCTCCGGGTATTCCTCCTCCCAATGGGACTGAAGATCCGGCGGCCTTTTGTCGCTAAGCCACGTAATCTCGGAAACTACAAGCTTTCCCCCGGGCTTCAGAAATCGGTTCCAGGCCGATACCCCGACCTCGAATCCCATGTTATAGACTGCCCCCTCTGACCAGATCACGTCGAACTCCTCCACCCTGAACGGTAGTGCATCCATCGAGCAGTTCAGCGTAGTTATCCTGTCCGCCACCAAATTGTCATTCGCTCTTGTTTGAAGCTCTTTGAGAAACTCCGGTAAGAAATCCACTGCAACGATATCCGCATCCAACTCTTTAGCGAGGAGGATTGTCGAAGCGCCAGTTCCACAGCCGATGTCCGCTATTCTTAAACGGCTCGATCGATCGAGTCCGGCCAGATTCATCGCGAGTTTTGTTTCAGTTTCCCCGCCAGGTCCCTGTCTTTCCGCATCCAGGTGCAGGTCTATAAGCATTTCTAAATTATTCATGGTTCTTTATCCCCTCAATATTTCGTCCGTTTTCAGGAGTGACGGTGTCCACGCCGCTACCGCATCGATGGCCTCCCGGCCATCACGAAACCGACCCCGACTTTCCTTTGACGATGGCTCGAAGCCCTCGATCGACTGGAGGCTGGAACCCTCCAGTCCCATACTTCATAAAGTGATGGCGGTTTCTGGTAGTGATAATTTATTCAATAATAGGTTGACATTCTGGATCTGGAGGCTTTTTTAACCACCTACCATTCTCACCTTTAAACCATTTACGCTTGGTAAAATAATTGAATCCATTATCTGCTTCATATTCAAACCGAATCAAAACTGAGTCTATTGTATTTTGATCACCAACTATTTCTTCCACGGCCTGATATATTTTAGATTCAGTTATCTCCCAAGGGGTTTTTTCATCCATAATGGCATCTTGTGGTGCAGGTAAGATTCGGAACTTGAATCCTTCTGGTAATACTTCCACATTCTCAATCCTGTAAGAAATGAGCGATGCACCTACTGGTTTTTTGTTTATAAAAACGATATTTTTAGTTAGTGCTATTAAAAGATTATCAGCCTCATGCATACCGACTGTTATATCTAGCTTGTTTTTATGTGCTAGTTCCATTCTCATTAATTTGTTCTGCTCATCAAGTCTTTCTTTTTGATCTCTTGAAGCCTTTAATCCAAACAAACTTAAAAAGAAATTACCTATCCATCCCAGAATCGATATAACACTCATAATTATTCCCCTGAAATGCATGTTTTATTAATATTATAAACAAAATTCTAAAAAAATAAAAATTCCACTCTTGTCATTTAACAAAGTTATTTAACACAATTCCTAATTGTAATATCTTGGAAAACTCCCCCTAAAATAAAAAAATCCCCCACCATCTAAAAAATTCTGGTGGAGGCGGCGGGAGTTGAACCCGCGTCCGAAATCGCCCCATGACCGCCTTCTACGCGTGTAGTCCCCTGGTTTGATCTCGATCGTCACGCTCCCGGGAACCGGATCGCGACGATCCAGCCCGCGTCGGTCTTTCGCCCATGCCAGCGGGCACGACATGGACGGCAGCCACCCTTTGGTTATGCCTCCTTCGGGCCGGACGGCGACTCCCTCGGAGACAGGCTGACTATTTTACTAGGCAGCCATTGCGTAATTTGTGTTGCCAGTTAGTTTGGCGTTCCAACGTTTTACGGGATGGTTGGGATCCCGACGCGCTGGCGTGTCAATCAAGCGAAACCGTCGAAACCCGGTACGCCCCCACGCACAAAAATATGGCCATTCGGCCACTCATAATTTACCACATTTTCGGCCCACCCGGTAGCTGTCGCACCACACCAGAACCACGTTACGTCCGTCCTGACAGCCCCTCAGTCATGCCTGTTGGCCCCCATTTTTATCCCATGCCCATTTCCAGTCGATTGCGTCGGTCGGGCATACGCGAAGGCATTTCATGCACGCGAAACAGTCCGCCGGAAGCGCACTTTTGTCAAGACGGTCCTTCGCCGCGGTCAACGGGCACGCGTTCACGCACGCGCGGCAGTCGATACACGCCTTACGATCTATCTTTATCTTCGACAGCGATACCCTCTCGACTATCCACGACAGGAATCCGAACGGGCAGATGAACCTGCAGAACGGCCGGTAGAAGAAGAAACTGACAATCAGGTAAACCACTATCGCTACCACAATCACAGTAGTCTCGATCGGCCCCCTGAATATGTCGAACATGTTGAACGGGTTCAGGTAGTGAAAGATCACGAATCCCTTCGGAGCGAACAGAAGCCCCCACATAAGCAGGAGAAATACCAGAAACAGTAATCCCCGAACCGTGTTCGTGATCCAGAACGGAAGCTTTATCTTCTTCGCCTTTTTAAAAAACGGAAGCGAATAGATAAGCTCTTCGAGTGCCCCGAACGGGCACGCCCATCCGCACACGACCTTGTTCGCGATGAACGCTAAGAGCAGGAAGAATCCCATCCACAAAACGTACGGCCCGACACTCTCGTACAGGCCAACCATCGCCTTCGGAACCTTCACAACCGCTTCCATCGGGTTCGGCGATTTCCCGAGAATAAATCCCAGTACGAGCACACTGAGTCCAAGCACTCCGTAATACACCCATCGCGGGTACCATTTCCTGCGACCCGCAAGCGTGCGGTCCTTCGATTTGCCAAGCCACAGAAGCCATATCGCGGCAAACACCGATATCAAAGCGTACAGGATGTACTTCAGGTCGGAGTAACCGCCCTCATGCTCGCCGAGTGAGTGACGGATCGCCTTCTCAAGTTCCTCCTGGCTTACACCAAGCTCAGATATCGGCGTGTTCTTGTCGACATCGGTCGCGAGAAGGAACTCGTGCGCCCATGCTGACCCGGGGATTCCTGTAAGCTCGGCTATTTCATGTATCGTCCACGAAGTGTCTATTTCGGCAAGGGCTTCCTCAACCGTGATTGTGGCATCATCATGCTCCCCTCCGTGTCCCGAACCTCCTCCACCTCTCCCGCCGGCAGCGTAGGCTGTTGTCGCAAACAGGACCAGCATCGCCAGTACCGTCATTAGCGATATCGATAATACGCGGAATTTCATCCGTGATTACTCTCCTCTTTTATACGAATCACCCGGTGCGTTCTTCAATCAGCTTCTTTATCTCCTCGACTGTCAGAACCTTACCCTTCGATACAACTTCGCCGTCAATCACAAGTCCGGGTGTCATCATTACACCGTACGCGAGTATGTCGTTGATATCGCTGACCTTGTCGATCGCGATATCAACGCGAAGTTCCATTCCCGCTGCACGGGCGTTCGCCTCGAGCCTTGTGCACTTCGGACATCCCGTTCCAAGAATTTTAATTTCCATATCCTTCTCCGGACCTCAGTTCATCGGATAGCCGAGTTCCTCCCACTTGTCCAGTATTTCCTGCTTCGACCATCCACCAACGTGCCTGAAAAGTTCCGTTCCGGCCGCATCGTAAAAGATCTGCACCGGAATATACCTGATACCGTATCGCTGCGATGCCGTACGGTCGGTTCCCACGTTGATGTGTTCAATGGTGAACTTGTCGGCATGCGATTGCTCAAGCTCTGCAAGTATCGGAACCATGTCGCGACATGCGGGGCATGAATCCGCTCCAAGTTCAAGAAGAACCGGAAGCCCCGTGTCACTTCCGGATATACGGGTTGAACCGCCCGATCCCTGCCCGTCACTCTCCGAGCTGCCCATCCATGACATCATTATCACAAGTAGAAGCAGCACGATTATTATGAATCCGCCAATTTTGGAATCGATCTTAGGGCTTTCGGGCGTATCCCTGTTTCCCATATTATCAGCCATTTCTCAGCTCCTTATTTCGCTCATTATTACATGTAAATCCTGATTGCCCAACTGCGTGATCTGATAATATCACAGTCAATCCATCAGAAGCTCCCTGATTTGATCCACCGAAAGCACCTTCCCGAGCGCCTTTACCTCGCCATCTATGATCAGTCCGGGAGTCTGCATCACGCCGAATCCGGCTATCGCGTTTATATCGGTCACCTTGTACACATCGCATTCGATGCCAAGCTCGCCCACCGCCTTCTCCACGTTCTCGTGAAGCTTCGTGCAGCGAAAGCATCCGGGTCCGAGTACAAGTATCTCTTTCATAGTGCTTGCTCCCTATCCGTAAATCGATCCGAAAATAATTCCGGTTATCGTCGCCATTACAACCACAAGACCAACAAACACGACTGTCTTTTTCGTCCCGATCACGCTCCTGATTACCAGCATGTTCGGAAGCGACAGCGCGGGTCCCGCAAGAAGAAGCGCGAGCGCGGGACCGTTTCCCATCCCGTTTCCGATAAGCCCTTCAAGGATCGGAACCTCGGTCAGCGTCGCGAAATACATGAACGCCCCGACAATCGACGCGAAGAAATTCGCGAATATCGAGTTTCCGCCAACGAGTGTGGATATCCACTCCGGTGGAATAAGGCCCGCATGATCGGCGTCACGTCCCATAAGCGCGCCAGCGACCAGAACCCCGTAGAATAAAAGCGGCATGATCTGCTTCGCGTATCCCCACGTCGAGTCGAACCACTCAGCGGTTTCATCATTTTCATCGGTCGATGTGCTCGTAAAATATGAGATTCCGATAATCCCTGCCGCGAACGGGATCAGGTGCCACCTCGGGAACAGGATCGCAAGAATCGCGACACCCGCACCGACCACAACGAGCTTCCACCACTTCATCCTGAACCACACGATCAGCATTACCCCGAGAGCACCCGCGAACAGTGACGTAATCAGCCACTTGACCGAAAATACAGCGAACCAGAATCCGGACTCATCACCTGGTTCGGCCCAGTTTGCGAACACGAGGATCCCGGCCATCGCTCCGAAATAAAGCGCGTTCTTCCATAACGGACGGGACGGCTCGTCGCTTAACATCATCTCGACCCCATTTCCCGAATCCTCTTCATTCCTGAAGATAAAATGCATCAGGATGCCGATCGCAATCCCGAAAACTACCGCGCCGACCGCACGCGCGATTCCAAGCTCAGGCCCGAGTATCCTCGCGGTCAGAATTATCGCAAGCACATTGATTGCCGGACCTGAATAAAGGAACGCTGTCGCTGGTCCCAGTCCCGCGCCCATTCGGTATATCCCCGCAAACAACGGAAGTATCGTGCATGAACACACTGCCAGAATCGATCCCGACACACTCGCGACCCCGTACGCCAGAACCTGGTTCGCCTTCGGTCCAAGGTAACGTATGACCGAGTCCCTGCTTATGAAAACAGATATCGCCCCGGCTATGAAAAACGCCGGGAGAAGGCACAGGATCACATGCTTCCGCGCATAATCCTGCGCGAGCGCAAGCGCCTCGTAAATCGGATTAAGGAAGAAATTCCCGCTCTGAAGGTTTGAAAACGGGACGAAGTAAAAAATAAGAAAGACCGTCGCAATAATCGCAAGCGGTCGCCATTCGTATTTCCAGTATGATGATTTATTCAAAGTAATACTATCCGTTTCTATTCGGCAATTTTCTTAATAAATTCAGCCCTGGTCTTAATTACATCCTCAACACAACCGAGAAAATTCATCACGCAGGGCATCTTTATCCTGTAGTAGACATTAAGGCCACGTTTCTCATCGACAACTAGACCGGAGTTTCTGAGTACGGCGAGGTGTTTCGATACTGTCGATACATCTGCACCGATCAGCTCGGTAAGCTCGCATACGCATTTCTCGCCCTCGTTCAGAACATCCACGATGAATAACCTCGTCGGATGGGCGAGAGCCTTAAGGATCGCCGCGCGTTCGGTGTAGTTCTCATGGGTGCGCGGTTCGTCGAGTTTTTTACAGGAGCATGGCATTTGGCTATTTGGTAATATAGCCAAATAGATCGGTTTTGTCAAGTCCAAAAATGGGTTTTTCGACCACTTAATGCACTATTTAAACTGAGTTGGGGTTCCGTTTGGTAATTAAATCAGGTGCCTGCACTATCACAGGTTTCAAGACTACCTAAAACCACACAAATTGCTCGTCATCCTCTTCGTCATCATTCCCGCCATCATCATTCCCGCTATCATCATCCCCGCCACCTTCCTCGCCATCATCAGCCCCTTCCGCGTCATCACCGTTTTCATTCGTATCATCGTCTTCCTTGTCTCTCAAATTCCCGAAAACATCCTCCAGATCCTCACCACGGGCGATTGCCGCCCTCACCTGTTCCGGGTTTAACCCTTCTATATCAATACCAAGCTCTTCCGCAAGGTCCTGGATCTCCTTCTCCGCTGCAAGTTTCGCCTGGCTGTCATCCCAGTCCATCGCGATCGTCAACCGCGGTAACGCCGGCGTCGGGAAAGCCTCGTCCGGCATGTCCGCGAGTACTAACTCCATGTAGTCGTGCCAGATCACTGCCGGATACCTTCCACCGGTAACCCTCGCCATGGGCGAGAAATCGTCATTCCCAACCCATACGGCTGTCACAAGTGAGGGAGTAAAGCCAATGAACCATGCGTCACGCCAGTCATCGGTAGTGCCTGTTTTTCCCGCGATGTGATGCCCGGTAATTCTTGCCCGCGTTCCGGTGCCACCAGTCACCACCGCCTGCATCATGCTGACAAGAAGCCTTATTGGGTTTGAATCAACCGCCCGGTGAGATTCCGGCTCGTACGTGTAAAGAACATTTCCACGTGCGTCGGTGATCCGCGTTATCGCGAACGGCTGGTTGTATACGCCATCATTCGCGAACGTCGCGTACGCCGATGCGTGCTCGAGTAGCGTAACTTCACTTGTCCCGATTCCCATCGACAGGTGCGCCCTCAGATCGGACCTGATCCCGCACGCGTGCGCGATATCAACCACATCCTCCGCTCCCACACGGTCGACCACCCTCACAGCGGGTATGTTTCGGCTGAGTGCAAGTGCGGTTCTGAGCGTTATTATGCCCTTGTACCCGTAATCGTAGTTGTGAGGTGTGTAATCAGACGATCCAACAATCTCGTAAGTTATCTGTTCGTCTCTGACAAGGCTGTCGGGTGACCAGCCCTCCACCATTGCAGTGAGGTAAACGTATGGCTTGAAGCTCGATCCCGGCTGACGTCGCGCCTGCCATGCACGGTTGAACTCGCTGTTCTCGAAATCCGCGCCCCCGACCATCGCCCTGATAGCGCCCGTCTCAGCATCAATAGTTACAAGCGCGCCCTCCGACACATCAAGCTCCGCGAACTCGGTTACCTTCTCGTTTACGACTCTCTCCGCCTCGGCCTGCCACTCGGGATTCAATGTCGTGTATATTCTTAGTCCGTCAGTGTAAAGACGTCTCGATCCGAACTCGTCTATCACCTGCTGGATTACGTACGTGCAGAAATAAGGATGCTGAAGGCTGTTAAATCCGATATCATTGCGGCCCGACAGTTCTATCGGGGCCGCGTCGGCCGCCTCGAACTCCTCGTCGGTAATATACGGTTCCCCGCTTTCGTCAAGCGCTTCGCGCATACGGTTCAGAACGTGATTCCTTCGTTCAAGCGCGGCATCCATATCGACGTACGGCGACAGCCTGCTCGGGGCCTGCGGAAGACCCGCGAGAAGCGCGCATTCCTGGAGGTTACATTCCGACACGCTCTTACCGAAATATGTCTGCGCGGCCGCCTCCACCCCGTACGCGTTCGATCCGAAATACACCTGGTTTAAATAGAACGTGAGAATCTCGTCCTTCGAGTACTTCTGCTCGATCTTAACCGCGATAATTATCTCGGCAATCTTGCGTTCATATGTGGTTTCACGTGTCAGGTAGAGTTCTCTCACGAGCTGCTGGGTGATCGTGCTCGCACCCTGACCTGTAAGGTCCCCGGATGTGACGTTATGATATATTGCCCGGGCGATTCCCCTGACATCGAATCCCGGATGAATGTAAAAATCCTGGTCCTCGGTCGCTACAATCGCGTCCCTTAAATCCTGCGGAATCTGGTGCCACCCGACAAGAACACGGTTCTCCTCGCCGAACACATCACCAAGAAGCGTCCCGTCCGCCGCATATATCTTGCTTGTCATCGCGATATCGGGAACCCCGAGGTTCTCGATAAGCGGAAGATCGCGAACAACTTCCGAGAGGAACCCGTTAACAAATGCAGTACCACACAGCAGCACGAACAAAATAAGAAATATCAGCGCCTTGATCAGGACGATCAGCTTGATGAAGATCCACTTAATTATGTTGAACGCGATCATGGCTTTTTTATAGTATCTTTATAATGTCGCCGTTAAAACACACAATATGGTACCACGATGGGCGACATTAAGTTCATGTGCACCATGCGGTCCAAATGTGAAAAATCGATGAAAAATCCCCGATTTAAAACGAATCCCGCTTCACAAGTGAACCAGAAAATACCTATTTTGTCTATAAAAAGGAACTTGGGAGGTTTGACAACGCGGCGAATTACGCCGTTTTTGTACTGTAATTCATTCTATTATTTAAGCCATCTTCTGCGCTATAATGCGATGAAGCATGGCGGAGGTGAAATAAAATGGACCCAAGACTTGCAAGTCAGAGAAGGGGATCGATCTGGCTGATCGGTTTCATGGTGCTGTTCATTGGCATCGCCAGTGGTGTCGTTCTTGCCACAGGCCTTGACTGGCTGCCACACTCAAACGCACACTCCACAATGATTGGTGACGATGCGTCGAAAACCCGAACGTCCGGACCCGCGACCGTCGACCCCAGCGACTTCCTTGTCAACACCCAGGACAGTTTCAGGGAGATCGTTGAAGCGGTGCGACCCGCCGTCGTCTCGATCGTCGCCCAGGGAGTCCAGCAGCAGACATCGATGCAGGACCCGTTCGAGTACTTCTTCGACATGCCCGATCCGTTCGGTGACAGAAATCCTTCTCCGCATCGTGAAATGGAAGAGATTCCTTCATTCTCGACCGGCAGCGGGTTTATCGTCGATCCCGAAGGTTACGTGCTGACCAACAACCATGTTGTCGCCGGTGCTATCAAGGTCGAGGTAATTCTCGATGACGGCTCCCGCCTGGATGCAGAAATCATCGGAACCGACCCCGAGACCGATGTGGCCGTGCTGCAGATTTCCGAGGAGGGCGACTGGCCATATCTTGAATTCGGCGACTCCGATGTACTGGATGTCGGCGACTGGGTAATGGCGGTCGGAAATCCGTTCGGTTACCTTGCCGGCACAGTTACCGTAGGAATTGTCTCCGCGACCAATCGCGAATACATAAATCTCCCCGGCAACACCTACTACCAGGACTTCATCCAGACCGACGCCGCGATCAACTTCGGAAACTCCGGCGGACCTCTTGTCGATATCCATGGGCGCGCTGTCGGAATCAACACCGCGATTGCTTCCACCGGTTCGGGAATCGGATTCGCAATCCCGATTGACCTGGCCGAGTTTGTATATCAGAGCCTTGTTCAAAACGGTGAGGTCGTTCGCGGATGGATCGGTGTCGGAATTCAGAATATCGACAGCGACATGGCCTCGGTCCTTAACCTTCCGGACAGCAACGGTGCTGTCATTACCGAGGTCCACCCCGGAAATCCCGCCGCCGATGCGGGCCTTCAGGCTATGGACGTTATCCTCGAGGTCGAAGGCGAGGATGTTACATCGAGCGCAACGGCCACGAGGCTTATCGCGGCTCTTCCCGTGGGAGAGGAATCGGACATGACAATCTGGCGTGACGGCGGCGAGATGACCATCACCATTGTCCCGGCCGAACGTGAACCCGGTGGCGGACTCGTATCCGAGATATCCACCGATGAAGATGAAGACAAACCAATTATTTCAGGTCCGCGATTCGGTATCGATGTAATCGACCTCGACCGCTGGATTATCGAGGACTACGGCCTGCCGACCGGCACCCAGGGCGTCATGATCTCGAGCGTCGAAATCGGCAGCGTTGCCTGGGAGAAGGGCCTGACCGAGGGACAGGTTATTACCGAAATCGACGGGACTCCAGTTACCAGCGTGGACGAGTATCGCGATGCTGTCGTTCTTGCCCATGACGAGTGGGAGAGCAGCGGCGTTCCGATGTTCATCACCTACCTCAATTACTCGACCAGCGGATGGGTTACCCAGTTTGTCGCGATCCCGTTCGACTGACAACCGGTAGCTTACTTAAACCGACAATGAAATAAACCGCGGGCTGTTCGATGCCTGCGGTTTTTATATTTCATATTCCGTGGATATTCTTTCGATCCGGAATGACTGTCTACAATGTCAGTATCAGGTCGCAGATAAATATGCAGACCATCCCGATCACCACAGCCCGTGTTACCGTTATACCTACTCCCCTCGCGCCCCCCTTCGTGGCAAATCCCTCCAGGCACGAAACGAACGCGATTATCAGGCCGAAGAACAGGCTCTTCTTGTACGCGATCCAGAGAAGCTTGTAATCAAGCACAGCAAACACGCTGTCAAAATATACCGTGTGATTGACATGCGCCTCCGGCATAATGTGGATCGGCACCCATCCCGCCCAGACACCGATAAATCCTCCAATAAATACAACCGCGGGTACCATCGCAGCGCATGCGATCAGCCTCGGGACAACAAGGTGACGAACCGGCGGTACCGCGAGCGCCCGTAGCGCGTCTACCTGCTCTGTCACAACCATCGTGCCGATCTCGCTCGCGATTCCCGCTCCCACACGTCCGGCCATGACAAGGCTTCCGAGTACCGGTGCAAGGTCCTTCGCCATCGAGTATACAACCGCGCCGCCCACGTACGGCGTTCCGAATCCAAGCTCCAGCGCCTGCTGAGTGAGTATCACCGCGAGGATCATCCCTGTGAATCCGAGACACAGAATGACAATAAACAGGCTGTCCGTACCGAGATGCGACATCTGCGTGATCGTAAGCCCTATCGGAATCCGCAGCGTTACGATGTACCACACAGTCTGCATCATGAGAAGGAAAAACCGTCCGATATAATCGAACGTGTTGATGATCGGCTGGATGATCGCCGTTGCGATCCAGCCCGCTACGGCAAACGGCCAGAGGAGTACCTCCGCCTTCTCCTCAAGCACGCTCTCGCGATTTCCACTATTTCCGGTTTCCGGACTCAACTGTCTCGCGGTTTTCCCCTTAGTTGCGGTGCATTATACAGTACATAACCCGGTTCGTGAATGATTTACCCCCACCATCCGGTTCCGGGCTATCCCCGATCCATTAAATCACTGGTTCAGCGATTCAAGAAACTCGTTGAGTTCAACTATCACCCTGTCCTGGTTCTTTATCTTCTTCGCTTCCATCAGCTCACCGAGCGATCCCCAGAACGGTTCGCTGCAAACCGTGCAGACTATCCCCCGCTTCACAAGCCACCCGACAGCCTTCGGATACTGCTGCACGATCTCCTCAACCCTCGAATCGGCCGTTATCATCTGTTCACTGTTCGACATACTCGATCCTCCCAGGTTATGTATTATCCCATATATCCACGATATTTCAGGCGCCGGGAAACGATTTTTACCACATTTTCAATCCCCGCGACATTCAAATTCTTTCAATCTAATAAAGATACTATAAGTGTGCGCCATGCGACGCACGCTCGAACTATGCGCGACACCTTAAAACGTCATCGTGTTCTGCTGATCTCGGCCGCGGTATGCAGCCTTCTGTACCTCGTCCTCTCACTCCCCGCGTTCGCGCAGGGAACATCGGTGCAGTCGACCGCCCCGACCTCCGCGCAGGACTCATCCGGTACCGACGACGCGGGCGTTTCGTTTCCGCTCCCGAGATTAACCGTTGAGTCGGGCACGACCGAGGATCGCGAGGATGTCTCCCTCGCCCTGCAGGTTGTATTCATCCTGACAATCCTCACCCTCGCACCGAGTATCCTCGTCCTCACGACCGGATTCACCCGCATGGTGATCGTGCTGTCGCTGACACGCTCCGCGATGGGTACGCAGCAGATTCCACCCAACGCGGTCCTTATCGGCCTCGCGCTCTTCCTCACGCTTTTCGTCATGACCCCCGTCTGGAGTGACATAAACGAAAATGCCCTCCAGCCATATTTCGACGGCGAGATATCTTTCCAGGAGGGCCTCGAAAAAGCCGAGATCCCGGTACGCGACTTCATGTTCCGCCAGACAAGACGCACCGACCTGACACTCTTCCTCAACGTCGCGCGTATCGACGAGGTGCAGACGAAGGACGATGTGCCGACCTATGTGCTCATCCCGTCGTTTGTCATAAGCGAATTAAAAACCGCGTTCGAGATGGGTTTTCTCATATACCTGCCGTTTTTGATAATCGACATGGTCGTCGCGAGCACACTCATGAGCATGGGTATGCTCATGCTGCCGCCTATCCTTATAAGCCTTCCGTTCAAGGTGCTCCTGTTCGTTCTTGTCGACGGCTGGCACCTGATCACAAGGAGCCTGATCCTGAGCTTCAACTGACAGGCTTAATGGTTTTCGGAAACCGGACTAATTTACGGAGAAACTGACAAATGCTTCCAGAGGACATATACGCGAACATCGGACAGCGAGCGCTTATTACAGCGGTGACAGTCGCACTTCCGCTTCTCGGCGCGACCCTTCTCGTCGGTATTCTCATCTCCATATTCCAGGCGGTGACAAGCATCCAGGAGATGACACTTACGTTCATCCCGAAGATCATCGTCGTCGCGGCTGTCCTCTACTTCCTAGGTCCGTGGATGGGCCAGATCCTTGTTGCTTTTTCGCAGGAACTTTTCTCCAACCTTCCCCTCTACATAGGCTGATTACTTCCTACTTGTTTTTTTACTGGAAATCGATGGTCAAAATACTTTATTGTATAGGCTCAATAATCTGTGGGAGGCCTTAATTATGCGTGCGACTCGTCTGTCATTCCTGTCATTAACCATACTCATAGGATTATCACTCTTCCTCACCTTCTGTGCCGCGGGATGCTCGGTAAGCGGTGACCCCGAAGCTGTCGTCGTCGAATTCTTCGAGGCGCTTTACGAAAAGGACTACGGGAGCGCGATCGTTCACTACTCGGACCGGTGCCTTGACCAGGTGACCGCCGGCGGCGAGAACGCGTTCACCAAAATCCGCGAGGACCATTCGTCAGGCGGTAACATCTACACTGAATCGAAGGTCGTATCGAACGAACACGGCGACAACACGTGCGAGGTCTACAGCGAGGACAACGAGGACCTTAGAATCTGGCTCATCAGGCAGAACGGCAAATGGGCCATCGACGAGTTCGAGTTCCGCCGCGCCACACGTGATGCCGGAGGCGACGGTGATGATGGCGGCGACGAAGAGAACAAGTAGCAGCGGCTTTTTATATGCGCCGTTTAACCCTGTAACTTATGCAACCTTGACAGATGGGTGTGATATGCAACCGCGCGGACGTCAGGCCGTACGTGCTTGTCGCCGAATGATTCCGGAATGGAAATACACCCACAGCCTGCGCTGCTCTGCGCTTGCCTGTGGTGCCACCCGAAGAATGAAAGACTGGGGAGTGAACGTTACCGTTCGGCGATAAGCTCCGCTTATCACCGCCACCCGGACGTATAGCGGGTGCGGGTGCCGACGACAACCGTAGGTTGTCGGCGCCATACTTGGATCATGAAACAGGGATTGACTCCCCGTTGATTTTCAACGTTGATTCCTTTTCGAACAACCAGAATCCTGCACTCGACCAGACCCAGCACTCCGGATTTTCAACTAAACCCTTTCTAATGGGATTATCATGTATATATTCTATCTTCTTTATGGTCTCTTTCCCGGAGAACAAATTCCTGCATTAACCGCGACCGTCCATAACAGGTGAAATTAAGGGCATGGGCATGACCTGGAAGGTTCTACCTGACGTCACGATTCGATCTGTAGTTTACGGGAGTGGCCATTTATGGGGATTATAGAATACGGGTAGATGCGCCGACAACCTGCGCAGGCTCCGGTTGTCGTCGGCACCCGCTCCGCTTATCACCGCCACCCGAGCGTTTAGAGTAATTTATCCATATGTACTGTGTGAGACGGGGGCAGATCAACACATCGCAGGCCTGAAACCCGCGAAACGGCAGGCACGGGTGCCTGCGTTACGTGAAATCAGATAACCAAAACAATTTCCGGAGGACACGGATGCCTGCGTTAGGTGAAATTAGGCAGAAAAAAAATAACTGCAGGACTTGAGTGCCTGCAGTTACGGATATTTTTCAGGTCGGTTTGATTTCTACCAGTAACCGTCCGGGAACAGCTTCAGAAGGAAACAGTCGCCGTTACCGTTCTGAGGGATCGAGTACACTTCCGGACCCGGATCGAAATCGCACTCGTCCGAATAATAATACCCGCCAATATAAACGTTCCCAACGCTGTCGACACCGAGACCGGCGCCATCCTCGAGCGATTCTCCGCCCCACGATCGCGACCAGATCAGGTCTCCGGTGGGATCGAACTTCGTCACAAACGCGTCGCGGCTTCCGCCCGATATGTGCTCGTCCACATCGACCGGATCGGGATCGAGGTCCGCCGTGCCGGTGAAGTGTCCGCTGTAGTAGATGTTGTCATCGTCATCGACACAGACAAATTCCCAGAAAAATCCGCCGGTCGAGTCGCCAGCCGCGATTCCGTCCCATGATTCGGCGAACACGATTGATCCGTCCGGTTCGAACATGCTTATGTAGTTGTCGCGTTCACCGTTCGCGACGACCTCCGGAAGTCCGCCGTCGGGGTCGAACTGCGCGGTGCCGCCAAAATTCCCGCCGACTACAAGGTTATCTGCGCTGTTGACGTCAAGCTTCGTCGGGGTCCCGGCGTTGAAAATCCTTACGCGGATATAATTGCCGTCGGAATCATACTTGGAGAAATACGATCTGCCGTCAATATCGGCATCGTAAATTTCCTCATCGATGCCGGGATCGAAGTCACATGTCTTATGGTATGCGCCGCTGACGTAAATATCGTTATTGGAGTCCACCGCGATTCCGTAAAGCCAGTCGTCGAACGGTGCGCCCCATGTGTTCATCCAGCGATAGTCGCCATCGGATGTGTAACTGATGATGGTCGGGTCGCGATAATCGTCGATCGACGAGTGAATGTCCTCGGTAACCGGGTCGGGATCGAAATCGCATGTGCCCCGGAAGCTCGCAGCTATGTAGATGTTGTCCACGCTGTCCACCTCGACCGCTGCGGCCGAATCGCCGATCCAGTCGTATCCGCCCCACGTTCTCGCCCACAGATGGGTTCCGTCGGGAGCGAATTTCGTGATGTAGCAGTCGCTGCCCCAGTCCTCGGCGGGGTCCTTATGGGATGAGTGAAGGTCCTCGCCCGGACCCGGATCGAAATCGACATCCTCGCCGTAGAAGTAACCGCACACGATGATATTGTCGGAATGGTCGATCGTCAGTCCGAGCGCCATGCCTCCGAATGTGACGTTTCCGCCCCATGAGCCGGCCCAGAGGAAATCACCCTCCGGGTCGTACTTGGCAAGGAACGAATCACGGTTTCCGCCGGAGTTAAGGAAAAATTCATCTTCCTCGTCCGGATCGAAATCGCAGTTGTAGTAAAAGAACCCGCAGGCGTAAATATTTCCTTCGCTGTCGATCTCCACGTCGTAAACGCGATCCTGGAAACCCGCGCCCCACGTTCTGACCCATCCGTACTCCTCTACCGGAGGTTCGCCGGTGATCTCGACGGGATAATGGAAGTACGCGGTCAGGGGATCGGTGCCGGCGAGGTTATCCTGCCCAAGGTCGTTCGTGTAATCGTCATCGGCCTGCTCGACCATGATCCAGCAGTCGTTGCTATCCGTGCCCGTGATATTGTCGGCCGGGATCTCGACGTGGAATGACGAGTAGTAATCGCCGCCGCCTGTCGGGGTCATGTCGGTGGTGTTGAAAATATACGGCGCGGAGAGAACGGACGACTCCACGATGAGCGTGTAGTCCTCCATCACGGTGGAGATCACCTCCGCGTCCCAGTTCCATACGTTTATGTCGAATATCAAATTGCCGCCGCTGGCTGTCGAATCGAAGTACATATCCGATGAATCGACAACGCTCAGCGCGAGGGACTCGGGTGCGTTCGACGGATGATTTTCCTGCTCGGGGCCCTCCCAGTTCGCGATGATCGCGTACCCGTAGACAACGCCCGCGGTGTTCGGGAATCTCAGGTAGTAATTTCGCGTATTGGTCGCGCCCGCTGAGAACTGGCCGTCTGAATTCGGGTGAGATACCAGCCAGTCCCACAAATCCTCGGTGTCACCGAGGCCGTCCGCGAAGTACTTGTACGGATTGATCGTCGCGGTGCCTGCGAAACCGGGCGTCGCGAGTTTCCCCTCGGTGTAATTGAACAGGGGCATGCCGCCTTCGGAGAATTCCGCGACATTGTACCAGCGGGTGTATCCATCCGGGCCTCCGAAGCCGTCATCCGGGTCGGTAAGCATCATCTGGTCAAGGCCGTCGACCGGGTAGATGACATCCGGATTGTAGGAAAGCGTTCCGGAGCCTTCGCCCATGAAAACGCCGCGCACGTCATAGCCGTTGTACTGCGGGTACCCTGGGAACGGGTGCGTGATCGAGACGTCGATATCGATGTCGATGTAATCGGCGGTCGGGACGACTTCATTTATCTCGAAGCTCATCATATTCGGGTTCGAGTTAAGGAAATTCACAACGTTCGCGGTGAACATGCTGCCGCGGTTCGGTACAACATTCAGTTTGCCGTTTGCGGGATCGAACCGGATGTCGTAAAGCCCCCAGAGGTATGTGTGTGACGGGGTAGCGGCCGACTGGCGGTCGGTGGTCATCTGGTCGGGATTGTCCGGGGGAGTCACGGGACTCGATGCTCCCGAGCATCCAGCGATGAGCAGAATGGTTAAAACTGTCGCGATAAGACCGTTTTTCATGGTACAGACTCCAGGTTTATGAGTGAAAATAACCAAAAATGACAGGGTCAATGCCCTGCAGGGATTTAGATGATCCCGGCAATCAGATTAATAGGATTTCGAAAGAAATACAAGCGGATGAGAGGACTGGGGGGGTGACGGGGAGATCAGGACATTGTGAAAGATACATGCGTGCAGATATCACTCCTCAAGGTGATCTTGTGGCACCCTTAAGGTGCTGAAGCCAGCACTTAAGGGTGCCACATGTCGGGAATGAGGTCATGTCAAATCTGGTGTAAATATCAGGCAGCGAGTATGTCATTATCTTTCTGCCTCGAGTGTCGACAGAGTATTGCTGAGCGATAGACGTCGGGAAGCAGGGCAAATCCTTTGAGGCGGCGG
>Ga0272443_10001708_pt1 | contig 30692 bp, 39 predicted proteins | sample SSMAcet12_FD_193581 | JGI IMG/M metagenome (GOLD analysis project Ga0272443, IMG submission 193581) | Marine sediment archaeal communities from Little Sippewissett salt marsh, Falmouth, MA, United States - SSM-Acet-12 | ecosystem: Environmental > Aquatic > Marine > Wetlands > Sediment ... | reverse complement strand
ACCGGGCGCGTCGTGGTGTACGAAAACGGAGCATATCGGTCTTACAAGGTGAACGCGCAAGGCGAGAGGAAATCATGACAATACAACAGGCGGTCATCTGTATGCGTTCCGGCGATGCGATTGCGAGAAGGAGTTGGGCTGGACGAGAAAACCTTGTTTGCAATGATGCTGGAACCATACGCCTCAGGCAAAACCGGGTCGTTTCGGGAAACCTCGTCGAGCAGCTTGAAGAGGCAAAGCGGATACTTACTGATTTAGTCGATTGTGACTTTAATCGTCCAGACACCTACAACCCTGAAATAGTGCAGGGCGAGGCCGTGGTGTTCTTGAAAGAAAACGATACTCCGTTCCTTTTCGGTGTCGATGATCTTCTCGCTACTGATTGGTTCGTGTGGAAATAAAAACGGGCAACCGAAGTCACCCGTCAACAGGCTCGCCGAACGGCGGGCTTTTTTTACGCCGGAACTGCATCACCCCAAAGGATACGCACCGGATACTCGGGTGTGCCTGCACCGGTGTCGCCGAACACACCATCAAACTCAAACGTAACAACCTCGCCCTCGCTGAAATCACAGTCGTACTTTTTCAGCAGCAGGAAAACCTCGATAGCGAGATCGCCCTTCTCGTCGCCCGCATCGCCGGGATCGGTTCCGAAAACAACACGAAACCAAGCTCCGGTATTGATGGCGGTGCTCTCGACCAGCCCTTTCATCGTTTCCGTGGTTGCGGAGGCGAGCAGCTTGAACGAGCCGGATACTTCAACCGTGGGAAACACAACCTGTCCCTCGGGGACATCCGAGTGGAACTTGCCGCCGAGCGAAATGTTCAACTCGAGGCCGTAAAAATCGGCAGTGACATCACCGGCGGCGAACGTCACCTCGCTGATGTTGCTGAATTTATACGGGTACGTCAAGGCAAGTTGCGAAACCGTACCGGCAGCAGTTATACCTCTTTCGTATGCCTTCCCGAACATCTCAAACTCGCCCATCAGCAACCGGTCGTCCGCACCCGGATCGATGGAAAACTTCACGCTTCCGCCAACTGCAGCGCCGATCCTCACGTCTTGGTCTGCCGTCTCGGTGTTCCTTGTAACCGTGAAAAAGTACCCCTCGTCATCCTCGATGGTCGGAAGTGAGGCGAGGGCAACCGGGTACAATGTCCAGACGTTTGACACCGCCGCCCACGCCGGATTTTTTTGCAGTACGGCAGGCAGCAGCAACTCGAGTATTTCGTGCGTCATCGGTGTTTTGAAGCGTGCGGAGGCGATGGCTCCGAGCGTATCGTTCCAGCTATCGCCCTCGTGTTGTCCACGAATACCACGCCCGCGCTTTATCCGCCTCTCTTGCGGTTGAATTTCAATCTCGAGATCGTCAACCGGGAGGCCTTTCGGCGAGGTTGCAATCGCGGTACCCCAAGTTGCCGCCTTTTCCACGGTTCCGATAATCTCGTTTTGCACCATAAGGCTCATCGCATCATCCTCCATAAAAACAGGGCTCAGGGCAAATCCCCGAGCCCTGTCGAGCGGTTGTGCCAATCCTAACAAGAGGAGCGGCGGGTTTGCCCTTGCGGGCAAAGTTTATATCGACGAAATGCTGTCGGCGACATCCGAAATAATACCAACGCCCGCGCCATCGTTGAGAAGGGCGGCGTCCATGTTCGACCACGCTGCGACATCGCGGCTCAGGTACTCGGCGTCGAACGCGCTGTCAATGTAAACCAGCTCGTTCCCGCCCGGCCCGGAATCCCACGCGGCGGCGATGGCTTCCTTGATGTACATCGCGCCCGTGGCGTCGTCGGAACCATCAACGGCGACCCACGGTGAAACGTACCACTCCCAACCGAAGGCGTTTCCCATGAAACCGGCGCTGACAATCTGGTCGTTCCGGGCGGGTGTGAACTTCCCGAGCATCGCATCCATGATGTCAACGTACTGTCCGGGATGCAGTACGACAACCTTTTCGCCGACGTACCCGATGCTGTCGATGATCGCGGAGGCCTGCATGAGGTTTTTCACGGTCAGGGCGGCGGCAGCGGTGCCGACGGTGTTCGTGAAGCTCGAGTATAGCCCGGTGATTTCGGTATCAAGCCCGCGTGCAACACCGCCGCCGAGGGCGTTTCCGATGGCACGCTGCACGTTTCCTCCGGCCCGTAACGATTCGATCGTCGCTTTGACCCACACCGGGAAAGGCTTGGGTGTCACGGTGACGGCAGCAACCGTAACCGCGACCTTTGTGATCTGACCGGATTCGGTATGCTGCGATGAAGCGGCGGGAACGGCGGTGCTCCCAAACTGCACCGTTTTTGCACCCATCGCATCCTGTCCGGAGCACGCCGTCAAAAGCGCGGCTCGTGTGCGAAACGCGGCAATCGCGTCCGCCTGTATGGTTTCCATCAGACCGGCAAGAGTGGTCTGAGTGGTTTCGTTCGCCACTTCAACCTCCTAAGTTCAGGTTTACACCAATCCCTTGTCGCGGGCTTTGCCGTATCCGACAGGGTCTTTAGACGCCCACTCCGCTTTTGAGGCAAACCCTCCAAACGGTTTCCCGTCCTGAGTTCCTTGTGGAGGAGTTGTGCCCGTTGGAAGGGCTCCGGGTTTCACTCCATCGCCGAACAGAGCTTTTGTGTTCGCCATGATAAACTCAAGGCGGTCAGGCGGTGAAAGTTTCGAGGGAATCAATGATTTCCTGTCCTCGGGCACCGATTTTTCGAGGGTTTCAACAGCGCTTGACAGTTGCGAAATTGCAGCTTCCGCCTCCTCGACCTTCCCGGTTGCCTCCTTCAACTTCTCGCCCTGCTCGCCCAACTCTTTTTTTGCCTTTTCAAGCTCTGCCTGAACATTGGGCAACTGTTCAGCTTTCTCAGCCCGCGCTTTCAGGTCGTCGAGGTCACCATACTTCTCGGCGGTTTCTCTGTTGCGCGTTTCCCTTTCACGGGCGATGCGTTCCTGAACAATCTTGTCAACATCGGCCTGTTTGAAGGTTTTATCGCCGTCGCCTTCCTCTCCGCCATCGTTCCAGCGTGCAGAGGCGACAGTTCCCTCTCCCGGCATGAAAAAACCGGTCAACCGCCCGCGATGCAGGCGTCTTTTCCCAACGTGAACGACAATACTCGAAGTCATACAGCCCTCCAATGGAGTGTCCGCCCTCAGGGCGTTGGTTTATGATAACACTTATTCGGCCCGGTACGCAAGGAGCGTGCCATCAGTCACATCGACCATCTTGAATTGACCGGGAAGTTGCGCTCCATCGCGGAGAACGACGCTCGGCAGGTTGTCGCCAATGTAGCTCCACGCCGAAACCGTGGCGTCTCCGCCAACGGCAACAAGGCACCAATGCTGTCCGACGCCTTTGTAAACCGCAATGCTGTCGACCGAACCGGCAAAATCAGCGCTCGCGGCGAGTGAAAATGTGGTGTTCCCGGTGCAGACAATATCTTCCGTGAACGTCGCGTCGGAGCCTCTTGCAGTGCCCGCCGCCGTTCCACACTTCGGAGTAACCGTTCCAGCGCTGAATCCCGAAACAGTGAAAACCACGCGGTAAATCTCGCCAACCTCAAGGATTCCGGTTTGCGCGAGGTCGCTTGCGGAGCCTGCCGTTTTCGTCGCCTTGTTTGTATCCGTGTTCCAACCGGCTCCCCAAACCCACGACGTCTCGGTTGTCATGTCGTACACAATCACATCATCGAGGTCGCCGTCCCAATCGGTGTCGGCGGTGAAAATCAAGTCGCCCGAACCGGCGCAAGTGATGATTTGAGTGTAGGTGTTGTCGGCGGTGATTGCGGTGCCCGCGCCGGTGCCACACTTCGGCGTCAGTGTTCCGGCGGTACGGTTTGCAGTGGTGAATGTGATTTGATACTGATTGCCAACCGTCAACAGGCCCGCTTGCGTCAGGTCGCCGCCGTTCGAACCATCACACGTCATTTTCTCGTTGCCGGTGTCAAGCGTCCAACCTTCATCGAGTTCCCACGACCAACCGCTTTCATCAAGGTCGTAAACAGCAACGTCGTCAATGGAGCCGTCGAAAAGGGCGCTCGCTGTAAAGATCAGGTCGCCGGTGCCCGCGCATTCAATATCCTCCGTGAACGTATCATCGGCACCGCGAGCCGTTCCTGCACCGGTTCCACACTTGGCAGTCACCGTGCCCGCCGACCATCCCGAAACGGTGAACACAACTCGATAATGCCCGCCGACCTCGAGTATTCCAGATTGCGTAATATCGCCTCCGTCGGCACCGTTGGCGGTTGCCTTCCCGCTTGCTATTGTCCAGCCCTCGTCCAATTCCCACGACCACGACAGGTCGGAAAGAACATCGGAAATTGAAATAGCGGAAATACGGCCGTCGAACGTGGCGTCGGCATAGAATTTCAGATGCAGATCGCTCGAGGCGCTCGAGGTGCAAATGATATCCTCGGTGAAAGTGTCGTTTGTGCTCCGGGCTGTCATTGCAGCGGTGCCGACGTATGCCTTCACGCTTCCCGCCGACCTGTTCGCCACGGTGTACGTCACGCGGTACATTCTCCCGGCGGTGAGGTACATCGGCCTCTGTGAAGAGTGCAGGTATCCGGCGACGCCTGCCGTTTTCTCAGCATAGTTGCTCGCCGTAACAATAGCCCAACCGGTCTCGGCAGACCAGCCCGCGCTCGAGGTGAAAGTGCCGTTTGCGATGAGGTTCGTTGCAGCAGTTGCAAAATCACCGTTCACCACAAGCGAGTCGCCAATGCCATCGCTGAAATCACCGTTTACGCAAATATCCGTCGACGGGTCAGCAAGAGCGCCGTTTGTGACCTGATCCTCAAGCCCGAGGGCGCTTGCGCCGGTTTGGGAACTGGTCAGGTAGTCGAAGCCCGCCATCCCAAGACTGAGGTTTAAAGCATCCGCCAAGCTGAGCGGATGGCTCCCTCTTCCGAGAGGAGGTATGCTATTTGCAACGTGGGTCACTTTAAATCCTCCTGTATCTTTTCAAGTTTAGTTTTCAATACGATATATTCGTTTTTCCTGTCTTCATTATCGCGCCTGTTCAATTCGGAGTGGAGTCTGGTTACACTGACAAGCTCGCCCATCTTATTGCCTAAAGATTCGCTTGATTTCACAAGGTTTTCCACGCCTGATAGGAGCGCTTGGCGACTTCGGCGAGCATCCTCGTGGTACCCGTTGAGCTTTTCCCGGTTCGGTTCCGATTTCGCCTCTTTCACTATTTTGAATATGATGTATGATACAACCGTGACCATTGTAACCGGGTCGCTAACCTGAGTTATTTCGGCTATTGTCACGATTCCTCCGGCTCAGGGTAAACAGCGCCCAACCTTTCAATCTCGTCAAGACACTCCTGCTCGGTTCCGGTGAACACGGCACGCGAGGAACCTGAAACCGAAACCCTCACGCCGCTTTTAAATATGATAATGCGCGGAGGTGTTTTTGAAACGTCGCAGACAATAGTATGCACTTTACGCCTCGTCGACAGTTATAACCACGGAGCCTCCGCTGCCGGCCCAATTCCAGCCCTCTATTGTCGCAATGTGGGCGAGCCCTGTTGCCGTTGGAGGGCTGTTCGAACTGAAATCGAAGTTGTAATCGTCACTCAAATCAATTATTGCAACTGCGTCGGCAATGTACCCAAGCAAGGTATCAACCTCAGACGCAGACAGGCCGTTCTCCGTAAAGTCCGCCGGTTCCGACCCTCCGGAGTACGTTCCGACTTCGGCGTTCATAAAATCGCCATCGACAACAAGCGACCCTATATTGTCGAGCCTTAATCTTTGCAGGCTCTCAAGCGGTTTCAGCGACGATGTTTTCACTGAAAATGCCGAATTTGCCAACACGATCCTCGTGAAACTGTCAGTCCCTCCAATAGCTTCAAGGTTGGGAAACGGGCCGGTAAATGGCGGGTTGTATAAATACGTAAAGCGAAGAGCGCTCCATCCGTCAACGCTGGAAACGGAATAAACACCGGCAACGGTTGTATCCGGGCCTAACGTATTATCCGCCGAACCGCCCTCGCTTGTCTCCCAATGAGGAAGCGCACCCGTTTTATCGACGGTTTTCGCGCCCGAGCTTATTCCTTCGGTATGCTCGAACATCATGACGAAAGTACAGGCGTCAAGCTCCTCGTAGGTTCCGCCCGGCCCGAAGTTTGTGTGCAGGTATGAGCCACGGGCAAGGCGTGAACGTAACGCGCTTACAACATTGTCCGATTGAGGCCCATGGAGCGCGATGTAGGAATCGACCATCTTCTCCGCCCACGTTGTCGCGCCCTTCCCGAAAGTGCTCACAACGCCGAGGCCCAACGTCGGGCGAGGAGTGAAACCGATCATTTTTCTATCCTGTCGTCGTTTCAAACATGATGCAACGCCAAACTATACGAGAATACCATAGCTCGTCATGAATCTGCTGGAGCGGTTCCTGCTCCTCGACGCGGGCCGTTATAACAGTTGACAGGCCGAGGTTTTGTTCCCACAAGGCACGCCTCAGGGCTATAGCTATCGTATCCGTCGATGCGACGTTTCCCTTGCCTCTAACAAACAGCAGCAGGTCGATTTCAATATAATGTTTCTCGAGAGCCGGAGTGTACCGTTCGACATCTTCTCTCGAATCACCCATAAGTATCGCCGCTATCGGAAATACTACGTGCTCCACGCTTTCAAGACAGGAATCGGTGCAACCGTAATCGGCAACATTTCCAAGTCCGGAAATTGGCGCATCGCCGCCCGTTTTCAGGGTGTTGAGTTTTGCCTTCAATGATGAGCGGACAGCATACATCTCAACCTCATCTTATGTACGATATAGGGCTTTGGACAATACCGCTTGATTTTCTTTCCGCGTTCACGCTTGCGGCGGGCACACCACGCACCTGCACCGTATCGCCTGCCTTCCATTGTCCAGTAAACCGAACCTCAAACATTGAGCCATCAACCGAAACAAAACCGTCCGCCGAGGCGGCAACATCGGTCTCCCTTGCAGCAGCTTGGTCGTCGCGGTTCACATCGAACGTGATGTCTGCCGGATACTTCGTCGTCAGGCTTGTGATGGTCAAGGTGTAATACCAACGCAAAAGAGGAGCGGTGCCACGCACCTCGACGCCGCCTTTGTTATCGGTGCAGGAATACTCGGTGACGTGCCAACCGGCGTCAAGCTCGGTTGTTTGCTGTCCGGGTACTATTATTTCGCTTTGCTGAATTCCGGCGCACCGCTCGAGTAGTCTCGCCTCTTCATCGGCGAGCTCTTCGGTGTACCCGTTATTCATTGTCAGCAGGAGCCAACGGTAAAACCCGGATTGCAACACCTTGAGGACATGAGGAGCCTGCACCGAAGTTCCGCCGTCCCACGGCGCAACGGCAGGAAGTTTCAACCGCCCGCCGATATAGCTGTTGACAAGGCCAAAGCTGTCGGAAAGCGCCTGAGCCTTTTGCGCGACGGAGTACTGCGAATCTTGCGGATAATAATAGTTCGCCTCGGTTGCGGTGATGTACGTCGTTATCATATCGCTCCTCGCCTGTTGAACTGTTTTAACATGAGCCGATTGAGTTGTTTTGAAATAATATTCCGGGTCTTCGGATTCACGGTAAACCAACGCGCTCGCGATGGCATATTGTACCCAATAATCTTGGGGTTTTGCAAGTGCAGGCGAGCGCCGTTCGTGATATTTTTCAAGTGTATCTGTGAGCTGTTGCCTGTTCGAACGAAAAAATGCTCAGTGTCGTACCCTTTCCGCCGGTACGCACGTTTCGTCGATTCTGCCTTTTCAGGCATTGGCTTTCCGGTTGTCTGTTTCTTGTCGAGAAGGAGCCCGGTTTGGTATATTACAACATCGGGCGCGACCTTTTGCCGGAGCATGATAACGGCGGACTTGTGGTACCTGTTTACAAGTTCACGGAATCCGCGAGTTTTAACTTTCCCGAGCAAGCTGCTCCTCCTCAAACCCGAGCAGGTTTCGCGCCTTCATTTTCACCTCTTCGGGTGTTGCCCACTCGTTCAACAGCGCCTTTTCAAGTCTCGCTATTTCCTCGTCGACATCAGAGGGTAAAACGCTTTCCGGTATATCTATTTCCACAACAGGCTCGCCGGATTTATCTTTCGATTCTACCTTGTACTGAGCCTTGATGCTCTTGGAAACAAGCAAACGCAAGGCAGGAACGAAAACCTCGAGAATTCCATCCACAAGCTGTATCAGCGGCTCAAAGGCGATGCGCATGGCAACACCGGCCTCTATCTTCCCGACACTTTCAAGTCCGGTGAAAAACGGCGGCACTTGCCCGGCCTCGCTGATATGGTTTTTCGTCAACTCGAGGAGGTACTTTTCCGGCTCAAGGTTGAGCTCTCGAACGGCCTGCTCAAGCGTTCCGTTTTCACCGAGGAAGTTTATAACGCCCGGCATTATCGCAAGCGGGTCGCCGACGCCGGTGCCGTCCTTGTTTGTATTCCACACGTTTTGAAATATGCGTACTCCCGTCACCGCTTGAGAAAATACCTGATTGTACTCTATGATAAGATTCTCAAACCGCTCAGGGTACGGAAGCGCATACACCGCTCCCGGTTCCATGTCTATAGATTTAAACCACACCGCCGGAGGAAATCCCATATTGTGCTCGAAATAGGAAGGCTCGGCAGAGTCGCCTCTTTCCGTGACAATGAAATCGGGAGTGTATGTTTTTCGAACAATTTGACGCTTGGCGTCACCGGCCTGCTCTTGCAGTACGGGCGATGTTTCTCCCGTGTTTTTGTCGATCATGTACTCAACGCCTACAGACTTCCCGTCGTCACCTTTAAACAGGTACTGAGCCCGCCACGGCTCGAACGTGACAACAGGCACGACAACGCCGTCAATGGAAACAGTATCGCCTTTCAGGGCGACGAGGTAGTTTCCTCCGGCAAGGGTATAAGCAAGGGTGTTTTTCAGGAACGAGCTCCAGTTCAAGGATGATTTTACAAGTTCCCACTTCTCCCCGTCAGCGGCGTCGGGTACATGAACTTTTAAACCGTTCAAGGCAACATCCCGCACCCTGTCGATCATCGAAGCGGTTATCGGCAGCGCGACCTTTGGGCGTGCCTTGTAAACCTCCTCCGGCTCCTTGTCAGCCTTCGGAAAATACTTGCTTATATACCCTCTTTTTGCTAAGAGGTTACGGTAAAACACCTCGCCCTCTGCACCGCGAGAACGCATGGCATAGACATTGCTCGGTAAACTTTTCACACTACCTCCCTATCAACTGTCGGAAAGTTGCGGCGGCCCTGTTCTCGGGAGCCTTTACATCCCAACCCAACACGCCGCCGGTGACCCACATCACGGCGTATCCAAGCGCGTCAGTCCGGTGCCCGCGCTTCCGCTGCTGGTCGTCAACTTTCACCGTTCCCTCTTTATACGTGATGGTTGAAAGTTCGTTTATTGTTCCAACGCAATTCTCGTCGATGAAAAGGTGATTGTTCCCGAGGCCATCCTCGAAACACGCATTGACAACAGTCACCCGGCGCTGAACAAGCGGGTTTCTCGTGTTCGAGGCGATGTGTTTTATGCCAACCTGAGCGAGTATCTGCCTGTTTGTTCTCCCGTCGCCCTGTTGCCGTGCATTGCCCGAAGACGCATCATCTATGACGTTCACCTCCGGGCCGAACCTGTCCAGCAGGTCGCGCCCGACTTCCTTCGTCGAAAGCAACCCCTCGCCCTCGTCGACAACCGCCCACGTTGCCGGGCCTATTCTTTGCACGGCACACCAAGCGTTTATCCCTACATTGTAATCGAGGCCGACGTAGACCGGTATATTGGGGTTAAACTTGTAGCGTCCCACGTTGACCTCGTGGAAGGCATAGTAAACGAGATCCTCAAACAGGTCTATGAATTCGGCGTCGATTTCCTGAGCGGCAAGGCGCTTATCGAACTTCATTCTCAACCGCTCGACGGCCTTTTTTGTGATGCGCGGGTTGTTATAAATCGAGTACCTGACATATTTAAAGTACGGGTCGTCGCGGTGTTCTGCACCGGGCGCGAAATAATCGTTATACACCCAATTCTGCCGTCCCTTCGGTGTTGTCGCCATATAGAGCGGGCCATCGGTCGTTAGCTGTCTTTCGCGCAAGATGTCAATAGAGTACCGTTGGCAGTACGCCGCCTCATCGACGAACGCAGGCCCAACCGTTAAACCTCTGTAATGGTCGGGCACCTCAAGCGAACGAAAGAAAATCCATCTACTTTCATCGCTGAATCCGGCCCGGCTCTTCAACCGCGCCTCGCCGTTGCTGAGGTTTTTTTCCGCAATCAAACCAGCTCTCTCAAGTATTGAAAGTATAGGCCTCATGAGAAGCGGGCGGAGCATCCCGTACGTCGGTGCTCCGATAAACGTGCCTCCATCAAGCTCGTTGTTCCATGCAACAGTCGCCGCCTCGAATACGATTGAAAGTGTCTTCCCCGAGCGTATTGGCGCAAGAACAAGGATCTCTTTCGCCTTTCTCTTGTGCCTGAGCCGGTGCATACGCAGCGCGTCCGGCCCTGAAACATAGTCGCTCCAGTATGCACTAATCTCCGCCCTTCCCGTTGCCGTGACCGTTGCCGTTGCCGTTGCCATTGCCGCTCTTTTCGCCCGGTGTTTCAGCGCCCTTGATGTATATTGTCAAGCCATCGAGCACTCGCGCCTCTGTTGCTGCTGCCTGCAAGCGTTCGATTATCGGTTGCGTGAGTTTCAGCGTTTCCCGATAATGTTTTGCAGCATCCTTGTCAAACCCTCGGCTCGTCATTTCACGCTGAGCAAGGTAAAGTTGTCCCAACAGAACGCCGTCAAGCGACTCCTTGAAAGTTCTTTCTATGTCGGCGCGTATAGTATCATATTGCGGGCTCCCAACGGCGCTCAGGTATTGCTCAAGAGTGTACCGTGGTACCTGCACCTCAACAGGGCTTCCGGCAACGTCACGAACGACCCAGTCTGTCGGGCCGGTGAGCATGGCGAGCTCCGGTTGCCCGCCTGCAAAGTACAGGGCAACAAGCAACTCCCTTGTCGGTGCGACCGTTTCGGTTGCCGGTGTTTTCTTTGAGCTTTTTTTCGCCATCGCGCATCACTTCACTCCGTTGTGCTCGAGCGAGTAGTGATTCCCGTCATTAAAATCGCCTCCCCAAGCGCCGCCGAGGGACATCCAGTATTCACCAAGCGGCTCGTGGTCAGAGGTTTCCGTCAAGTACCGGCCATCAAAGAACAACTCGAGGTCAACCGCAAGGCAAAGAAAATGATTCGAGTTTTTCCGGTGCCCAAGCGTCTTAGCGAGCAGGTCTCCCTCGGGTTTTCCCACCTTGTTGAGCATACATGAAAACGCTGCATCGCCAATGACGCACTCAAACCCGAGCTCGTGCGCTTTCAGTATAAGCAGGGCGACCATGAAACCGAAGCGCCGTTGTTTATACTTGAGCTGCTCTTTTGTTCCCTTCGGCGGATATATCGCCCGGAACACAAGCTCGAGGATTGAAAGTGCCGTTTTTAAAACAAGTCTCGGTTTAACTTCCACGCCGCCCTCCGCTCGTTTACTTGCCTTTCTTTTCGCTCTTCTTTTCGCTCTTCTTTTCGCTCTTCTTTTCGGGTTTCGGTTTTGAATCGACGGGATCGACAACCCGGAAGTAATCGCCGTCTTTTTCAAGGGAGCCGCTTTTCACCATCTTCTCGACAACCTGCCGGATGCGCGTGGTACCCGGATGTTTTCGCAAAACCTCAGCTTTTATCTCGAGGTTTTTCGCCGTTCCGCCGAGGGTTTCCATCGCCTCGTTGACCATCTTGGCAGTGGCGTCTTTCAAGGCGATGTTTTCCGCCTCAACCCTTGCCGCCGCCTCTTTTTCCTCATCCGTCAATTCCGAAACGGACAAATATTCAGGGTGCGCCACGAACTGAGCAACCGGCGTCGGAGTGATTTCCCTGTTCGGGTTTGTTGGGTCGATGTGCCGCCATGCAAAGAACAGGATGTCGATCAAGAGCGACCAGATGTTCGCCTCGAGCTTCCTCGGCAGGAACGGCATATCGACAACCGTTGTCATGAATTCCACAACAAGCGTTTTCTTATCGCGCCCGGCGATATTCGATCCGGCGCAATATTCCTCAACCCTTGTTATCGTGGCAATAAGCAAGTCGCGTGCCACTCTTTCAAGGTCGCCAAACGAGCGAATTTTCCGGCGTGGCTTTCCTGTTGCCATGCCGACCGTCATCTTTCGTACTGTTTCAATCTCGTGCATTTTTTCACCTCTGAAGTATCGTGAAGTTTGCCTCTACATCCCAATATCCGTCCTTGTGGTGAGTGAACACAAGCTCCTCGCCATCGAACAGCAACGGGTGAAACTCGGTTACAACCACACCGGCAGTGCTCTCGTCATCTGTCAATATAGCTAACCAACACGGAGAAAACCCGCCCGTTCCGAAAGATTTAACGAACAGCTCGAAGTTTTCCTTTTGCGCGGTTGTCAGCATACTCCATCGGTACGACTTCCTCTCGATCCTCTCAAGTGTAGACGCCGCCCTGAAATGAGGGAAATAGTTACCCGTTGGTGTACGGCCCGGGAAAGGCTCCTTGTTGTATGCGACATCTTGCTTGACGCCTTCATCGGGCAACGGCACATCAAACCCGGCAGCGAGGACTATATTGAAAACGTCGGTGGTGTACGGCGGCGTACCAGCCCGAGAAAGTTTGTGTTTCGTGGTTGCCTGCTCATCAACGAGCGCCATGACGACAGCATCGGCGGCGTTCGTGTTCAACCTGCGAATATAGTCAATGTCGACCGCCGTGTGAATATCCCAATTATCCTCGTCGCCGTTTTCGGCGTACAGCGTGACGATTTCGTGGTACTCGTACCCTCCGTCATCGTACTGCAATGAAACGAGCACACCTGAAACAAGGGCCGACAAATTCATCAGCAGGTACAACGGCGCAACCTCATCGGCATACCACAACTCAAAGCTGCCATCATCGGCGAGGCTTGCATACGTTTTTGTATCGCCATCGAACGCTTGACATATATCCGACGTTGCAGGATAGCCCTCGTAGAAAGGTACCCGGTGTTGCACCGGCACGAGCAGTATTGCGGATGTTTTCACACGGCCTCCAATAGCCATGATGCGTTATAACTCCCCGCGCCGGTTTCCTCAATCCCGAGGCTTTCGGCAACACGGCACATCATCCACGTTTCATTGTCGTCTAAATCTTGCATATACCACACCGGCAACCCGCCACGAAGCGCGTCCATTATAAGGCGCAACAGGTCGGCGTCATCATCGCTGATATGAGCCCACCTGAAAGGAAGCGAACGCCTCGGCCCGGAGGTTGCGTACCCTGTCCACTTCGGGCGACCAATAAGGGAAAAGAACTGGTCGACGCCGAAAAACTTTCTCGATTCGCCATACTCCTGCAACAGGCGCGACGGAAGAGGAACAAGCAACCCGTGGAATATAATCTCGAAGTTCTCAAGAGGGTCGTTTTCGGCAGCGTCGTTCTCTGTTAAAAACCTGTTGTACTTGTAGACATCATCGTTCAACACGACAAGCGTGGTATGCCTGCCGTTCGCTTGAGGGGTATAATACAGTGTATTGGCGTTTCCCGGCGGCAAATCAAGCTCGCCATCGCCATACAATGCAGCGATGTGATGCTCGTCTGTCGGCGGGTCGGTGTTGCCTACAAGGTACGAAAGATATTGCTCACCGGCGTCGGTGTTTTTGAAGGCGGTTGTTGTTTCTATCATCATGGCGGTTGGGAACGACTCCCAGTCCGTCGGCAAAGTGTTTCCTTGATAATTCCATCCGAGGTATTTCGTTGAGCGCTTTGTTAGGCTGTACGAATCCTTATCGCAGTCGAAACTATACTCGGGAGTCGTTCCGTCGCCGGTTATTTCCGAAAGGGTGATAATAGCGTACAACGGAACCAACAGGTATCCGGCGTCACCACTTCCTCCGCCTTGTGGTGCCCACGGAGTCGGCACAATAGAGGGCATTAGTTCAACCTTTCAATAGCGTACGCATCAAGCCTGACGCACTGGAGAAGCTCAAGCTCTATCCTGTCGGCGCTTCTCTTTACACCGACCACTGTGAAACAGGCGTAAACCGTTTGACCGTTCAACGATACGGAGAAAGTAGAGGTGTCGCCGCCAAAGCCTTTTAATGCCAAACCGAGAAGCGAATACGGGCAATTCTCAATCTCGACAATGTCGCCGATGTCGTACTTGGCATACGACAAATCCTCGGTTTTAAACTTTACAATCCGGTGTCTGTTCGCCCACATATTCAACCACCATCGGGCGATTAAATAGTTCTCGTGATCCTCGCCGTTTATGTCTTGCCCTGCACCCGTCCACGCTGTCGATGCGTGCAGCGCCTCCGACCAGTTATCCGGGTCATCTGCCGGGTCAACAGTGGCACCGAATATCGTTTTTTTACAGGTGTAATACAGCCCGCCATCGGAAACGGAACCGGGCACTACTTCTCCGGTGTATGGCTTCTCGATCTCTTCCACAATAAGCGCGTTATTCTCTGCCGTGTTGTCTGCGAGCCAAGCGTCGAAATCGTAAACAGCATCGGAAAGACGCCATCGCACATCATGGTCGTAGGTGTCAAGGCCCGGACAGTATCCTGTTTTCAGGCTTCGAATTTCGGCACACAACCAATCAATCGGCGAAAGCGATATTTCGAAATCGTCAGCATCGTTGTAATCGAGCGTACCCTGCACATCACCGGCAACAGGCGAACGCTTGAGTATCTTGAACCTGAAAAGCCCTGAGGCGTCACGGTACACTGTGAACGGCTCATACTTCAAGTACTCCCTCATGAAGTCGCTAAACAAAACCGGCTCATCTATTGAGAATCCGCTGAAATCGCGTCCCTGTTCTCCGCCGCCAACAAACAGGTCATCCTCAAAAAAGTCTTCCCACGCATCCGCTATATCCGCCTCGTCCCATTCATCGCCAAGCTCGGCGCTTGATGCTATGGCTCCTGTAGCGTGCAACAGGAACTCCATATACTCATACGGACGGCGCAACTGATACGGCGAGCCGGTTGGTACTGAGTTCATGGCGCTCGCACCGGCAGCGCTGACGGTTATCCCTTCACGCTCGGTGTATGCGTTCCCGCCATCCTCAAACCACGGCACCGCGCCGACGCAGGCAAGCGTCAATAAGTTTACCGTTAGCTCGTAAGTTGCAAACACGATACGAAAATCAAAACGAACATCGACTCCCCGATCAAGCGCCGCCCGTGAAAGCGTGGAAAGGTCTACGTCCCTCCAGTATTCCGAATTCAGCGCGGCGCTGTCGCTCGGCCCGACAGCAAGGGCCGTCGCCGGGTCGTAAGTATCAAAGCCCGTCATCGCGTCGACGCCTTCGAAATAGGCATTTTCATTGTAATTATCGGAACCTGACCTCGGCAGCTTGAAAACACAAGCGGCTCCCGGCATGGCGGTTATCAGCGAATATCCGAGAGCGGTGTCGGCAGTTGGTGCTCCGCTTCCAACGTAGAACACAACATAAAGCTCGGTCAACTCCTCGTCGTGTGTATCGAATTGCCCGAGAACGGTGAAGGTTCCGCTTTCGTGAATATGTACTCGCCTGTAAAACCGCCCGCGCCGTCCGGCGTCGGTGCGTAAATCGAGAACGTGTTTCAAGTGTGTTCTTAGTCTGACGTATGCGTTCGCATCGCTTGAAATACAGTACCACGAATTGCCTCTATCAAGCTCGAACACATCGTCAAGGTCTGCCGGGTCGTCGCTGCCTCCGCCGAGGTTTACAGTGTAATAATCATCATCCTCGACGCCGTCGTAGTACGGGCGCAACGGCACCACGAGAAACAGGCGCTTGTCATATCGCAGATGGTCGCTCCCGTTTCCGGGTTTCAACTGTTTTATAGCTGTAATATCATCATCGGTGTCGTCGTAGTCTTCCCATTCCTCTTGAGCTACTCCAGTCGCCTCGGTGCCGGTTGCATAGCTGACAGAATAGAAGGGCACATAAAAGTCGCCGTCGGGAAGGAGCAAAGCGCCGTACTCGCGGTCGCCATACGGTGATGTACCCGGCCTCCACGCTTGCAGCGGGAACTTTTTATTTGTTGTGTCGAGCAAGGCGCTGTACTGGTCATCGTTGACGGCGAAATAGTAGTAATCCTCATCCTCGCCGTATAGAACGACAGGGCTGTTGTACGGTTTCCCGAACGCTATCGGCAGGTGTTTTCCGTGGGCCTCTTCGGGAACGTCCAGTGTTGCCGCCACGCCGCCGATTGTCTGCTCTGCCGAATCGATGCGTCGGCCCGATATGGAGGGCGACGGGAAATCAACCGCGGCAACCGTGATGACTATGTTCCCGGATTTCAATTCAACATCCTCAATGACGCCACGGAACAAGGGTAAAAAATCATCAAGGGTTGTCATCTGTGAAAACCCGAGGAATATATCGCACGGCCTGCCGGTGAAAGTTGAGGTTGCAAAATCTGTGAGTAGCTCGGTGCCATCGGGAGCCGTCCAGTTCGCAAGAGTAAGCTGAACACTTCCAAAGGTGACGCGTCCGTTGGTTGCTATGTTCCACTTGCTCGATGTGCCGCCCACGTCTTTTATTATCCCACGGAACTGCAACGAATCAAGCGTGACGCTTTTCGTTCCAACCTTCAACGAATCAGAGGCGGTGTAGAACAGTCGGGCAACGATGACCCGGTTGTTATCGCGCAACGCTGCAAGGCGTGTGAATTCGTCGGAAAGGGTTTGCATCAGGAAGCCCTCAAAACATGACCGGCCCGGACTGCTTCGTTTATGCGAGGCATTAAGCTACTTTGTACCCAATCCGCCTCGCCGATGACGGTGTCTATTTTCACGATTGTCGTGTTGCCCTGCGAAAGCCTCGCGCCGGAGTTTAACGCCTCGAGCCCGCGAGCGTTTGCTTGTGCAACATCACGCCTCACGACAAACTCGCCCGGCGTCGCCTGCACTGGAACGGTGTCGCTGTATCCTCCGCCGGGCACCCAACCGCCCTCCCGGCGCTTGTACGGGTTTTGTTGTGCCTGCACTACTGCAAGCTGCACTGCACCCTGAGCGCTTGCTATTGCCGCCATGTAATACGACAAGGGCGGAGGTATTGAGCCGATGGCCTTCATTATACCGAGCGCCGTGTTCATTATTACGTCGGCGGTATTGGCGAGCTTTTGCTTTTCCCACGAGTCGGACTTCATCGCGGTTTCTTTTTTGCGGGCCTGTTCGAGTGCACGCTGTTTCGCTTTCAGTAGTTTACCGGCCTGCTCGGTACCCTCGATTCCAACGGCCTGCATCGAATCGCGCTCAAATTGGTACTCCTGCTCGAGTTGTGCTATACGTTCCTGATGTGCCGCGAGCTTGTTGTCTGCGAACGATACAAAAGCCTTGTTCACCTCGCTAACAAGGGAGGTCATCCCTTGCGCGACCATCATTATCGCTTCCCGGCGCTCCTTGAGTGTCTCTTGGTACCGCTTTTCATTTTCTATTAGCTGCCGGTACTGTTCGGCGGCGTTGTCGCTTTCCGCTTGCGTCGTTTCATCGAGGCGGCGTGTGGTTTCCCGTATGCCGTTGAGAAGCGCCGAACGCTCCTCGAGCGCCTTGTTTGTCCGGTCAATCATTGCCTCGGTTGCCGTCTTCGGTGCAGGGCGCTCATCTTCAACCGATGGCTTACTCGGTTTCTTTTCGAGCACCGCAAGGAGTTTTTCCTGCTCTTCTCGGTACGCTTTCGCCTTCTCTGTTGCACCTTCAAGCGATTCGGCGTTCTCTTCCAGCGCCTCGCTATCTTCTTTGAGGGCTCGCTGCAAACCCTTATCGGCGGCGATTTTTGCAAGCTCCATCATGACGGCAGCGCTTCCGGTACCACGGGCTCTCATTGTGGCGGTGATTAAATCAAGAAAGCCTGTCATTGTCGGAGCGAGGACGTTCGCCGAAACTGTTTTTACTTGCGTGCCAAACCGTGAAAACGCCGCACCCAAATCATCGAGCTTGTTCGCCGCCTCCTCTGAAAGCGAGGCGTTTTTCTCCATCACGCCGTTGAGGTCGGTGTACCTGTCACCGATGCGCTTTAAAACCGAAGCGTTCCGGGCACCAACCAAGAGCGCAAGCTGTCCCATATCGTTAACTTTTAACAGCTTGTCGATTATAACTTCCATCGAGTCGGAGGTTTCAACCCCAAAGGCTTTTAACTGTTCAGCATAGATACCTTTCGGTTGCCGCGCCGCCTGAGCCATTGCGTATTGTATGGCTTGCAGCGCTTTTGTCATACTTTCGCCCTTCATGCCAACCGACTGAGCGGCGGAAGACAGCGCCGAGAACGCTTCAACAGTGGTGTCGACAGATTGAGCCGCCGTTGCCATCTCGCCGGCCCACGAAATTGTCCCACTTATCATTGAGCGGATTTGCATCAAACCCCAAGCTGCTGCCATTGCGCCAAGCCCTCGCGATATATTGCTGAGCGACTTGGTCATTTTCGCCGACCATGTTTGATGGCCTTGCAGCATTTTTGCACGGGCACGCTCCGCGTCAAGCTGCATCCTCAGGTTGTGTTTCTTTTGCATTGCCTCGAGTTGTGCGTTGAGGCGCTGCTCTGAAGTGATACGGGAAAGGTTGAGTTTTGCGGTGCCGGTTTCGCTTATGGTTTTAATGCGCTGCTGACGTTTGGCGGTTTCAACCTGAGCAATTCGCGACAACTGCTCTTCGGTTTTTTTCATCGAGCGCGTGGCGGTATCCTTGTCGACAATAAGGTCGATGGGTTGTACTATACTTGGATTGGTGCCTTTCGCCACGGTGCCCTCCGAGGTGTGATGTGAGGTGTTTACTAATGTAATAAGAAAACCGCCGCTCGCAACAGGTGCCAACGGCGGAGAAAATATTGCCGCCGCATGATGCTAATTATTGCGGCGCACCACTCTGACCGGCCCGTTTTTCGTCATCATGATGTTCGGGTCGACGTCAGGGTCAAGCCCTTCTTTTGCGCGTTCCGCCCGTTCGTGAAACTTTCGCGCTCGGTACTCTTGCAATGCGCGAATGTCGTCAAGGACACCTTGCTCAATCGGTGCCCACGCATGGATGAGCTCGTGTGGAAAGCGGATGTCGCTTTTAAACATCCCTGTTTGCGTGTGCAGTACCACACCGGCGCTGTCAATGGTTTTCACCTCGCCACAATGCTCGCCCGATGAGGTGTTCAACCAAATAATCGAGCCCACATCAATACTTTTTGTTCCTTCCGGGTGCATCGCCTTTCTCCTCTGTTGGTTGTTTCCGCTCGAGTACTGCCGAAACTATGTCGAACGCTTCAATTATAAATTCCGGTACATCGTTCAAGCAAGGGTAAAACACTTCAAGTCCGTACCGCCTGAACTTCACGAACCGGGAAATAACACGGCTCACATCGTCGCCTATAAACTCATCCGGTGCCACGCCACCAGCGAGAACCTGCCTGTACTCCGGCAGTCTTGGCTCGCAAATGAGGTGCTCCCATAGTTCGGCCCGTGTGCGACACAACTTCGTCACGCGCTTGAAATTGGTACAACGGAACGGGTAGGCTATTCTGTTTTCGAGTCCGGTTTCTTTTCCGCCGCCGTGTCCGGAAGCCCACCACTCGACGGCGAAAGCGAGTTTTTTCTTTCGTCTCCCGAAAGCTGACTTATACGGAGAATCTCCATAGCGATGTCGGAGCGCACTCCGGGATCAAGGTTATCGAGAATCGTTGTGAGCGTGGTGTTGAACTTGTTCGCCGGTTCCTCGGCGCTCCACTCGTAGACATTCCCTTCCGCCGCCTGCAACCGTACAACAGCAACGAGACCGCGCTTGAGTATTGTCGATTCGTACTGACCAACGCCACCGGCGGCGCTGTCCTGCACCTCTCCCCAATCCGCCGCCGACAACGGCCTCAGCGTGAACACCGGACGGTCTGCCGGCGACATGGCTTCCGTCAATGGGTGTTCAAACTTTACTTTTTTTCGACTGACGCACAACATGGATGCTCCTTGAGTTTTCCCAACACACCGTATAACTTTACCGTTAAAATAAGCAGGAAGGAGACAGGGTGCAAGAGGGAAGTGATCTTGATTCGTGGAGCGAGCGTGTTCGGCTATTGAGGTTGCGGTTGGTCGATGTACTTCCGGGTTGCAGGCGTGGAATAGCGTCTTTTCACGATACCGGTGTTTATATTGGCGTGCATAGTGAAACCGTCAGGTATTGGGAGAAGCGTGGCGGCGTACCGATTGCGAATCACGTCGTTTTAATCTGTGAAGCGGAGAACAGGTTGAGAGATGAACTGTTTCGCTTGTCGCAGGGTGTAAGGTGACCGTTTGGGGTTTATTCACAAGTTATCCACCGCGAAAACCCGCTTTGTCGTTTGTTATTTCGCAGTTTCAGCGAAGTTATCCACATTATCCACACGCCGACTACTACTACTATCTCTGAATCTATCTCCAGATACACCGTATGAGATATCTATCTCTTAATATTCTATCAGGCAAATAGCGTGCCAAACCAAAGTGTCAAGCCGTTGCCGGTTCGTGATCTTTTTTGTAAAAGATTATACAAAACGCTTGCTTTTCGGAAAACGCTATTGTACCTTTGCGTCAAGCGGATGTGCCGAGTAAAAAACTACCCTAACAAAAGGAGCTTGACCATGACCAACTCCGCGCTTGACGTTTCGTTTGCCACCGGCAAAAACCTCAAAGACGCATCGTTCGAGATCGGTGCGCTTACGTTCAACCTTGCAAACTACCTCAGCATTTTATCACCCAAGCTGCCGGAAAAAGACCGCATCGTAGCTCAGGATGTCGCCGACGTTTTAATGTACGAAGCGAGGAAGATTGAGGCGGGACGCGCAAGGTACGGGAACGCGATAACATACAAGTTTTATACGGGTGTAAGTTTGCAAAAATACCGGATAAAGGCAAAGATGATATTGATGAGGTACCCGGCGCTTTATGTCAAAATCCTTGTGACCAACAGGCCGTACTACACCGCTGGATCGTACAGCCAACCGGTGAAAGAAAGCCACCTGTACGCCGTTTCGACATTCAATTCCCAATACCGCCACCTCAAGGCAACCTACAACACCGTCCTCCGCCAAGAATCGGGAGCAATTACGATACACATCAAAAAACTGCACAACAACGAAGACCACTACAGGGTTAGCGCTTACTTCCACATTCACAACGGCCCGACTACTCATGAACAGCGGAAAGAAAACACGATTTCCGGGATACATCACCGATTCGCTGTTGAAAAAATGACGTTCCTCCGCGACGACGCCGGTTACACCGTTGTCGCCGAGCGTGGATGGTATTGCTTCCCAAGCGGAAAGAGGGTTGAATAATGACAACCCTTTCTTTTCAATTCAAAACCTACGTCTACCTGCCGGTTTCCGACGAGCCGTTCGTGGCGGAGGGAACATATACCACGGCGGAGTCGGGCTTCGATTCGTGGTACGCTGATATTGAGGTTTCGAGTTTTACCGATTCGGGCGGAATTGAACGGCCCGAAGTTTACGATGATTTCGAGGAAGATGTTTTAATACAAATTGAAAGGGGTTGAACATGGCGAAAGCAACGTACCAAGTCGCGAGGAAAGATTATCCTCAACACGGTATTTTCAAGGGCGAGGGATACTGGAAATGGAGTTTCCGGTTCGGCGGAACGCACTACTCGAAAACAAAACCGAAACCCTCGCAGCTTACACAAAGCGAGTTTCTCGGCAGGGTGTACGCACTGAGCGAAGATATTGACGATTTCGTGAACAACTACGATGATTTAACAACCGAAGGGATTCAAGAGTTTGTGGAAAATACCCTTATTCCCGAGATCGAGGATCTTCAAGACGAGTGCGAGAACAGCCTCGACAATATGCCCGAGGGGTTGCAGGATGGGCCGACAGGTGAACTGCTGCAAGGACGGATTGAAGCGCTCGAGGAAATGCGCGGTGAACTTGAGTGCCTCGAGTTTGTGTTCTTCCCTTCAATGGAACAAGAGGAGATTGACGCCATCGAGGGCGAAGAGGAACGGGAAGAGGCTCAAGATGAATTCAATAACGAGCTTGATGATTTCCGCAGTTCGTTGCTTGAGGAGTTGGGCGCGATTGCTTACGGAGGTGAATAATGAGCAGCGAGTACAGGCACACCATAAAGACTCGCGATAGGATGTACACTTTCACTTCTCCGCTGTTGTGGTGCCCTGATGCAGGGCGATGGATAATGTTTCCCGATAACCTTGTTGAAGTGCGAAACGAGGCGCTCAGGAAAAACGGCGGGAAGATGGTCGAGGTTGAAGTAAACCGGGCCGAGATGCGATGCGTGTTGCGTGCCGCAAACATGGCACACCGAAGCGTCGATGATGCTCGCCGGTTTTCTTTCAGAGGTGTTGTCTTTAAACTTCGGAGGGTAAAAGGATGAAGGTGGGAAGATACAACATTGACGATACGGTATGGCTTGCGGCACACCTGCACGCCGACGCGCTGGACTATAGCAGCAACCTTGCCGCGGTTTCAAGGCAGGTTGTCGCCGGTTTGAAAAAAACACTCAACCGGGAAATCACCAATCAGGGCGCGTATCTGCAAAACCCGTTTAAAGATGATAAGGTCGCGCTGTTTTCACGCGGCGAGGTGTGCCGGTTGCTCGCCCTTGTACTTGTCGACCGCGAGATGAAAAAAACCGGTTTCCTCGGTTTCACGCCCGGTGGCGCAATCGTTATATCGGCCCGTGCGAAAGCCCTCCTGCAACTGATATACTACATCGACGACATCAAGTGCCAAGACGCTGCCGAAACGCCCGACCAGTGGCTGAAAGCCTCCCGGTCGTGGTGTTCCGAGAATTGCTTTCGGCCCTTCATGCCTGTCCGTGATTGTTCGAAAGACGGCCTTTTCGGCGACAACGCTTTAGACGCTCCAGATGAGCGCGAGAAAATGTATAACAGGTTGCAGTTCGCCGGTATTATTCCCTCAGACCACCTTTTACGGGAGCATCATGGAACCGATTGATTTTAAATCGCTGCCTTTCGGAGAAAAGATTCGGAAGGCGAGAGAGATAATTGGTAGGCACGAAAAACCGAACGCCAAGCCAATTTCAGCGGAGGAAATGAGCAGGAGGCTGAACTGCTCGCGGTTGACTGTTGTGAATTACGAGAACGGCGGCAACCCGTTAAACAGCATACTTGACACCTTCAACTCAGAGATCGAGCCGATGGTTTGCAAGTACCTTGAAAACGAAGTTGCTGACGACGGAAATGATCCTGTATTTCCCACCGGCGACCCAATAGACGCGGCGCTCGATGCGTGAAAGCGCACCTGCGGAAAAAGGAGGAGTGATATGACGCATGATGAACAGGAACGTCTTGCCGAAGCCTATAAAAGTGGTGATAAGGCAAAGATTCGACGATACTTTTGTTGGGACGAGTCTGGACAAATGGAGATGACAGACGGCAAATATTACGGGAATTTGTGGGTGAGAGATTCCGATGTAGCCGCACTCGAAGCAGAGCTTGCCGAGTTGCGGACTGCTATCAAGAAGGCGACAGATAGGGTCTCGCAATGCGCTGATTCGGATAAACATCCCGATGGAGGGGCGTTTAGCGAGGCAATGGAAAACCTTTTCGTAGTATGCGTCAAAGCCATCGCGGCGAAGGAGGGGTGATATGAAGACCGAACAAGAGTGGCTCGCAATGCCGCGCAGGGAGTTGGACGCGGCGATACATGAGTTGTTGACGGGGTGCGAATGTGAGTACTTGGAGGGGGCAAGAGAATACGTTTATTACACACCAGAGCAACCCAGACACACAAACATTGTCCCCCACTACTCCACCGACCTCAATGATACGGTGAAGTTGTGCCGCTTCGATGGGGACGGGGTGACAGCCTTAACTCAAAATAATGTTGACACCGTGTTTTGGGTTGGTAGTGTTACCAACAGAAACGGAGAAGTGTGTTATCACGAGGAAGATGACCCGCGCATCGCCATCTTACTCGCTTTTCTGGAGGCACAAGAGGAGGTGGCGACATGATAGAACTGCGAGGAAGTTTCGCGCCGGTTGTAATGAATTGCGGTCAAGCCCTTTTCTCTGCCGGAATACCAAAGATTGAAACCTCGGGCATACCGGCGAAAACAGGAACGGCAGCGCACGAGGCGCTCGCGATGTGGGTCAACGGTGAAAGAAACATTGACACCGAAGCCATCGCTCTGCACTATGGCGTCGACCCCAAAGAGGTAAAGATACTGTTAGGGCTTGGTGTAAAATTGTGGGAAGGTGTGCTCGCCCGCGACCACGGGCACGGCGGGAAGGTGAACACCGAGCAACGCCTCGAGGTGATGATTGGCGACATTGCCCGCCTGACAGGAACCGCCGATGTTCTTAGCGTCAAGGTTGTACCAAACGGTGTCACCGTTGCCTATGTTGACGACTGGAAAACGGGTAGACTATTTAAATCGTACCGCGAGCAGCTTGGTTTGTATGCGCTTATCGTGTGGTATAAACTCGGCCTCCAATCGGGCGACAAGGTGCAGGTTCGAACGGTTTGGGTACGTGAGGCCGGAAGTTCGGCAGACGCTATCGAAACGGAGATTTTCACCGAGCGCGATATAGCCGACTACGCTTCGAAGATACACAAGTACGCTCAAGCTGCCATTGCCGGGAAAAGCGCCGATGTTCCATACTCGCCCGGGGAGCATTGCATGAGTTGCCCGCGCCTCGGCACCTGCGAGGCCCACTCGTTGTCGGCCCGGAAAATGCTCACGACAATCGGTTGGAAAGGCACATTTAAAGAAGTTGACATGAAAGCAACCGTCGAAGCCATAGCGAAAAGCGGAAGGCTCAACGAGGCTTTGCAGGCGGCGAAAGACGTCGGGAAGATCGCCGACAATTTCATTTCGGAAGTTAAAACATATGTCAGGGTCAACGGCCCGGTACCGATAGCCGACAAGCCCGGCAAAGCGCTCGCGATGTGCGATAAGTCACGCACAACTGTCGACACCCTCGAGGCATGGCCTGTATTAAAAGAACACTTTGACGCCGAGCAGATGGCCTCGGTTGTTACGGTTTCGCTGACAAAGGTAAAAGAGGAGGCCGGAGCAATAGCATCCCACGGCGAAAAGGGCAAGGCAGCGATGAGTATCGTTGAGCAGCTTGACAACGCCGGTGCATTGCGGAAATTCATGTATCAGGAAATGAGGGCGGTAAACTACGACCCGCCCAAACCGAGCGACATATTCTAACAGGAAACAGGAAACAGGAAACAGGAAAAAGGAGAACACGATGCAAGATTCAACAGGTACCGCGCTTTCACCGTACAGCGTGATGAAAGAAAGGATTGACACCGTTGTAAAGAGCTTCTCGTTGGCGGATGAAAACGCCCGGCGGAACTTTCGAAACGCAATGCTGATGGTCACGAAAGCCAACCTCGGGAACTGCACTGTCAAGAGCGTTATCACCGCCGCTCTGAACATTGCACACCTCGGCCTCAACCCCTCGCCGATTCTGGAGCAGGTGGCGGTTATACCGTTCAAAAACTCGCGGATGTCGGCAAAGCTCGGAAGGCGTGTTGACGACGCAACGGTCGTCATCATGTATAAGGGCAAGCTGTCGCTTTCTCTTCGTTCCGGCGTGGTGAAAAGCGTCAGGGCGATACCCGTTTACGACAACGACGAGTGGACATACTATGAGGACGAAAACGGCCCTCACTACAAGCTCGTTCCGTGGCACGAAAAAGGGAAGGACGCCTCCGGCGAACTGAAAAAGGTACTGTTTACGGCGCAACTTTCAAGCGGTGCGAACATGATATCAGTACACCCGGTATCAGAGCTTTTGAAGCGTATTCCGACTCATGCAAAAGAAAAGAAAGACCATCCTTGGAATACACACCGCGACGCGATGCTGATGAAATCGGCCCTGCACGCCGGGATGAAAACAATACCGCTTTCACCTGAAATGTCAGCAGCAGACTACCTCGACCGCCTCGCTGATGAGGGCGTGCCGCAACCGGCAGCGTTTAATGATGAAATCGGCGATGAAATCGAAAATGCCGAGTACACTGAAGTCGAGACCAACGAGGCCAAGGAACCGGAAGCGCCTTTCCGTGCCACGCCCGGCGAAACCTCGGAGACGGTTGCCGAAAAACCGAAGCCAAGCGAAAGCGAGCGTATCGAGCGGGCTATTATCGAGTGCATTAAAATAGCACCGGCAACACCCAAACAGATTCGAGCATACGTTGCCTCAGAGTTGAAGATTGATATGTCCGAAAAGTACGCCGAAGGTATGCTCGATATCGTGTTGAGCAAACACGATGAAAGCGACGCCATCGAGGCGGCGGATGGGCAATGGTTTTATTATTGGGGAGAACTGCCTGAGGGGTTTATTGACGACAACCCGGAAGAGGAGCAGGCTTCCAGCAGTAAAACCACTGACGAGGAAAGCGAAAAACCGAAGGCACCGCCGAAAACGGAAAGCGGCAAAAGGCCGGGATTGACGGAAAAGCGCTTGATTGAATTCATGCTCGCCGACGGCGGCGTACACAAGGCGATAGATTGGTGCGACCTGCTCAGCGAAAGCGGATACAGGGCGACCATGAAAAGCGTCGCCGTGAAATTCATGACGCTTTCACAAAGCGGCGCGATAGTGAAAGAGGAGGTCGGCGAGGAGGTTTTCTACAGGCACCCGGAAGTAAAGAAAATCGCCGGTGACAATACCGAGAGCGAAAACGCTTCGACAGGGGAAGATATCAAGCCCGACAGCAACGCCACGGGAAAAACCGGTACAACGGAGCCTCTTGAGGAAAAGCCCGCGACAGCGCCTGAAAACAAACCGAAAGAGTTTGGCCCGGAAGTGCCTAAGACAGAGCGCAAGGCAAGGGACGAAACCACGAAGCCGTCCGACCCACTGAAAACCGAACTTGCAAAACAAGTGAGCCTGAGTATGGAGCTTTCCCGGAAGCTCTGCGAACGGCCCGGTCGCCCTCTGGATGACTATTTCCTCCTCTGTTTTGATAAAAGGGCCGAACTTACTGAAGAGCCGACGAAAAAGCTGGTCAGCGAAACCCTCAACCATATGCTGAAAGAGGGCTTTGCTGTTACGGTGAAACCCGACGATAGGCCCGATGTTTTGTGGTACCCTTCGAGCAAGCTGCTGACGTGGGCGAAAAACTCGGGAATAAAGGTCGGAGCCATGCCTTCAATGGAATCCCTCGACCTCGGTGAAAAGCCAACCACTCCGCCCGTACCGCCGAAACACGACAGCTCGGGTACTCAGACAATGGACTTATAAAACACAACACCTGCACGGCGGGCGAAAGCCCGCTCGCAGGAAGGAGTGAACATGGCACCGGCGAGCGGTGAGCAAATCCAGTTGATTGAAAGCGGAGAAGACCCGTTTGTGGTTGCGAAAGACAAGTACGGAATCTTTCCCGTTTCCGTGTGGGAAGCTGATATGAGCAACCCGATAACGCGCCGCCTCAAGCGCATGATTGGCGACAACGCCGAGGAGCGAGATACGCCCGGCACAACCTTTTCGGGAAGCGATTTCATTTCGAAAAGCAAACACACCTCCTCTATTTTCAACCCGGCGGTCGCCTCGTGGATTTTAAACCTTTATGCACCACGCGAGGGAATCGCTTTTGACCCGTTCGGCGGCGGCGGCACCCGTGCAATAATGACGGCGAAACACGGGTTGAAATATATCGGATACGAACTGCGAGAGAAGGAGTGTGCCGCTGTCATTGAGCGGTGTACCGCCTGCGATTTAAAAGCTGAGATCTATAAAAAGCAAAGCGTCAAAGAACTGCAAGTCGTCATTGTGCAGGGCGACGCCCGAAACCCTGATTTTGTGCCTGACGAGTGCGCCGATTTCGTTATAACGTGCCCTCCGTATTTTAACATGGAGCAATACGATGGCGGCGAGGCCGACCTGAGCATGGCGGCAAGCTACGATGATTTTCTCGAGGGCATTGCCGATGTCGCATCAGAGTGTCACCGAATAATGAAACCGGGTGCAATCGCCGCTTGGGTCGTTGGGTTGCACCGCGTGAAAAAGACAGGCGAGATAATACCGATACCACACGATGTCGCCCGACTGCACCGTGAAACAGGATTCATCCACAAAGAAGAGGTTATCCTCTACCTGACTAACACCGGCGCGACGTTGCGTGTTGGCACGTTCGAAAAGGGAAACAGACTCTTGATACGCTTGCATGAGTACGTTGAGATTTTTCAAAAACCGTGGAGCGGAAGATGAGACTGATACGAAAAGAACTTCTCGATGAGGATTGCCTCGTGTTATTGACAATGTTGCAGCAGCATCGCAGGCGAAACGCCGACGATTCGGTTTACAGCTACACCTTTAAAAGGCTGTCGAAGCTGAGAAAAGAGCTTTTTCCATACTACATTATAAGCTCCGACACATATTCCCGAAGCATCGACAGGTTGGTAAAGTTCGGCCTTGCCGCCCGTGTTTTCCCGCCTTCCGTTGGATACCAAAGGGCGCTCGCGCTGACCGAGCTTGGATACGATGTTGCTTGCTGCCTCGGCGAGGTTTACAATAGGAGCGAATTCTCGCGCCGCGTCGAGGAAATGTGGAGGTTGCGCCTGTTCGCAAAAAAGACCCGAAGGCAATCGAGGGTCATTGTTTCCAACCGGGAAAACGGAGAACAATCGTGAAACACTGGAAAAATGAAGTGAGCCGAGACCGGCCCGTAGAGCCTCCTCCGCTCACAAACAGCGCCGTCTTACTTGATGCGCTCCGCGAGGCTGTCAGGTACGGCAGGCGGTACAAGTTGAAAGGAAAGCTGCTCCCTCCCGGTTGCGTGCCTCCGTCGGTGTTTGTCGATGAAGGGATACACCGGTACGGAGCAGTCATTCACGACCTAAGAATGAATAAGGGTCACGTGATTGAAACAACCCTCGAGCCGTTTTTAAACAGGTTCGGCAACCGTGGAACGATTGGCGTTTACAGGCTGGAGGAAAAGATGGTCGATGCTATACGGCAGGTGATAGATAAATCGGGGAAGTGGAACATCGTCGACGAAAAGGGTGTATTGATGTGCGTGCCGGGCCTCGAGGGTTTTGATTTCGTCATGACACACCCGGAGTACAGCGAACGCTATTTTTTCCTCGAACGTAAAACAGGGCTCGCCGTTGGCACCGGCGAGTCGTTTCACGAGGCATGGGAGCAGGCGTGGAACAAGCTGTCGCAAAAGGGAGCCCGCTATAAATTCCGCGAGGTATGCCTTACGAAGGCGGAAGAGTTGAAGGGCAAACTCAAAACACATCCGCTCGGGTATTGGTGATGAATAGCTTTTGCGCTTTCAGTGGAGGCAAAGATAGTACCGCGCTCGCGCTGTTGTCTCCCGAATCTTTCCCGGTGTTTACAGACACCGGATGGGAGCCGGACGAGATATATTCCCACATAGAACGGTTTGAAAAAGCAACAGGGCGCGAGGTTATTCGAATCCGGTCTAAAAAACACAAATCGCTCCCCGATTTAATACGCGAGAAAAAATACTTGCCCGGATTCAAAACCCGATACTGCACTCGCCTTTTCAAGATTGAACCATACAACGAATTTATAAACGACAACCTCCCTGCCGAGCTCCTTGTTGGATTGCGGGCCGATGAAGAGGAAAGGGTTGGGAACACCACTTTGAAGGAAGGATTGCACATAAGATACCCGTTGCGCGAGATGGGCCTAACTGAATCCGATGTGTTGAAGATTTGCAGCGAGGCAAACCTGCTGCCTGAGTATCCAACATACATGAGTCGCGGCGGATGTATCGGGTGCTATTTCAAGAGTAAAAACGAAGTTCGAGCCATGCACAAACTGAGGCCCGATTTGCTTGATGAGTTACAAGACCTCGAGGAATCAATACAAGATAAGCGCACCCGGTACGCCATAATGTTCCCAAACATTAAGATGTCAATAAGAGATTACAGGAAAGCTATAGACCTTTTTCACGAGCAGGAAGATGATGGATACGATAGGTTTAAAAAAAATACAAGTTGTGGTATTTTTTGTCACAAGTAAACATAAAAGGAGGTGTCAAGTGGAAATTGATCTGAAAAACTTACGATTTAAGGTGGGCGACATCGTTGACGTGACGGCAGTTGTTGATGTCAAATATGTCGCCCGAGGGCTTGCTCCAACACACAAAATAGGAACGCGCATTTTTAGACTGAAAGCCCTCCGGCGACGAACACCCGGAGCAATAGTGGGCATAAAGCGTGTCCAAGTGGGAAGGCGCGTTTTTGTGGACGATGAAACAGGGTATGATTTCGAGCAGACCGGTTCTCCGCGCCTGTTTTGGCTTGTTCGTTTCGGTTGGTTGAACAAGGCCGTCACGGTTGACGACGCCCACTGTTTTGCACCGAAAAATAAGCGCCACGTGTTGCCGGTGATGGTGCAGGGCATACTTTAAAAGTTGCAAACAAGAGCGGTTAAACAGGAGGATGTGATGAAAGAAGAGAAAAAGCGTTACGTGATAGCCTCACTTGATTTCACGACGCACCGAACGAAGCTCGAGGACACCTTTGTCGCCGGGCTTCGAGGGATGAGGAAGTATGCGCGAAAACGGCGCAAGGTGAACGCCGATGAGGTGATTTGGGTTTTCATGCCAACCGGCTCGAAGACCGGGCGCGTCGTGGTGTACGAAAACGGAGCATATCGGTCTTACAAGGTGAACGCGCAAGGCGAGAGGAAATCATGACAATACAACAGGCGGTCATCTGTATGCGTTCCGGCGATGCGATTGCGAG
>Ga0272443_10001707_pt1 | contig 30736 bp, 39 predicted proteins | sample SSMAcet12_FD_193581 | JGI IMG/M metagenome (GOLD analysis project Ga0272443, IMG submission 193581) | Marine sediment archaeal communities from Little Sippewissett salt marsh, Falmouth, MA, United States - SSM-Acet-12 | ecosystem: Environmental > Aquatic > Marine > Wetlands > Sediment ... | reverse complement strand
GAGAACCTGTTGTTCCTTGAGAACCTGTAATACCTTGAATACCTTGAATACCTTGAGTTCCTTGAGCTCCATCAGTTCCTTGAGAACCTGTTGTTCCTTGAGAACCTGTTGTTCCTTGAGAACCTGTAATACCTTGAATACCTTGAATACCTTGAGTTCCTTGAGCTCCATCAGTTCCTTGAGAACCTGTTGTTCCTTGAGAACCTGTTGTTCCTTGAGAACCTGTTGTTCCTTGAGAACCTGTTATTCCTTGAATACCTTGTATACCTTGTATACCTTGAGTACCAGCACCGGTTATTCCTTGTATTCCTTGAGAACCTGTAACACCCTGAATTCCTTGTGTTCCTGAACCTTCAATTCCTTGTATTCCTTGAGAACCTGTAATACCCTGAATTCCTTGAGAACCAATAGTACCTTGAGTACCATCACCAGTTATTCCTTGAATTCCTTGTATTCCATCAGTTCCTTGAGAACCTGTAATACCCTGAATTCCTTGTGTTCCTGAACCTTCAATTCCTTGTATTCCTTGAGAACCTGTAATACCCTGAATTCCTTGTGTTCCTGAACCTTCAATTCCTTGTATTCCTTGAGAACCTGTAATACCCTGAATTCCTTGTGTTCCTGAACCTTCAATTCCTTGTATTCCTTGAGAACCTGTAATACCCTGAATTCCTTGTGCTCCATCAGTTCCTTGAGAACCTATTATTCCTTGAATTCCTTGTGTTCCATCAGTTCCTTGCGAACCTGTAATACCCTGAATTCCTTGTGTACCTTGAGTCCCAGAACCTTCAATTCCTTGTATTCCTTGAGAACCTGTAATACCCTGAATACCTTGAATACCTTGAGCTCCATCAGTTCCTTGAGAACCTGTTGTTCCTTGAGAACCTGTTATTCCTTGAGAACCTGTTATTCCTTGAATACCTTGAATACCTTGTATGCCTTGAGCTCCATCAGTTCCTTGAGAACCTGTTGTTCCTTGAGAACCTGTTATTCCTTGTATACCTTGAGTTCCTTGAGAACCTGTTATTCCTTGTATACCTTGAGTTCCTTGAGAACCTGTTATTCCTTGTATACCTTGAGTTCCTTGAGAACCTGTAATACCTTGAATACCCTGTATACCTTGAGCTCCATCAGTTCCTTGAGAACCTGTTGTTCCTTGTATACCTTGAGTTCCTTGAGAACCTGTAATACCTTGAATACCTTGTATGCCTTGAGCTCCATCAGTTCCTTGAGAACCTGTTATTCCTTGTATACCTTGAGTTCCTTGAGAACCTGTTATTCCTTGTATACCTTGAGTTCCTTGAGAACCTGTTATACCTTGAATACCTTGAATACCTTGTGTTCCTTGAGAACCTTGAGCTCCTTGAGTTCCTTGAGAACCTGTAATACCCTGAATACCTTGAATACCTTGAATACCCTGAATACCTTGAATACCTTGAATACCTTGTGTTCCTTGAGAACCTTGAGCTCCTTGAGTTCCTTGAGAACCTGTAATACCCTGAATTCCTTGAATACCTTGAATACCTTGAGTTCCTTGAGAACCTGTTATTCCTTGAATTCCTTGAATACCTTGAATACTTTGTATACCTTGAATACCTTGAATACCTTGAGCTCCATCAGTTCCTTGAGAACCTGTTATTCCTTGAATACCTTGAATACCTTGAGCTCCATCAGTTCCTTGAGAACCTGTTGTTCCTTGAGAACCTGTTATTCCTTGAATACCTTGAGAACCACTAATACCTTGTATACCTTGAATTCCTTGAGTTCCTTGAGTTCCTTCACCTGTTCCTACTATAATAGAACCTGTTAAATTTGAACTATTTATAGAACCTGTTAATTCTGTACTCATATTTATTCTTTATTTTATTTATATATTCATTATTATAATGAATTAGTAGTACTAAAAGTATTAGGACTATTAACAGTAATACTTCCACTTCCACTATCAAATGTTCCATTTATTAATAATGCTGTAGTTGTTACAGAATCACCCAATCCCGATATTTCAGATTCACATCTAATATCTACAGTATCATTATAATCTATATTAGGTACCTGCTCATTAGTTCCAGTATTTGTACTTGTAAATTGAGCAACCTGTTGCCAAGCTCCACCATTTTTTCTATAATATACTGTTGCAGTACAATTTCCGGTAATTACACAAGAAGCTTGAAAATTAAGGTCAATTACATCACCTTCTTGTCTTCCAGTAATTATTACATTTCTAAATCCATCATCAGGATTAGAACCTTCGCCATAATCTGTAGTTCCTTCAAATTCTATATCAATATCTGAAGGAGAAGTTGTTATAATAGGAATATGATTAAAAGATACAGCATTACCTTTTAATATATGATTAAATGTAACTATCTTTTCAAGAGGTATATGATTAAAGGATTGTAATGTTCCCATTTATAATTATTTATTTTTATCCTATTATTACAAAATCTGGTGAAGGATTAAATATTAAACTATTTGTACCTGTTGCAGTTCCTAATACTTGTACACAAGTTCCATCAGTAGAAGGTTCTGCTGATTGAATTTCACCTGCAACATTACTTGCATAAACAGGATATCCGATTTCATTAAAATTATATACTGCAGAATTTTTATGAATACCATAAATTAAAAATGAATATTCTATATCAGCACTTAAAGTACCTGAACTTGCATTAATTGCTATTACAGGCATATATGTTGAATTATCTGCATCTGCCATATAAACTTTACCATCAGATTTCATATAAACTGTATCTCCTATACCTATACTTTCTCCAGCTATGAAATAACTAAATATTCCTTCTGCATTAGTATTTGGAAGTGTAATAGATGAATCTACTAATATTGATAATAAACCTTGTGTACCTTGAGAACCTTGAGCACCTTGTGTTCCTTGTCTTCCTTGAGTTCCTTGTGTACCTTGTGTACCTTGTCTTCCTTGAATACCTTGTCTTCCTTGAATACCTTGTCTTCCTTGTGTACCTTGTCTTCCTTGTGTACCTTGAGCACCTTGAGCACCTTGTGTACCTTGTCTTCCTTGTATACCTTGAGCACCTTGAGCTCCATTAGGTCCTGTTAGGCCTGTTAAACCTTGAATTCCTTGAATTCCTTGTGAACCGATAGTTCCTTGTGCACCACCAATATTTGCTTGAAGTTCCCAAGTAGTAGGACCTGTTTTCTCAAATAAATCATCATTACTTATATTAATATATAAATCTCCAATTTCTCCTAATTCACCATCAGGAGTTCCTTCACCTTGATGAATACTTGAACCTGTAGTACCTATAGTTCCTTGAGTACCTGTTATTCCTTGAATACCTGTAATACCTTGAATACCTTGAATACCTTGAGAACCAGCTCCTGTTAAACCTTGAATACCTGTTAAACCTTGAATACCTTGAATACCTTGAGTTCCTTGAGCTCCTTGAGCACCAGTATCACCATCTGTTCCTTGAGAACCTGTAATTCCTTGAGAACCGACAATACCTTGTGTACCTTGAATATTACCTTGATTTTCCCAAGTAGTAGGGCCTGTTTTTTCAAATAAGTCCCAATTAGATTCGTTTATATAAAGGTCTCCAATTTCACCATCACCTCCATCAGGTACGCCTGCATCCAATGTTATACTTGTACCTGTAGCACCTGTAGTTCCTTGAGAACCTGTTATTCCTTGAATACCTGTAATACCTTGAATACCTTGAATACCTTGAGAACCAGCTCCTGTTAAACCTTGAATACCTGTTAAACCTTGAATACCTGTAATACCTTGAATACCTTGAGCTCCATTAGGTCCTACCATACCTGTGATACCTTGAATACCTTGTATTCCTTGAGAACCGATAATACCTTGTGTACCTTGAATATTACCTTGATTTTCCCAAGTAACAGGACCTGTTTTTTCAAATAAATCCCAATTAGATTCATTTATATAAAGGTCTCCAATTTCACCATCTTCTTCACCAGGTACACCTTCACCTAATGTTATACTTGAACCTATAGCACCTGTAGTTCCTTGAGGACCTTGAATTCCTTGAATTCCTTGAATACCTGTAAGACCTTGAGTTCCTTGAGCTCCATTAGGTCCTACCATACCTGTAATACCTTGAATTCCTTGAGTTCCTTGAGAACCTAAAATACCTTGTGTACCTTGAATATTACCTTGATTTTCCCAAGTAACAGGACCTGTTTTTTCAAATAAATCCCAATTAGATTCATTAATGTACAAATCTCCTATTTCGCCATAGCCTTCTGAAGGCACACCGGCATCCAATGTTATACTTGTACCTTGAGGACCTGTATCTCCTGTAGTTCCTTGAATACCTTGAATACCGCCTCCAGAAATATCTATAACAACAAAGTTCCCATCAAATCCTAATGAAATATCTTTTCCTTCTTTAACACCAAAATTTTCATTTGGTGCTATCTTAGTAACTGAACCACCACCTTCATAATTTTCATATCCCCAATTCATTACAGTATCTACTGAAACATCTATAATAACAAAGTTTCCATCGAATCCTATTGATGTATCTACACCTTGTTTAATACCAAAATTTTCATTTGGAGCTACCTTAGTAACTGAACCACCACCTCCAATATTCTCATATCCCCAATTCATTATAGTATCTACTGAAACATCTATAACAATAAAGTTTCCACTAAATCCTATTGATGTATCAAAACCTTGTTTAATACCAAAATTTTCACCAGGTGTTATAGATGTAAATGAACCTCCACTACTTGCATTTTGATATCCCCAATTTAATCCATAAAATGCAGCATTTAATGAAGTATCAATTCCTAATTCTAAATTATCTATATATGTTCTATTATAATAAATAGCACTATGATCATCATCACTAAGACCAGTTAATTGTCCGTGATCACCTGCAGATGCTGGCACTACATTATTAGATATTACAGTACTATGTCCATCTATTGATGATAATTGATATTCACAAAAATAAAAATATGTTGTATTGGTACTTACTAATTCTTCTAAACTTAATTTTACAAAACCTAACCTATAATTTCTATCATAATCAATAATCTTAAATACTTTTCCAGTTTCTAATTTGATTATAGAATTAGGTTCTATATTTAAATCATTATCATATATTTCTAACTGTACATAATCTCTAAAATATTGACTATTATTTAATGTTATTCTTGAATATAATTCTTGTAATAATCCTGATGCATCTCCATTATCTAACATCCATACAGATGATAAATCATCAATACCACCAATTGTAATAGATGATAATTCATTTATTGCACCTCCATCACCAAAGTATAATTCTTCTTCTAAAGTATCTTGATTAATTGATATATCACCAATATATAATTTATCATATACAACATCTGTTGTTTCTTCACCATCTACAACACAAATTTTAGTTAAATGAAAGTTTCTCATATAAATATTCATATTACTAAATACTTCCGGAGCAAGAAACTCTATATATAATTCATAATCTTGTGTTGATGTAATCTTCCAACCTGATGTTAATAAACTTTCAAATGAAACCCAAGTATTGGTTGTTGTTCTTGGATAATAATAATGGTCTGTTGCAACACCCCAATTACCATCTGCAGGTTTAATCCATATATTAAAAAATAATGCTGTATCAGGTTCTGCTGGAGGATCGCCAGGAATTTCATCACATCTTAAATCAAATGAACATCTCATATATTCATTTCCATTTTGATATGTTGCACCAAATGGGTCTATGATAGCTATTGAACAATCTAATGATGCATTATCATTAAATAAATTAATAGTTCCTTCAGGACTTTCATTACTTGACGGAAAATTAAGTGTCCAAGGTGACCCAACACCTTCCCAATCATTAAGATTATTTACTAATTCATCACCTGTTTCTTTATTATGTAAAGTAATTTTATGCTTTCTAAGAGGTCTAATTTTAGAGTAATTAGAAGACCATTTAACATTATAATTTGATACATCTATTGTAATATTTGAAGCACCTGATGAGGATAATGAAAGGTCTGACCAATTATATGTAAATCTATAACTATCTCCTTCATTATAATTTGTTATACAATATTCTCCTTCATTTTGTTTTAATACACATTTAAAGGGTCTTAATAATTTTTCTATTACTTTATAACAATTATCAAATGTTTTATATCCATCTTTAATTTCATATAATCTTCGACTATCAACATATGATTCTTTTAATGCACATTCAGTACTGAGCATATAATCCATTTCATATGTTCCTAATTGAACTTTAATAGGTAATTCTATTCCAGTTTCATTAAGTGCAGTTTTAATTATTTCTAAAATTGTATATCTATTGTCTGTTATTCCAAACTCAATATCTTTTAAATCTGCTAATCCATCAATTGCTTCTAAATTGATAAATCTTTTCTTGTGAATATATTCTCTTGTAAGATTTTCAGGCTTAACATATCCTTCCCATATTAATTCACTTGTATCATTATTATAAAATCTTAATTTATAATCTTTATAGTTGCTATCAAAAATGTCACTATAATCATCTCCAACATCTGCATTCTCTAAAAAACTAAATGTTAATGAACTACCTATAACAGGATTATACTTTCCTTTTGTTCCGGATGATGAAATAATAACAGGATAAGGGTTCTTTTTAGTAATGGTAGTTACTCCTCCTGAATAATCTTCTTTAAGTAATTGTATTTTATAAGTCCTTGCTGCTTTTGTATCATCAAAATAAGCATCATATTTAACACCATATGCCATATTTAATAACTATTATTTTTTGTTCTTTCTGCTTCATCTAAAATGAATAATAAATCTCTACCAGAAATTCTTGCTACTAATTGTTGTGTATTATTTTTTGAAGCTAAAATAGATTCTAATTTATCTAATGGAGCTATAATTTCAGGATTTGAACTTGCACCAGCATATTCACCAACTAAACCAAGCGTAGGTCCATAAGCTATTGCTCCTGTTGCAAACTCAGGAATTAAAGTATTAAATGCTGTTGAAGCCAAACCTGCTGCTAATGCTGCAAATACAGGTATAAGAAAAGGTGCTATTTTTATTGCAGGATTCTGTAATGCTGCGGTAATAGCTCCTGCCACACCTTCTGCAATTAATCCAGATATAACTTCTCTAATTGTATTTAATGCTTGTTTACCATAATCTTTAAATGATTTAGCACCTTTTGATAAACCATTAGATAAATTACTTAATGCATTTGCAATTGTATCTGTAAGATATGCGAATAACTCTTGAGAACTTATTGCTGTATTTTCTAATAATTCTCTAACATTCTTAATTGCTTCAGTCCATACATTTTCAAATAATGTCGCTCCTGTAGTCATTGGACCAGCTTCAATTGTAGGTGCAAAAGTCATTGGTACTAATTGTGATGTATCTACACCTTCAACTTCAGTACCTACTTTTATTTTTTGTATTTCATTAGCTTTTTTAAGTGCTTCAAGAGCCTTTTCTCTTGCTGCAGCTTCTCTTTCAGTAGTTCCAGCAATTTCTTCTTGTCTATTCTTTAATTCTCTTACTTTATCTAATTCATCTTTTCTAACATCAAGAATATGAGCTCTTGCTTCAGCTTCTGCTTTATCATCTTCATATGTATTATCACCAAGTGCATTCTTTTCTTGTAATATTCTTGCTTCTTCTTCAGCTATAGCTAACTTTTCAGCACTTAATTCTTTTTGCATTTCTATTGCTTTTGCAGTTGCTTCTGCTCTTTCTTGTGTTGTTAATGTTTTATCAGAACTTATTTCTACAAGTCGTGCAATTTCGTGTCTTAATTCAGCTTCTCTTTCTATAAATGCAATTTGTCTCTTTTTAAGTTCATTTTCAGCATCTGCTAAAGCTCTTCCTTCCTTATAATTATTCTTTATTTCTTCACCAATCTTTGAAAAAGCTTCTTTTGCCTTTTTTGCAGCGGCTGCAAAATTTCCTTGCATTAATAAAGTTAAAGCCTCTCCTAATAGATTTATCCGATGCATAACAGTAGAAATAACTGCCTTTATTCCTCCTAATGCTTTATTAAATATATCTGCTCCTTTTTTAGTATTCTTAAAAAATGATATTAGTGAACCTAATGCTACCACAAGTGCTCCAATACCAGTAGAAATTAAGGCTATTTTCATTATTTTTAATGACCCCGAAAATCCTGTAACAGCACCTGCAGCCTTTCCAATTCCTGCTGTAAATTTTGAAAATCCAGGTATAACTTTATCTATTGATCTTGATGCTTCTTGAAAAGTACCTGAAATTGTTTTTCCTAATTTCTTAGATTCTTTTCCTGCCTTTCCCATAGCAGCTTTTGACTTATCAAGTCCTTTTTGTAACTCCGCACTATTAGCACGTAATCGGAGCATTAAATCTGCCATTACTTTACCCATAAACTTATATTTATTTTAATATATATTCTTTATAAATTGATATTTGTATTACCATTTAATTTCTTTTGAGATATAATAGGTTTGTTAATAATATTCTGCCATTCTTCATAAGACATAGTTATATCTTTATCAGACTTTTGTTTCTTTTCCCAAAAGAATGGCCATACATCTTTTTTAAATCTATCATATGTAATTTTATCTTTCTTTGCTAATTGAATATTTATAAGGAGATATGCTTGAATTCTTGAACGTTCCCAATCAGCTCTAAATTTTGAATCTTCACTCTGTATATAATAATATAAAACGCCAGATAATTCTTGAGGTGTATATTCTAAGAATTGATCTGGCGTAAGATTTATGCGTGATGCAGCAATAACGAAAATATCGCTAATTGTTTCTATTTTTTTTTATTATCCTTACTTTTATTATCCTTACTTTTATTTTCACTCAATATTTCTTCTTGCATATCTACTAAAGATTTACCAAAATGAAATAATGCTCTTTGAAACTCAAAATAACATTCATCAAGAATCCATACAGCATCATCCTTTTTAAGTGTAAGTTCCTTTTTTGCCATTTTATGACCTGCTACTAAAGAATACCAAAGTATTAATTGTTGACTTTCAATATTTGTATCAAGCTCTTCAAGAGATAATCCTGTTTCCTTTTGTGCCATCATAAGCACATAATAAGATATTCTTATAGGATATTTTTCCCCTTGATAGGTAATATATTCTACCATAGTTCTATTTTATTTTTTTAAGCAGATGCTGTTTGCTCTGTAAGTGCACCATCACCACTAATTTCTCCTGAAAATGTTACACCTGCACCAGTTCCACCATCCATAGATACACTTGCCAAATAACCACCACCTGACCAATACTTATTTGAAGCCACATCAGGAAGAACATAAACAGAAACAGATGCATCAGACATTATAGATGACATTAAATCTTCTATTCCTGTAGTACCTGCAGCTTTAGCGGTTGTTTTAATTACCATACCTGAAAAGGAAATACTCCAATTATATAAATCAGGAATCTTTTCTTTTGATGATGATGTCATACAAGCTATTTCAATTATGTCTTTATTAACGCTAAGACTAAAATCCGTAGCACATCCTAATGTTGAACCGTCAATAACTATTGACATTTGTTTTGATAATAAATAATTACTCATATTATTAAATTATTTTTTGTTTACTTTATTTATATATTCATCTTCTGAAATATAAGTCTTTACACTTAATGTAATTCTCATTCTATCTTCACATTTTCTTATACTTTCTGAAATTTCTTCTTCTTTAATATTTAAGGTTTTCCAATTTATTTTACATTTCTTCTTTTTAGCTTCAAGAATTGTTAAATCTTTAAGATATTGAATAGTTTCATCTTTAATATTTTGTACTCTTCTATATTGTATAGCATTTATATATATTTCCTTTATTATCATCTGTTTTTTACTTATTTATGTAGAATATATACAATCAAAATTTAATGTATTCATATATATTCTTTTCTCTAAATCAAGAGTATGACTATCACCAGAAAATATTATATCAATAATTCCACCATATTCATTTCCGTGTAAATAGTCTACTAATCTATCGCTTATTGTTTCTAAATCTTCTGTACTGGTTGATATAATTTTTACAGAAAAAGCATAATTAGTAAATGCAATATCTCCATCCATACAAGATATTGCAGACGTTTTATTAAAAGAGTATACTATCCAATCTAAATCCAAATCAAAATTTTCAGGAAGATATTCATACTTAATACCACCATCACAATATGTATTTAATGAAGTATCATTAGTCATTAAGTGTAATATATCTGTAGCAAAACTCATTATGTTACTTTATTTAATCTTTTAAGTCTTCTTTTTAAAATCTTTTCAACTTCAGAACCAAAATCTTCATTGAAAAATTCTATTATATCATCTATATTATCTAACATTGTAGGAATAGCGATATTTTTTCCTATAATTTGTCCTAATGTCTGTCCTTCTTTAAATGTTCTAAATTCTCCATTTATAGGTACAATCTTAGTTTCTTTTACAGTTCTAATCTTAGTTCCTTTTTCAACAAATCTTAACCAATATGAATCTTTTGTTATACCTGCATAAAAACCTGTTTTATCATCTCTATCACTTACAATTTTTATATTTCTTTCAGAACTTTCACTATATGGTAATGCTGCCTTAAGAGGCTTAATAATATTTTCTCTTAATGCTTTTCTTTCTACACCTTTAAGTACTGCTAATAACAATTTAGGTTGTAAAGCATCTAAAGCTTTCATTACTTCCTTTGTTCCTTCTAATTCAAATGATTCATTATTCATCTTCAAACATTACTGTTATTAGTTTCAATCCTTCTTTATTACCAATCTCACTTATCTGATTAATTTTGTAATAATCACCATCATAGTATATCCTAAACTTATTTGTAATTTCTTTTGTAACACTATTATATCTAATTGTAAATTCTGTTGTATATTCAAGAAGTTCACCATCACTATACTGAACATTTCTATAAGGTGAATACACTGAAGCCCAAGTTTTAAGATAATCACTCCACGTAATAGTAGGAGAACCAACCGTATTTGTAGATTGAGCTCCTTGTTGAATTATTATTTGCTTATTTAATACTGAACTAATCATATTACCATCTTATAGCTTTAAAAGGCATTAAAATTCTTTCTACTACATCACTCTTTTTAATAGAACCTAAGGTATATGAGCTTCTTTCCATATCATATAAATTTCCACATTGTATTAAAATAGCCTGTTTTATTTCTTCAGGACATTCATTAGCATTATATCCTGTTATAAAATGAGTGGTAAATGTATAATCATTGCCACCTAAATATATGTCCCATTCTAATTCAAAATAATCATCATAAGTTTTCAATTCATAATCAGTATATAATGTTCCATTTATTGAAACATCAGTAATAGAAATTAAATTACCTTCATCAATTTGAACATAACTATTATAAAAGTCATATATGGTATAAGTATTCGTTGTATATGCTATATCTTTATCAATAAAATTTTCACAAAATCTTGTAGCAGCGGGTATTATCGCATCCTCAATATATTCATCATCATCAAAATTATTAGTATCAATTCTTAAATGTGATTTAACTTCTCTTAATGATACAGGATATGTTGATTTTGTTTTTGAAATATTATACATAGAAATGACATAATTTTAAATAGAGAGGAGTATTAAAACTCCTCTCTATGAATTTATATGAGAATAGTAAAGATTACCATCCAGCAGATACATCATCCAACCAAGCAAAAGCTCGAACATTTGTGCATCCTGTATCAAACATTGCTACTGCAGTAATTTGAATTCTTCCTTGCTTAGCATAAGTATAAGGGTCAACTATAAGTTCTATTCCACCCCATTGACCAACAGTCATTCTTGAGAAATCTCCGAAGTAAACTGAATTAGCATTTGCAGCAGGAACTCCATAAGCAGAATAACCATTCATTTCATTGCCATTCCAAGCAAATCTAATTCCAGCATCATCAATATCTAATCCTTTAAGATATGCTTTAACAGAAGGTGTAGTAACATAAGCACCAGCACCTATATTAAGTCCACCAATTGAAGCTTCTAATTGAAGGATATCAGCATATGCTAAACCTGTAGCTGTTGAACCAGTTACGGCAGTTGCAGCATCACTTTCTAATGTGTCGAAGACATCATAAGTTACAGCTTTATAAATTCCATTCACAAGATTTTGAAGAATTGAACTATAAATTGCAGGATTTGTTTGCACAAGTGTTTCCTTAGTAATTGACTGAAATGCAGATACTCTTCTTGGAGCAAGAGTTAATGCTTCGTGAGCCATATCTGAAGTACTTGCATCACCAGCTTCTGATACAAATTCAGCTGTATCTTCTGCTAATGCAGGAACTACAAATTGGCCAGTTAATCCTGTGAAGAATTGAACACCAATACTTTTTAAGAAAGCTTCACCAGGTGATGTTAAAATATCAACTTTATTAGCAACAGTTTTATTAATTATTGCAGATTGTGTTGATGTTATGATAGGGTCAGCACGAAATTCAAATTTCTTTGATGCTCTTCCTTCCACTGCTTCCTGAAGCCAATCTCTAAATTCCTCTGCTAAAGGTTTTTCTTCATCCCTTTTTACAGGTTCTTCATCTTTAACTTCTATTTTATTAAGTTCTTCCTGTCTTTCAAGTATTTTAATTTCATTATCAATGGATTTGATTCTTTCATCATATTCATCCCATTGACTTCTTTGTTCATCAGAAAGTGTTTCGAGTTTTGTAATATTTTCCATTTTTTCAATTAACTCATTACGTTCTGATTTTAAATCATTTATTTTTTTCATATTAAAATCTATTTTTTTAGTTTAATTATTTTAAGATGTCTCTTGAATCTATCTAATTCTTCTTGTAGTTTTTCTTGTAGTTTTTCAAAATCATCTTCTACATCATTATTAGTTTCACTTTCAAGAAATTCATCTAATCCTCTTACTACTGAAACTTCTGTTTCAGGATAAGCTGCGTGAGTAACTGTCGAAATGTCATACAACCTGTTAATTCTCGAAATCTCTCTAATGGGATCTCCATCAGGAGTGCGGCTCCAGCGTTGTCCTTCATCATCAACTGTAAAGGCAAATGAATTTTCAAAGACATCACCTCTTTCTATCATTGTATATAAATCTTGAGCACCTGAAGTATTATTTAATTCTGCTCTAAATTTTAGTCCTGTTTCATCTTCTTCTAATACTAATGTTTCATTAATAGTTCTTGCAAATACTTTATCTCTATCGTGATTAAATGTCATATAAACATCATTTTTTAATACATCAGTAAAAGCACCTGGTAAAAGTCTTTCTGTAAATACCTTTCCACCTTCAGCTAGAAGTCTACTATCAACATTAAATTTTGCTGCATATCCCTCAATAATTTTCTTATTATCTTCATTAGTATATGCTCTAATTTCTTGTTCTTCTGGTTTATAGAATCTTTTTTCAACCATAACTATTTATTATTTTAATATATATTCATTTTATTCTGGATTTTCAGCTTTATTCTTTCTATTATAGTTTTCCACACTTTGTAATTGTGTCAATAAGAAGTGGTCATCACCACCTTCATAAGTTGGAAATCCTTCCATTTTACAAATTTGATTAGGTGTCATAACTCCCATACCAAATAATGATTTCATATTTTCAATTCTTGTTTTAGCATCTGTTTCAACAAGTGCATTAGTATTAAATTCTATACTAATACCATTTATTCTTTCTTTCGTTGATAAGAGTTTTGATTCCATTTCCTGACGATACATTCTAAGAATTGGTCTTATAGTGTTTATTTTATAGTTCAATTGAAGTTGTTCAAGATTATTGAACTTTGAACTTTCAAAGTTTCCTACTAAATGAGGTGGAACTCTATATAATGAAGCTATTTGGTCAGCATTAAATCTAATTGTGCCAATAAATTCAGCATCAGCAAAATTTAATGTTATATCTTGTAATTCTGTAAATGGAGGTAATGAAACTACCTTACCTGCATTCTTAAATCCACCATATTTATTAGTGAATTCTGTTATTTTATTTTGCCATTCCTTTGGATTTATACCTTCAGGAACTGAAGTTTTTAATGCCTTAGGTGAAGTTGCATTGTTATCATAAAACTTATCTATTGTTGTGAATGCCTTATACGTTGTAGATAAGTTTAACCTAAGTTTTTCAATAGGATTTATGCCCCATACACCATCATTACTTAGTGATTTAAAATGTAATATATCATCACCATTTATAGGTATTTCTTCTGATTCATTATTTTCTTTATAGATATAATATAAAGCTCCATTTTTAATATTATATCCTATTATTTTAGCTGGATGAATAATCTCTAAACCTGTAATTATTCCCTTACCATTTCTAATAATCTTAGCAAAAGAATTTCCTTTTAAGTTCCTTATATATTCTAATGTTGAGAAGAATACATTTGATGATGTGTAGTTATTAGGATTATAGTGTAGTAAACTATATCTATAATCATCCTTTAGTACTATTTTTCCTACATCATCATTATTTTGATATACATTAAGAGGGAAACTACCGACATCTTCAGCTAAAATTTTACAAGATGTATATACTGTAGAGATATTTTCAGCAAGATTTATGTCGAAGTTAACTGAAGAAAAGTTTAAATAGTCACCAATTTCTTTAAGTTCATTATCTGTCTGTCCTACTTTTATATTTAACTTTCCTAATAAATTCGTTAAAACTGACATATATGTATCATTATTTTATTATATATATTTTTTTATGCTTTTAATGATTTAAAGAATAGAGCATTCGCATTAGTATTCTGTTTCAGATAACCACAAATAGCATTTAGAAGAGAAATAACACCATCAATAGCATCATTACTTTTATTTTTGTTTAGTTTCATATTGCCATTCATATCCTTGAATAGAACTACATTACGAAAGTTCCAAACCATACATTTATTTAAATATATATTCATTAAATTCTCATAAAACAAGCCTTCTATAAACCTAATTGCACCATCAAAATTCCTTACGCCAGGTGCAATAGGAACACACCATATTCCTTCATTTTTCATTTCATTTAAAAGTCTATCAAAGTGCCAAGGGTCATAATAAATTCCTATAATATTGTACTTCTTATTAATTTCTAATAAATGTTCTTTAACAAGGTCATAATCTATAGTTTGAGTTTCACAAGGAATAATGTCACCTTCTCTAATCCAAGTATTTATATCAATGTTTCCTTTTCTTAAAACATTGTCATCACGTTTCACAAAAAAGAAGGTTGCTTTAGCATAGAATCTATCTCCACCATCCCATAAACATACAATTGATGTTAAGTCTCTTGTAGCTGATAGGTCAACACCAATATAACAAGGTAATTCCTTAACATCTTCATCCGAAAATGTTCCAAATGCCTCTAATAATGTGTTATTTTGAATCCATTGGGAGTTCTCTTCAAGGAATATATTAAACCTTTTCGTAACAAAATCATCAAATAATGATAGAATTGTTTTATTTGTGTTGAATTGGTCTTTAAATAATTTCATATCAAGGATAGTTCCTAATGCTGGATTTGCCTTAATCCATACACTTTCATCCTCAATATCATCTCCTTCTTCCAATTCATATAATAAGTAGAAAAATCTATCATCAGATGATACACCTCTTAATACATTTCTTCCTGTTTCTACAAGTTGAGCACAAAAAGATTCTTTTCCATAACCTGCCGTAGAAATTAGAAATAGCATAGGATTCTCTTTAGTTCCTAAAGCATTCTTAATTACATTAAATTTTTGAGGGTCTTTATATGTATGTAACTCATCACATATTGCTGATGTAGGATTTAATCCTTCAAGTCTTTCAGAAATTGCAGGTACTGTTTTACACCAACCAAATCTTGAACGGTCTTTGAATATAATTTTATTAGACCGCATTGCTTCTAATCTTTTCGAAAGAACAGGAGAACAACTTATTATTTCTTGTAATGCTCTAAATGATGTATCATTTGCTTGATTTTGTGAACCTGCAATCAATATAGATGAAGGAAAATTAACTCCATCTGCCAACATAAAGTACAATTGTAATGCAGCACAAAATGTTGTCTTTCCATTTTTTCTTCCAACAAAAAGAAAAGCATATAAATATTTCCTTGTATTTGTGTCTTTATAGTATAATCCAAATAATGCAAGGATGATAAATGCCTGAAATGGCTCAAGAATAAAACGTTTATCTTTATCAACATATAAATAACTAAAGAACTTAAAGACTTTCTCTACTGCCTCAGGTCTCCATTCTAAGTCTCTTCTTTGAATATCTTTAACGTGTCTTCTTACAGCAAGTTTTATATTATCATTTGTATTTATAGTACCATCCTCTACACCTTCACAATAATCACTTGCCGCCTGCCAACATTGTTTTATGTATTCTTCTTTAGTTAAAATCTTGGTCAAAGTCATCTTTATTTTTCTCTTCTATTAGTTTAAGCATTATTCTATCTTTTCGATTTATTCCAAGTTTGACACAACATTGAAATATGATACTGGTAACTCTATCATAAGTACCAAATGCAGGATTTTGTTTTGTGGTTGCAATACCATTACCATTAGAGATGGTAACTATAAGTCCTTCTCTTTTTATTTGTGCCTTAAGTTCCTTTGCAAACTCAAGGTTATCTAACAAAATGTCTATTTGAATATCATCTACATTAGAGTCATAATTGCCCTTTTGAGTTAAGTGCTCTATAAGGGCTTCTCGTAACTTATTATTCATAATAAATGGTTTATTTTGTATATATATTCATTTATAGTATTATTTTAGGAGATGTATCGAGATGCATCAGGAGATAGATAGAAATGAATAACTTAAAACCCCTACTTCCAGGAAAAGTGATTTTAGTGTGAAAAAAATAGAGTGGTGTATATAGATACCTGGGACCCCTATCATTTCAACTACCCCCTCTTTTAAAAATAAAAAACAAAAGAGCCCAGCTACTATACTTCACTGGACTCTTCGACTGGAAAAAAATTGTATTATATTATCACAGTATATATATTCACTCTAAATATTTTTTATTATGTAACTCTTGATTTGTTTGTCTTCCATCTGTATATCCTTTATTGATATGATAATTACCTACATTACAATATATCTTAAATCTTTTAAGACCTAAAGATTCTTGTACCTTAGTAGCCCAATATGATAACATCATCTTATCAATTGGTCTTCCATTTATTTTACATTCAGACCTGAAGTTAGCTATCATTATTAATTTCTTTTTGTGTATAAGAAACTGTATGCTCAAAAGACAGGCATAGTTCTCATTATTATGAGTCATTATAACTTCTTGTCTTGAATCTGGATTATTCTTTAAGTTCTCTATAAGCTTAGGAAGTTTATGCTCTACTCTTCCTTTATAACAGGTTTCATCTACAATATCATTATATTGAATATACTTAAATGTATATATTGGATTATAGGATATAGTATAATGATAATTAATCTTAGGCTTCATTATTGTATATTACATATTATTTTTCCTATAGATGTTATATCTACTTCAAAATATGGAATATCATTATAATATATAGGTTTATACTTTCCATTAGATAAAGAGCTATATATTGTTGTATATTCCCATCCTTTTTCTAATTCAAATTCTGGTATTAAAACATTAAGCTCATAATCTGTATAATTACAAAATGTCTCAAATAATGTTACATTTAAAGTATCTATATAATAAGTATATTCAAAATACCAAGGAGCAGAAGTTGGATCATTAGAATTATCTATTATTGCTCTTACTTTTTCTATTTCATATAAGTAACAATCAATACAATATTCTTTAAATTCTATAGGTTCTTTTTCACAAGAAGTAAAAGCTAATACCACACCTAATATTATAATCAGGTATATAATCCATAATGTTCGTTCTTTAATTGTTTTCATAGTTCTATTTTTTATATTTTATTATGAATCATATAAAATACCTTCAATTTTAGTAATATATGGTGCTCCAAATTCTTTATTAATTTTTTTCATTATTCCTCAATAGTTTTTTAATAACGTTTACAACAGTATATTCACTATAATATATGTCATATTCATTAAAGTGAATATGTTCAGTCATTAATTCATTACGAATCCATTCTGGAAATTTTTCAAATTCACAAAAAGCTTTTTCACGCTTTTTATAGTCATTATTTTTAGGCTTATTCTTTTTCATTATTCTTCAGCTATATAGATAGTTGTAGGTCTTTTATAAATTACACATTCTTTTTCTGCTATAGTACTCCAATCTTCTACATCATTTATATTAGGTTTATTCTCACATTTTATGGCATAATGAATTTGACATCCAGCAATTATAATATACTTTTTATCATCACCTATTTTAGCAAACCAATTTGTGCTTACTCTATTTGTTTTAATTCCAAGAATATTATCTTCTACTATTTCTACTTCACCCCAAGCAGCTCTATATTGTTTGCCATCAGGTGCATAAAACCAGTTATCTGTTGTTATTAAATATTTGCCTTCCATAGTTCTTTTATTTTATATATTCTTTTCATTTAAGTGAAAATTGCCACTTAATGTAAGATATAATTAAATATAATCAATATCGATGACCTGTGGAATAGCTTGATTGTTAAGTAATTGTTAAAATTTAGATGCTTCGAGAGGGCCCTGAGTGCCCTTAAATGATTAAAAATTCTTATGTGTATATATAATTAAGAATGAATAAATTAATGAAAAGTGTACCACATATAGGGATATTATTACCTATAGGCTATATTTAGTTAATTTAAATTTATGAAAATTCTCTCTCAAAGCCCGTTCGATATCTCCTCGAAATTCTTTCGGAAAATATAAACTATCGTGAACTGATAAGCACCCGTTCTCCACGAATTCATTACAAACAGGTATAAATATCGAAGCTTCTAATTTTTGAAGAGATAACCAGATTTCCTCAGTACTTTTCTTAATCTTTATTAGTTCATATACTTCAGGAAATTCCTTTGAAATGAGTTGTTGAGCTGAATTAGTTCCTTGATTTTTTTTGTATAGATAGTTGAAGAATAGCTTTTTTGCTAATGTTCTTGATTCATCGTAAGAAAAGATATCAGTAAATCCCCAGTTTTCTATAAGCCAATCGTATAAATCACTATCAGTAACTAATTCATAAAATCTTTGTACTTCTTTATTATTAGGATATTCTTGAAGTAAAAGAGATGAAAGGAGATAAGGTTGAGAGGACTTAAGGTCAAGAGAATCAAGCGGCTCACCTTGATATAAACAAAATTCTCGGAGTTCTTTCTTCATTAAATTAAAAGAAGTGAATATTCTTCCGGTTCTTTCATCCTCTGTAACAATGATATTCTCTTTATTGTGTATTGTAATAATATCTCGAACTACTCGTAAGAACTTTTCATTAGAAAATTGTTTAGCAAAAGAAATAGCTTTATTCATATCAATTTCTAATGATTTGATTGTATTATAATGTTTAAGTAGAATAGGGTCTTCAGGTATTTTTGAGTATTTGTAAATTATGTTATAAGTTTTTTCAGAAATCTCACAAAAAATAAGTTCAAATTCTTTATCAATTACTTTAGAAGTAAACTCATTTGTATATCCATAAGATTTACAGAAATTTTTTCCTTCATAATTAGAATAAGATGTAGAAGTAATAATATTTAAGTACTCTAAAATATCAATCATTTTCTTAAATTTCCATTGACCATTAGACCTACCAAAATTGTTTCGTATATTTCTTGGTAAAGGGACTAAATTATTCTCTTCATTTGATTTTTCAAGAACATAAAAAAGGTGAAGAAAGTCTTCTTTTTTTAATGACTTATCATAATAATCTTGAAGTAATTCATCAATAAGTAGTATAAATCCTTTTGTAAAATAAATGCCATATTGTTTTTGCATTAATTAATAATTATTTTAATAAAAATCCTTATTAAATACTCCTACGTACCAAAGTTTCTTTAATAAGGATTTTTTGAAACACTAAACGAATATTTTTATAAAAATCCGTAGTAAAAAGAATAAAAGAATAAAAAAAAACTATATAATGAAATAATGCAGTATCTACGAAATGTATATTCTCTTACTACGGATTTTTATTATATATTATTTTATTATTAAGCTAATTAAAAACATTATCATATTCTTCACCCCAATCATTAAGTTTATTTATTAAAGAACCATAATATTCTATTTCATCTTCATTTAAATTATCATCATAATTAATAGGATCTTTTTTCCACATTTCTATGATATCTTTTCCTGAATATCTAATTGTAGGACTGATATCTTCCATAATTTTATGATATTTTATTTTATATATTCATATCATTTTTGTGAAAATTGCCACTTTTTGTTAACCTGAGTATATGTAGGTTTGATGTACCTATGCTTATCCCAAGTTTTTTTAGCGTGACACTTCTTACAAAGACCTTGAAGATTATCTGTCTCAAGTATTCTTTCAGGAGCATCTTTAATGTCCTCTATATGGTCAACTTCTGTAGCCAATATATTAATACCATTCTTTTTACATTCAACACAAAAAGGATTTCTTTGTAATACTATTAATCTAATAGTTTTCCATTCTTTAGTTTGATAGAACTTTTGTCTTCCTTCAACAGTTTTTAAGTCAATATATCCTTTACTCTTTTTTCCCATTATATTTCTTCATAATTTTCATTAATAACTCTATCTATAAATAATGGTCTATTCGGTATTCTATCATACATTTTTATCATTTCTTTATAATGCTGCCTATTACCTGAATTAAAGTTTGTATTTAGATTTGCACATAAACTTTCATTATGTATTCTTCTTAAAAAAAGTATCTCATTTAAATAAAGAATTTTAAAATGGTCTTTAACTCTATGTAGAAATTCAGTATCTGCTGCCATATACCAAGGCATATATCCTCCTGATTTTTCAATAACATTATGCCTCATCATTAGTGTACCATCAGGATATTTAGGAATTTCTCTATCAGTTGTATTTGTAGCAGTATAATATTTTTTGCACATAAATCTTATTATATCATAAGAAGTTATTTTTTTTAATACTTCTATCATATTCGGAAGCATAATATCATCAGCATCGAATTTTAAAATATAATCATAAGAGACCTTATCTAAAAGAGTATTATGAGTTATATAAGCACCTTTATTTTTATGCATATAAAATACTCTTAAATTGGAGTAATTATCTTTAATTTCTTTAACCTTATTTAATGTAGATTCGCAACCATCAATACCTATAATAATTTCATAATTCTTATGGTCTTTAAAATATGTTTGATTTTGTATAGAAGTTAAACATTCCTCGATATAATCCTGAGCATTATAAGCTGCTATTAATATTGATATTCCTTCTTTCATTTTGCTTTTCCTGCTTTTATTTTAAGTTTATGTAATTCAGTAATTGGAATACCTTTTTTTGATTCTGATATTTTTTTCTTTGTTTCTTCTGAATGTTTAAATCCTTTCTGTCTTTTTCGAGTTTTATATTTTTTAAAAGTACTATTGTAATTTTTAATTGGTTCGTGTTCATAATCTTCATAAATAATGATTGTTTCCTTTCCAATTTTAAATATTTCTACTGCATAAGGATTATTTTCATCTTTTAATGATTCTATAAATTCATTAAGTCTTTTAGATACAGAATATTTGTACATTAGTTATCTATTATTTGTGATTTATTTTCTTTAGTTCCATAAGGATCATTAACTATTTTTCGATATTTTTTTGCTATATCGATAAATGCATCCTTCGCATTTTCATAATATTTTTTATAACGCAACATATTATATGTTGTAAGTATTAAGATTATTAATACCAGAAGTAATGTTATTATAAATATTGTTTCCATAGTTCTATATTTATTTTATTTATTAAGCCTTTTCAAAAACAAGTGTATTATATCTATAATATGTAGGTAAATATTTTAGTGTCTTAAAAATATTCATCTTATTTTCATTCACATTATATCCATAATGCATAAATTGATCTATAACATATTGTAAAGGCTTACAATTATGATGTCTTCTTCCAATTTGTCCAGGTGCAGCTACAGATAGTATAATATATTTTGGGTTAAATGATAATATATTTTTTACAAATATTTCTTCAAATTTCTTAGGTATATGTTCATATGTCTCTAATGATAATACAATATCAACTTCTTTATTTAAGTTAAGAGGATTAGTTAAATCAAAATGTAAAAAATTTTCATTTTTAAGTTGATGATTATTCTTTGACCCAACAGAAAAATCAATACCTAATACTTTCTTTTTATCTTCAAGAGGTTTTATTATATCACCTACACCACATCCTAAATCTACAATACTTTCAAATTCAAAATTTTCTAAAATATAGTTTGATATATTTCTTCTATATTTAAAAGCATTTCGTTGATTTAAATCTCTTTCATAAAAAAAATCATCATAAACTGATGCTTCATAATTTGCATCATATATACCATTTAATCTTCTTCTTTTGTGATTATATGATGTGCTATTTAATCTTTTTCCTTTCTGTTGTTTTATCATAGTTCTTTATTTATTTTATTCTTAATTTAATGATAAGTTTCCCTTAGCATCAATTTTTTCATCATATTTTAGAAGTATAACATCTTTATATACTTTAATTTTATTACTTCTAAACGTTTCCGCATTCATTAACATTGAATGAATTTTAGGTTTTGTTTTATACCATATTTTAATTCGTTCTGATAAATTAAAGATGATGAAATCCTTTTGAGATTTTTCTTTAGTTTTAAAAAAGTTTATATAATATATTATATCATAATTATATTTTTCTGCACGTTTTATAAGATTATGTAATTTATCAACTTGTAGTATATAATCTGGATATTTATCAATATTATTATTTCTCACCTTTATTTCACCAATTATTATTTTATCCGTTTCTGTAGTTACTATAAAGTCATAACATATATGCCCTTCTGTGAAAGAATATTCTTTAATTCCTTTCATATTATTAAATAGTATAGAGGCTAAATATCTTTCTTTTTTCTCGTATTCTTTTAATCTTGAAATCACCCATTTTGAGTAATTTTAATTTGCCTGACACAAGCCAGTTAATTTTAATTTTCATATCAATAAATTTCATTGTTCATCATATCTATAAAGTAAATTTTCAAGTCCATATTTATCAGGTCTTTTTTCTACTTTAGGTTTTGAGTCTCCTTCAAAATAAATAGTGATTTTACCCATCATATCTATATCAACATCAACATCTCCGTTGGTTGCTTCTTCCATTAATTCTATAAAGTCATTGATTACCTTAATAAGGTCACCACTTTTTTCATATCGTAAATGGACTGGAATTTTCTTTGATTTGCTCATAGTCTATCTTTATTTTAATTATATATTCTGATAGAAAATGAGGAAAATGCCACTTAATGCACACACCAAATGAATATATATTATGTAACGCAATTAACCATATTGCATCTTTTCCTGGATAAATCATAGTTCTATAGTCAATTGACTATTTCCAGGTTTTTAAAAAGGGCCCCTGAGGCCCTTTCTTTTTTAAATGTCTGTAAATCAGAGACTTTTTTCATTTTTTATTTTATCGAGTCATAGATTAATATTAGATTTATATCACACTGATTTATAGATGTTTAACTAAATTTTACAAAAATGAAAAAATTTAAAACAATTGAAGAATGGCTAAAGACAAATCCTTCAGAAAAAGAAATGGAAAAGGTACTTAACCTTATCCATAGAGGTGAAACTAATAGAGCTCGTAAAGAGGTCTATGAAAAAGAGGCCTATTTAAGAAAGCTCAAAAGGACCGGAGATTATTTGGTTAAAATTGACTTTCCAATTCCTAAAGAAATAGCTCAAGAAATTAAAAGAACCAAAACTGAAATTGAAAGTCTTAAAAAAGACCTTCCAATACCTGCAGCTCGTGCTAAAGTTGAGAAATAGTTCTTATTTCTCTTAACTTAAGGGTCTCAAGGAATTGAGGCCCTTTTTTTAACAACATTTTAACAACTAATTATTTGGAAGTTTCATATATTTTTACTATATTCATAGTAGAAAGTTAGAAAAAGAGTTCTTAAATTTTTCCTGAAAATTTAATGGGTAAAATGCGTCAAAATTTAGAAATGAATTTTGAGGGAGAATCCTTTGTGTCTAACCTAAGTGAATTATTAACTTAAAACTAAGAAAAATGAAAACAGTAACTAATGAAGAACAACAGGACTTTTTTATTAAATTAAGTAATTATATAATCGATGAATTAGATGATATAATTGTAAGTTCTGATGAAAATGTTAAACGTTTCTTTGAAATGGTAAAACATTATGGAATTAAACTTGATGAAAGAATATATCCTTATTTAGCTGGAGATACTATTAAAGAATCAAAAATTAAAAAGTTCTTTGATAAAATGGATAATAATATTTCAGAATATATTGAAATTTTAATAACTCAAATTGTTTCATACTGGCCTCATTATTCAACTGAAGAGATTGAAGACTTTTTTGTTCGCTGGTATAATCTTTTTCAATCAGTTTTAGAATTAACAGGAGATGACCCTGAAAAGAATCCTAAATACAAGGAATACATTATAATATATTTAACAAACGAATTTTATAAAACCTATAAAAAATGAAAACAATAACTGATGAAGAACAAAAAGACTTTTTTAACAAGTTAAGCGAATACATTATGAATGAAATAGGTTCAATAGCTAGTAGTTCTAATGAAAATAAAAAACGTTTTCTTGAAACTATAAAAAACTATGGAAACAATCTTGATAATGGAGTATATTCTTATTTACAAGTAAAAAATGATGGGATTAATAATAAAGTTGCCTTTGGTATGATTACTATGGCAATAGGAAAAGCAATAACAGTTTCTGGTTATTCAAATGATGATTATTTTTCAAATTATAGTAAGTATATCGATGATATATTAATAGTTTCTAATGACCATAAAAAAGAATCAGTATATATACAATCTATTATTATTTACTTAACTAATGAATTTTATAAAAACTATAAAAAATGAAAAAAACAGAATTAACAAAAGAAGAATTACAAGGCGTTAAAAGCGAATCTAAACGATACTATGATGTAGTATATAAAAATCTTGAAGCGAATCCTAAACCTATGTATAGCGATGAATCGATTCAAGATATGGAAGACTTACTTGGATCATTCGAGAAATTTGAAAATGATGATGAAGAAAAAACTAACATAGCCAATGTTATGGGTATATATCTTGGAGAGTGTATTATAAAAAAATATGGTGGTAAGTGGATATATGATGAAAAGGATAATTTAGTAGTTAAAGTCAATGAAAATTTCATTTCAAATCCAATTGTTAAAGTTTATAAAAGATTAACTTACGGAGAAGAAGATAGTGTGTATGACTTTTATATGATTACTGATAAGTTAAAAGATAAAATACCACCAATTTATAAGAGTAAGTAAAATGAAAAAAACAGAACAGGTAGATTACAGTACCGTTATATTTGATATAATTGAGTCTATTCCTGAATTGGAAACTAAAGAAGATGTTTATTTATATTTGGAAGATTTAATTCAGGAATTTATTTATAGAATTAGTGAGTCATATGACCATCAAGGTCCTAAGGAAGAAATACCTGAGTTTAAGAAGTTTTTAGATGTTATAGAAAAAAGAAGAAACGAAGAATTTTATTATTAAAATGAAAAGTTTATCAAAATCAAAATTAAGAGCAATAAAAAAGAGGGCCTCTAAGACCCTCTTTTTTATGAAATATATTATCTTAAATCTAATATTAAAGTTTATCTCGTATTCTTAGATTTATCCACGTGTTAAATATTGGAATTCCTTAAAGTAGCTTAAATTTCTATCAACAATTACATTCTTTGAATAAACTGAAAATACAATTCTTAATGGTTCAGGATTTCCAAAGGCAAATACTTCAGCATAAATAACCTTTTCATTTTTTCTTAAAGGATATTCAAATTTAAGATTTGAATTTTTAACTCTGTATAAGAATATCCCATTTACATATTTTTCTATAAATTCTCTTTTTATATTATATTCTTCACTATAATAATATTCTATTAATGTATCTGCCATACTTAAGTCTTGTAATGATTGTAATGAATTTTTTAGAAGTTCTATATTATTTTTAAATTCAATTTTATTCTTAGTAATTTCTTCCATATTACTTTGAAGCTCTACATCTTCAATATATTCTTCTGCATAAAGTTTAAGAATTCTTTTACGTTTTGATTCTAACTTCTGAATTTCATTCTCATAATATGTAATTTGTTGTTTTTTATTTTCAATATTACTATTACTTATTACATCTTTATGAACTTGTATCATACTATCTTTATGAAAGAATAATTGTTTATAGATAACTTCATCTACTAATTCTATTTTTAAATAACCAATTGATTTACATTTCTTATATCGATCTCTATCTCCTAAATCTAAATAATATGAATATTTATCTATTGTATTAGTTTGTGTAACAAATGAATATCCACAATGACCACATTTCATCATTGACTTAAATAAATATTCATATTTTGTTCTATTAATATATCCTATATTATCTTCAAATCTTTTTTGTGCTTTATCCCAGGTTTCTTTATCTACAATTGCAGGTATTGAAATTACAACATCTCTATATTTTCTTTCTCCTTTATAAATTGGTCTTTTAACCATTCTTCCAATAACAGATGCTTTCCAAGTAATATCAACCTCTTCACCTGTATAAAGTTTTCTTGTGATTCCTTGTATCTTTTTTCTTGTAGGAATATTTAGACTATTAAGTTCTCTGGCTATTCGATTAAGTGCCCATCCTTTAATAATCCAATCATAAATTTGTCTTATAATTTTAGATTCTTTATCATCTATTTTTAGATATCCTTTATCATCTTTTGTATATCCATAAGGAAGAGTGCTATATCCTATCGCTTTCCCTTTTTTAACTGCAGCCATTCTACCTCTAACACCTCTTTCAATAAATGTATTTCTTTCCATTTCTGCCATACTGGATAAAATAGAAAGTAACATTGTGTTTGCTGCATTATCAGAAATAGATGAAAGGTTTTCTTTTTTAAAATGAATATTGACATTATGTTTATTAAAGAAGTCAATTTCATTTATTGTCTTTACCATAGATCTTCCAAGTCGAGAGATTTCCCAAATACCTATATTCTTAATATCATTATCAAGGACATATTGCTTCATTGCATCATACTCCTTGCGTTCAGCATTCAGATCATATCCTGAAACTTTTTCTCCAAAAACTCCAACAACCTCAAATTTATTTAAGGTTGCCCATTTTTTTAAGTCTTCAAATTGGGACTCATAATCTTGGTCCTGTGTTGAGACTCTACTGTAAAGGACTATTTTTTCCATAACTTTAATATTAAATTATGGAATAAATATATACAAAATTTTTGTTAGTATAAACAAAAAAACTACCATTAATATAGTAGTTTCTTTAATTATATTATATAATTGATTGAATATGAATAAAATATAAGAATATATTTTATAATTTATTATTAAATATTTTTATTTTTTGCCTTTATATTTATTAAATGTATATACTATGCTACATTACTTTGTAATTCTTCAACATCACTCTTAGTAATATTAAGTTCATTTTTAAGTTCAGTAATACAATCATTTAATACATCTATTTTATTAATTATTTCATTAAGATATTTAAAAACATTATCAAATTGTTCATCATATGCATCATCTTGCATAGACATCATACGTCCTATTATATGTAATAAATCTATAGCAGCTATATCGGATGTTTTTTTACTTTTAATACGTTTTTTAACATCATTACGTATAGGTATTTTTTCTAATTCATATTTATTTTTTTTATTATCCATTCATTATATATTATTTTAAATATTTTATATTATTGAAAATATAAATTGAGCTATAAAAAGTAATCCTATTAAGCTTCCAAGTATAAAAAATAATTTAGGATATTTTTTAAACATTTTATATTCTAATAAATTATTTTGAATTTCTTTAACTTCTGTTGTATTAGGACATTTATTATATCTTTCTTTTTCATTTAATTCTAATTTTGTAACTCTATCATTTGTTTTTGTTGTTTGTTCCTCTATTCTATCTAATTTTATACTAATATTCTTAAATTCTTTATAATTTATATTAGCATTTGCTTCTATTGCTGCATATATTCCTCTTATTTTTTCATTAAATAATTTTTCATCATTATTCATATTGCATAATTATTTTAATATTTAACAGCTTCTAATACTATAAATGAGTCTTTAACTACAGTATAAATAGTAGTTCCATTTTCAATTGTTATATCATATACATAATTTCCTGGGTCAACACTCGTATCTGTTGATGATAAATTAAAAGATAATGTTGAAGCATCTGTTACACTGCCTGTTGAGGTTATTATGGATGTAGAACCTGAAGCCCTTGATTTGACAGTAAAATAAGGTATATATGTGCTTAAATCTGCAGGCCCTCCACCTATAACACAACCAATTGACCTTGTATTATGTTGATATATTTCTATTCTATTTGTTGCCATAATTTATATATTTATTTTATGTATTTATATTAGCTGAAAATGTACGACCTGCACCTGTAAAAATTGATGTTAAACTAACAATATCAGCATTAGAAGCTCCATCCGTTGGAGGCATATTTGTACCTCCGTGAACATCAACAGCTAAATTTGCAGTAGGACTATTTGAACTAAAATATGTATTCATTTTAGAAAAGATAGCATCAACAGATGTTTGAGATAATGAACAATCATCAGCATCAAAACTTGTAAATTGTTGTGTTAATACATCAGGTAAAATAATTTCACATAAATTAGTATTATTTTGAATATTAAATACACCACTAATTCCAGTATAACAAGATACATCAAATATTCCTGTAATATTACAATTTGATACCCAAAAATTATTCATTGAACTTGTATGACTATTATCACCATTAAATAATATATTAGTTAAATTAGGACATAGATATGCATAGAAATAATTCTCTGGAAGAGTTGAAAATCCTCTCATATCTAAAACTCCTTCAATACCTGCTTTTGTAGCATTAAAATTACTACAACCACAATTTGAACCTTGCGGTGGAAGTAATACTGTAGTAAGTTCTGGAGTCTTATCAAACCATAATATTCCAGTTAAACTAGTAAAATCACTAAGATCCAATGTACCATAAACTGAAGTATCACCAATATCTATAGATGATATAGCATCTGCTCCTGAAGTAGTTCCTTTAGTTACAGTCACTATTTTATTTCCAGGTGATGAATATGTATGATCTACATCATTTGCAGAAATTGATGTGTCATCTCCAAAATCCCAATCTAAAGTACCTCCACCAGTAATTCCTAATGCAGCAACAAAATTTTCATCATAAGCATTAGTATAAATTTTAACAATATAATCTTTTTCTGCTCCTACTGGTAATTCAATTTTATAATCTAATATTCCGTGTCTTAATATAGTACTCATATTATTATTTTAAATTTCCGAAGGCATACCATATATTACTACCTTTATGAATAGCTGATGCTGCAGCATATTGGTCTCGAATTACTACTGAACCATCTGTTGTATATAAAGTTGTTGTTGCAGATAATGTAATATCTCCTAATCCAGAATTAACAATTGTAGTTTGATATCCTGTATTTAAAGAATCAGGTAATGTAATTGTAAATGTACCTGATGCATCAATTAAATTATTTGCATTTAATGCAGCTACAGTATAAGCTCCTGTAATTCCTTGAACTGTTGCGTCACCTTCTCCTTGAGTTCCTTGAGAACCTGTAATACCTTGAATTCCCTGTATACCTTGAATTCCCTGTATACCTTGAATTCCTTGAGAACCTGTTATTCCTTGAATTCCTTGAGAACCTGTAATACCCTGAATACCCTGAATACCTTGAGCTCCATCAGTTCCTTGAGCTCCATCAGTTCCTTGAGAACCTGTTGTTCCTTGAGAACCTGTTATTCCTTGAATACCTTGAATTCCTTGAATACCTTGTATACCTTGAGCTCCATCAGTTCCTTGAGAACCTGTAATACCTTGAATACCTTGAATACCTTGAGTTCCTTGAGCTCCATCAGTTCCTTGAGAACCTGTAATACCCTGAATACCCTGAATACCTTGAGCTCCATCAGTTCCTTGAGCTCCATCAGTTCCTTGAGAACCTGTTGTTCCTTGAGAACCTGTTATTCCTTGAATACCTTGAATTCCTTGAATACCTTGTATACCTTGAGCTCCATCAGTTCCTTGAGAACCTGTTATTCCTTGAATACCTTGAATTCCTTGAATACCTTGAATTCCTTGAATACCTTGAATTCCTTGAATACCTTGTATACCTTGAGCTCCATCAGTTCCTTGAGAACCTGTAATACCTTGAATACCTTGAATACCTTGAGTTCCTTGAGCTCCATCAGTTCCTTGAGAACCTGTTGTTCCTTGAGAACCTGTAATACCTTGAATACCTTGAGTTCCTTGAGCTCCATCAGTTCCTTGAGAACCTGTTGTTCCTTGAGAACCTGTAATACCTTGAATACCTTGAATACCTTGAGTTCCTTGAGCTCCATCAGTTCCTTGAGAACCTGTTGTTCCTTGAGAACCTGTTGTTCCTTGAGAACCTGTAATACCTTGAATACCTTGAATACCTTGAGTTCCTTGAGCTCCATCAGTTCCTTGAGAACCTGTTGTTCCTTGAGAACCTGTTGTTCCTTGAG